>Ga0058702_10000047_pt1 | contig 148446 bp, 115 predicted proteins | sample AgamicOrSfe_FD_83781 | JGI IMG/M metagenome (GOLD analysis project Ga0058702, IMG submission 83781) | Agave microbial communities from Guanajuato, Mexico - Or.Sf.e | ecosystem: Host-associated > Plants > Phyllosphere > Phylloplane/Leaf | place: Guanajuato, Mexico | collected 2012-05-30 | reverse complement strand
GATTGGGGAAGGGGTGGGAGGGCGCTGGGTTCTGTGTCTGCGCTCAGGCGGCGGCGCTTCGAGGGCGGTGCGTGCTCTTCATTGTCGTCGTCGTCGGATGAGGACGAGGATGAGGGGTATTCTACTAGACCCATCTTGCTGTTGACTGTATTCAAGTTCCGCCAGCGACGCTTGAGGGCCGGTCGGATGCAGTCGAGCCCACGGAAGGAGTCTGATAGTCTTGCAGATCCCTCGTGGCCTTTGTTTGCAAGTCGAGGTTGAACTTGGTCAGACGCGGCCTCTTCGCTGCTGCGTCCTGGCTACTGCTTGATTTTCGTTTCTCCGAAGCCGCGACCTGCGTGTCGTGGTCGGATGTGGAGGAGTGATGGGAAGCAGATTCGATGTCGTATCCCGAATCGTACGCGGATTCGAAATCGCAGGAGTCGGACTCGTCGTGTGCTCCGCTGTCTTCGTCGCGGAGAGCGCGGAGGCTGTGCTGCAATGCCTTAATTTGAAGCTTACGAAGTTTCGCTGCCTGCTCCTCTTCCTCGATGTCCTTTAGTACGCTCGGATGATATAACCTCTTCACAGCGCTCGCGGGTGGCTCTTCACCCTTCTCACTATAATACGTCATGAGACCGATGGCCCATTGCGTGTTCTCTTTTGTCAACATCAACTTGTCAGCCATGTCGTAGGCGCTTGTTATGATTTATTATGCTCAGGTGCCTCTTCACCCGAGTTCAGCTGTCAACGGTCACGTGACTCGTTAGATGCTTAGGCTTCTTTGATATAGCAAGAGGTCGATCAGCTTAGAGACTGGATGAGATAAGACTTAAGGAAAGCAGCCTCCTTATATAGAGATATAGAGTAGAGCTTCAGTATGAATAATGATAACTCTTTACCTTACTATTAGTCTTAGAATTCCTTATTCTAATAAGAACTTGAAGGCTTTAATAGGATTAGCTGGAGCATTCCTTATTAGAATAAGAACTCTAATGTCCTATTAGTAATAGCTTTGTGTTATCCATATTATACATGTATTAAAATCTTAATTTCAGATACTTATGTACAATAGTTGTGCATTAAATAATCATTAATCGAACTTAGATACAGTGTTTTGACGTCCGGCGTTGTGTATTACTACCTACGCCTCTTGGTCGGGTTTGTCAATCATAAGCCAGTCTTTCGACTCTCTCTATCCGGAGCTGTCATGCCCGCACCGGGGAACTGCTGCAGTGAGATCACTGCTTCGTCGTGGTCAAGTTCCCAGAAGCCAGGGATGCCTGTCGAGTTAGATGAAGTCGAGCCTACAGAAGGCGTCTGATCGTCTCGCGGAGCCTTCGTGGTGACCTCTATTTGCAACTCGAGGTTAAACTTGCTAAGGCGTGGCCTCTTTGATTCCGACTCCTGGGCATCGCGTAATTGACGCGTCCTCGAAGCCGTGACCTGCGTGTCGTCGTAGTCAGATATGGACTTGTCGGGAGCAGGGTCGTTTTCGTATTCAGATTCATACGCAGAAGCAGAATTGATGTCGTATCCAGAAGTGAGGTCGTAGCCAGAATCGTAAGAATTAATAGAGTCGTGATCATCGTCTGATGCGCTGTCTTCGGGCTCGCCACGTTCTCGACGCCGTTCTCGACGACGTTCCCGTCGACGGCGACAGCGAGCTAAGGCCTTTACAGCAAATTCTCGATAACGTTTATCTCGTTCCTCTTCCTTGATGGCTTCTCGTACGCTGGGATGGCATATGATTTTGATACCACTCATTGGTGGCGTTTCACCTTTCTCACGATAGTATGTCAGTAGACCGATGCCAAACTGCCTGATATCTTTGACAGAAATACTGTAGGCGCTTGCTAGGCTACTAGAATCCATGTTTTAAGGAATCCATGATACAATGAGGCCGTATTCGAATTTTCATCTGGTGTTGTGGATGTCCGAATGCGGTAACAACAGCTACACCTACAGCTTCATCTACAGCGAAGAAGAACACCTACGTATAGCTGTATATCAACGGGTCAAGCTCATCCCCTTTCGGAACGACACGAAGTATATATGGTAACGACGGGTTTACCACCATATGATTTCGAGCACGACCTGAGTTCGACATCGGACGGTCACGCCAGTCAGCTGTCCATCCATCCAGCTTTGTCTATGCTGGGCTGGGCACCGTCGAACTATTGTGGTGCCATCACTGCTTTTGTAGCTTCGGAGATAGCTGAATTCAGATTCATACACGCAGTCGGTGACTACGAAAGTACGGTCCGTCTTCGCACCTTGTGCACAACACTTTTAATGTACTTTGCCGAGCAGCCGCTATGCAAGCATAGATTCCTGCCATGTGGTCAGCATTATTTTGTGCCTGGCGATCTAGCGAAACCGCGGAAGATTTATGGCGATGTCACTGCCCGATTTGGATTTAGAGTGCGGTCGTCGCCAAGTACGTCATGGTTCAAGGATGTCCCGCACAAAGTTTAGTGCTTGATGACGAGTACCTTTTCATCCAGGCATGGAAAGTGCGGATGAGAAGGGGTGCAGTCCAATGTCTCACTTCTATCCATTGATCGCTCTGCTCAACACTTCTTCATTTCTCGCATCAATCTTCAAACCAAACTGAAGGTCTGGCACAAACAGTCACTGCAGGAACACATCAATTCACAATGGCGACATCAAAGCAGGCAAGTTTGAAGCAGAGCAGGAATGTCTCGTGTCACATGTCTAACACCACATTAGGCGCAATCATATCTGATTGACCCTCTGAATGCCCCGGAGCCATCACAAGAGACTGGCCCGGGCAGCCACTTTCACGCACCACCAGAAGAGATCGCTCCAGCTTCAACTGGCGGCTCCACAAACAATCCCTTCAGAAGAGCCTCTGTTACCAAGTCACCCGAAGTCAAGACACACTCTCGTCAGACCAGCCGTGATTTCGGTGCCTCGGGGTCCAGCCCACGCTCTGCCGCATTCCCGCCATACCGCGATGAAGCTTTTGGTGGCATGGCCGGTCCGTCTCGTCGCTCTATAGACGGCCCACCAGCATACGATGGAGATGGTCGTCTCCGAAGAGGCAGTTCCCTTAGAGAGCGCTTTCCAGGCGACGACTCAACCAAGCCCCTCGACATTCTTCGCAGAGACAGCAGAAAAGCAGCCCGCTCTCCTCATCTGAACAAGCGTCACATGGTCGGAGCCGACTCGATCGATAAGCTCGATCCTACCATCAACAAGGTTCCTTACCACCACGAAGGTCCATACGATGCGGCATCTTTTGCTCGCAACCAAGACCGCCAAACTGCTCCAATTGCAGCACTTGCCGAGTCCAACAGAGAAGCCCTCAAGGCCGTCGCTCCAGAGAACATCAAGGATTCGCTTGATAAGCACAAGCCACTTGATGGTTTCGCGTACGTGCCGCCAGGCGAGACCGACCAGCTCGGCCACACCTATAACTACCAGGAGGGAGAAAATGAGTTATTGGGGTACAACGGCCGACCAGACGGCGGAGAGTACAAGCGCTACAACGGAGTGGTGAGACCTTCGTATCTCAACACATTCACCAGCACGTGACTAACACGAATCCAGGAGTACGACAAAGACGACACCCACGGCCAAGGCGAGCCATCATTCGCCCTCGACAGGGCCCTTCGCGCCCACACCATCCACGAGCGCGACTTTGACGGCCACCGCGGCATCGAGCTCTCGGACCGCCCGATGATGAAGGACTACGACAAGATGAAGGACCGCAAGCAGCTCGACGAGCGTGACCCGATTGAGATTGCGGGCGACGATGCCAAATACACTGATCTGCAGCACGCGGCTGATGTCGACGCGCACCCCAACAGGAGGCACGGCAGTCTCAAGGAGGGCTTGAAGAGGCGTGTCGGTAGCTTGAGGAAGAAGGGTCTTGACGAGTTCTTGCCTTGATCTCGACGACCTGGAAGACAACGAGTTGGGCGTTTACCTTTGTGACCGGGCAGGTCGAGTTGTTTTATCTTGCATATATCTAAGCTCGTCGAGAAAAGGACGTCACTGTAATATCACCTCGGGCCGGGGCCAAGGGAATCGGCGTTGGCACATATAGACACAACCTTGACATTCACATTTGCAAGCAAAATTTCACTTATCAAAACAGACGTATCATTCAAAAGATCGAAAATAGATATCATAACTACAAGCGTGCACCTACACCACCTCCAACCCTGCAAAAAACTAGTACTCGAGCGTAATACTCTGGCCCTTGACGCGTCCAATACAGATCTCAGCCGCATACTTGGGGATAACCTCATCATCGTGGAGCATAGCAAACTCCTCACTGGCATCCTTGCCCATGTGCGAGAACAGCGCCTGCGGACCACCCGGGTGCTCGTCGACCCAGTCGGTGACGTTCATCACGACGCCCTTGACCGCGATCCACAGGTCGTCTTTCTTGTTGTGCTTGGCCACTTCCTCGAGACTGTATTCCTGGTCGGGTACCTTGAAGCTCTCGAGCGGGTTCGGCGTGTCGACTTTGGCCGGGTCCATGCCGTTGCCGGAGCCGGTCATGACGGGCGCGGCCGAGGCTTGGGATTGTGCTTTTTGCTTGGCTTCGTTGTTGTGGTTCGTGGACGACGACGAGGAGGAGGAGGAGGAGGAGGAGTCGCCGCTCCATTCGACGCTGATCTTGCCTGGTGTGTTTGGGTCGATGTGCAGACTGATCTGTCCCACGCGCTGCGCGGCGGACGAGGAGCCGTTGTTCAGCACTTGCTGGAACATGTACTTTGACGCCGAGTCGCCGGCGACGCGGCCGTAGACGACGCAGCCCAGCAGCGAGGACCCGCCCAGGCGGTTGGCGCCGTGGACGCCGCCGGCCAGCTCGCCGCAGACGAACAGTCCGTCGAACGGCTTGCCTTCGCTGTTCAGGCACTGCGCTTGGTCGTTGATCTCGATGCCGCCCATGGTAAAGTGCAGCACGGGCTCCATGAGAGCGACGTGGAAGGTGTCGTCGACACTGAAGGGCCCGTTGTGGAAGTACTTCTTGCCGTATGGATCTTTCTCCTTGCCGTCGGCGATGGCGTTGTAGGACTTGAAGGTCTTGGAGAGGTGGTCGGTGCCGCAGCCGATTTCTTTGGCGAGCTCGGCGCCGGTCATCTTCTTCATCAGGCCGCGGCCGGAGTAGTGGCGGGTGTGGAAGTCGAGGACGTTGGAGGACTTGGAGTTCAGGATCAGGCGAATTGGCCAGTTGCCTTCTTTCTTCTCTCTGAACATTTCTCCCGAGACGTAATCTCTGTGACCAAGCTCGTCGGAGAATCGATCGCCTTTGCCGTTGAGGAGGAGACCTCCTTCACCACGGAGGGCTATGGAGTGTTAGCACGTTGTTCTCGAGGATAACGAGTGACGATTTTTGAGAAAATGAAACTTACCCTCGGCGGCCAAGAACTTCCACTTGGAGCCTGGGTCCTTTGGATCGATCAAACCAGTCGGGTGGACCTGAACCTTGTCCATGTCAATACCGTTGGCCCCGATGGCCATCAGCATCTTGTGTCCATCGCCAGTAGCGTGCTGACCGTTGGTAGAAGCGAGGTCAAAGGTATCTGGACGCCACTTCTTGAGCAGAGAAGTCTCGCCAAAGTCGGCGGCGTAACCACCGGTGGCTATAACGACGGGACCATCTACACGGCAGGTCTCACCGCCGAACTCGTACTCTACACCAACGACAGTGTTGCCCTCGTTGATGACCTTGTTGACCTTTGCCTTTTTGATCAGCTGCATGCGCTCTGGCTCTTTCTGTGCGAGGTCCTCGAATCGCTGCATGAGGGCGTATGTGATGGCCATACCGGGGAATTTGGCATCGTGACCACGGTGAGTGCGAGGGTGAGAGTGACCACCGAGACGAGACACGAGGGTCAGGTCGAGGTTGAAGACGTCCTGCAACCACTCGACGGCGCTGGCGGACTTGTATGTGAGAACCTTGATGAGGTCTGGTCTGGCCTTGTCTCTTGCTGACTTGAGAGTGTCGTCGTAGAACTGCTTAACGCTGTCCTTGATATCGGTGTCGACTTGTGTTCTTGTCAAGGCACCGTTGATACCGGATGTGGCTTTGGTGGAGTTTCCACCCATGAAGTCTGGGGGATTGTTAGACCGCTGATAAGAAGGTTCGCCGCTGATGCTTTCGGCACAGGGGACGGCGCTCACTGTTCTTGTCAAGGAGGACGACGTTACCACCAGCAAGGTAGATGGTGTGGGCGGCGCTCAGTCCGGACACTGAGTGGGTGTCAGCGAGGTATTCAAGTCACTGCCGAAGCAATAACGAAACTTACAGCCGGCACCGACGACAATTACTCTCTCAGGCATGGTGAGGTATGTGAGTGTGAATGAACGAGAGAAAGGGGTATCTTGATGAAGTAGAAGAGGAAGGGGAAAGACGACGGTAAGGTGGAAGAAGAAGGACAAAGTAGAAGCTTTTACAACGGCAATCACGCGGTGGTCGTCGCAGTGGTTGGTGAGGTGTGCGAGAGGAGTGCACGAGTCTAGTCTAGTCTGACCTGACTTACCCCGGGCCTCCGCAGCATGTCCTGGGGAGGAGATCTGTGCGGAGAAAGATGCCGAGGGACGATTGTGACTGAACCGGTTCGTGTCCGCCGACGAAACCTAAGCTGGGGTGTTTTGAGGGGTGTCTGGACCGATCAAGGTTTCTGCTTACCTGGTCGATGGTTCGTTGATATACTATTGTATTGCAGGATGCTACTGTACATCTGATTCTGTTCAATTAACTTGTTGCACAGTACCTTTCTTCGCGGTGAGATGGTTCGAAATTGCAAGCTGTATCGGGTGTCAAGATTCGGCATCTGCTCCTTCCGAATCTCGTCGTCCGAAGGCAACAGCAAGTGGGACCACGCAACGAGCAAAGCCCGACTTTCACATGCTCGGTGTCTGCACTTTGAAATCTGCACTTGCCCCGTTCGCCGGTTCCACCGCAGCACGCGTGACTCTTGACCGACGACGGAAACCCGAACGGCCAGGGCAGGCAGGAACGGTGCAGCCGACAAGAACAAGACGGGAACATGTGAAAGGGGGCCGAGCTCTACCTGTACCTTCTAAAAAAGGTAACATTCGCAGTCAACGCAGTCAAACGCAGCTTCCCTTTCAGGGTCGCCTTGACTCTCGGCCCTCCGTTGCCGTCTCCAATATCGTCTGATTCTGCCTTGACCTGACTTCGCCGTCGCTTTTACTTCTTCGCGCTTCTGCGCAAATGCCGCGGTTGCCGATCTTATGCCGCATCTGGTGTTCCACCTTTGACTACTGTCAGAGTACTGCTGTATACCAGCCAGAACGACCACGTAAAGATAAATTGACACTGCTCGTGTTAACTCATTCACGGTCTTGTGTCGCTAGGAAGGAACTTGCCCTTTCGGTATACATGCGACGAGAATGTAGCTAAGTGACACGGTTGTTCTATAACGATGATGCTTCCATGTCCACGCCAAGATTTCGTGAACCATGTCAGGCAAACGTCCTGCTACATAGAAACATTATTCAATAGATGCACATCGACGGCTCCACGCAATGCCACCGAGGCTGACCACAAGAAGACAGCGTGATGTCGTGAGGCTGTTTGTCGATCGCTGTCACGCATCAGCTGCACGAAGCTTTTGCTCGTCGACCTCACGTGCCCAGCAACGACCTGCTGGACCAGAAATATACGATGTTGTCTGTGTAGGAGGCGGCCCTGCTGGCCTCGCGCTGCTGAGTGCACCGCGTACGATACAGATAGCTCGCAGTCAACCGACCTTTCTAACAACAGTCTTTAGGCAGCTCCCCCAAGACAGCAGGTCTGAAAATCGCTCTCATCGAAGGACAAGACCTAGCTCGCAGCAAAGAACAATTTCACGGCATCACTGGCTACTCGAATCGATGCAGTTCTCTCACACCTGGATCCGTACAATTTCTGAAAGGTACGAAGAATGAAGATCAGGACCGTGACCGGAGGAAGGACATGCACTGAGACGGATCGCAGATATCGGCGCATGGCAGAATGTCGACACCGCACGAACACAACCCTACCACTCAATGCAAGTCTGGGACGGCGTATCCGACAGCCGCGTCCATTTCGACCCCGAAGAAACAGCCGGTAACAGCATCATCGACACCATCTTCCCAAAGCCCAGAGCTCCACCAGCAGCCTACACCGTCGCAACCATGACCGAGAACCAGAACCTGACCTCCGCCCTCCTGACCCGTCTCTCCTCCGTCAAGCCCATAGAAACACTAGACAAGACAAAAGTAGAAGACATATCACTGGGCGAAGACACAGCCGCCCTAGACATGACCTCCTGGCCCATCGTCTCGCTGGCCGGCAGCCCACGCAAGCTAGCCGCCCGCCTCCTTGTCGGCGCCGACGGCTTCAACAGCCCCGTCCGCTCCTTCGCCGACATCACCTCTCGCGGCTGGGACTACGATCGCCACGGCGTAGTCGCCACGATACGCACGACTGGCCCCGGCTGGCGCGGCCACGACCACAAGACGGCGTACCAGCGCTTCCTGCCCACGGGTCCAGTCGCGCTGCTGCCATTACCCGACAACACGGCCTCGCTGGTGTGGAGCACGACGCCGGCCTTCGCGGCACGCCTCAAAAGCCTCTCCCCGCCCGATTTCGCAGCCATGGTCGACGCCGCCTTCCGCCTGTTGCCTGTCGATCTCGAGTACATGCTCACGCACCTCGAGGCCGGGCACGCAGACGAAGTCGCCTGGCGGGTCAGGAATAGCTCGTTCGTGCCCGAAAAAGTCCCGCAGCCCGTCGCCGGCGTCCAGGAGGGCAGTGTCGCTAGTTTCCCGCTCAGGATGCGCCATGCGGACACGTACATCGGCGAGCGCGTCGCGCTGATCGGCGACGCCGCGCATACGATACATCCGCTCGCGGGCCAGGGGCTGAATCAGGGCTTGGGCGATGCGCAGGCGCTGGCGAGGCATGTCGCTTTTGCGACTGAGGTGGGGTGGGATATTGGCTCGTCGTGGGCGCTGGAGGGGTATAACAAGGAGCAGTGGGCGAGGAATAATGCTATGCTCGGCACGGTTGATAAGCTGCATAAATTGTACAGTGCCGGCAGTGGACCGGTGGTGTGGGGGCGTAGTCTGGGGCTTAATGTTGTCGAGCGCATGGGCTGGCTCAAGGGCGCGTTAATCAGAGGGGCTAGTGGATCGAGGTAGTCATGTACGAATAGATAATGATGAGACATTTTGCGCCAAGTCGGATTGGAAGGGTATCAGTTGCTTTATACGCGGTTTGCGTCATCTACCTTTTATCTACGAAGTCTTGGGCGCCGCAGCAGCCGCCTCGTCCAGACTCGCAACGTCCAGCTTCTTCGTCGCTTCCTCGACCGAGTCAACACCAGCCGCCTGGGTCCTGTCGAGCCTCTCCCTGACCTCGTCGATCAACCTGTCCATCTCAATCAAAACGCCCTCTTTCTCAGGATGACCGTCGGGCAAGCCCATCTCCTTGATCTTGCACTTCCCCGCCGCGAGCTCCTCGTCGCCAAGGATAACTGCAAACGGCACACCATTAGTTTCCGCGGCCTTGAACTGCTGCGGCAGCTTCGGCTTGACCTTCCAGCTGAACTCAGCCTTGATGCCCTGATCCCACAAGCGCTTGGCGACGTCCATGCGCTGCGCCAGGAGCCCATCGAAGCCCTTGCCGCCAAACGCCATGACGAAGACGTCGACTTCGTTGGTGCGCACGTTCTTCGACGACCCCTCGGCCTCCATGCGCGCTTTCGTGATGCTGAAGATGCGCTCCACGCCGAACGAAATGCCCACGCACGGCACGTTGTTCTTGCCGCTGAACATGCCGACCAGCTCGTCGTAGCGGCCGCCCGCCGCGATCGAGCCCACGCCCACGCTGGGGTCGTTGCTGCGGTCTTCGTCGCCGTCTTTGTCTTTGCTCTCCTTCTTGGGCGCGCGCGTCTGCACTTTTTGCCCGCCAGAGGATGTTGTCTTGGGCGCGGAGCCCTCGGTGATGACTTCGTAGATGACGCCCGTGTAGTAGTCCAGGCCGCGCGCGAGTGACATGTCGAAGGAGATGCGGTCGAGGACTTGGAAGGTCGTGAGATAGCCGAAGAGTAGCTCCATGTCGGCGAGGCCTTGGTTGGCCGACTCGTTTGCCGTCAACGTCGCGTCCGCTTGCAGCTTCTCGAGCAGTTCGCGGCTGCCTTTGAGCACGACGTAGGTGCCGATTTTGTCTGCGATGTCGCCGTCCAGGCCCTTCTCTTCGGTCATCTCCCGCCGGACCTCTTCCCAGGGACTCTTGTCTAGCTTGTCGACGGCCGAGGAAATGGTCCTGATCTTGTCCTTTGGCACGCCGCATACTTGGAAGATACCGTCGAGGATCTTTCTGTGGTTCAGTTTGATGGTGAAATTGTCCTTCCAGCCGAGCTCGCGGAAGATTTCGCAGGTGATTCGCAGGATCTCGGCGTCGGGAAGCATTGGGTCGTAGACTCCGGCAATGTCAAAGTCGCATTGGTAGAATTCTCGCATGCGCCCCTTGGTCATGGCTGGCTGATCTCTTCGGTAGACTTTGGCGATGTGGTAGCGCTTGATGCTCTGCACTGACGAGTTCATGGCGAGCCATCGCGCAAATGGCACTGTCAAGTCGTAGCGCAGCGAGCAGATCTCACCTCCTTGGTCGGCCAGGTCGTAGATGAGTTTGCTGTCTTCTCCATACTTGCCGGCCAGGATTTCCCGGAGCTCGAATACTGGTCTGCAATCGTCGGTAAGGTAAGCCTTTGCCATGCATGTTGAATCATACTGAGCGTGGTTCTTACTCACGTGTCAATAGTTACGGCACCGTGACGCTTGAAGACGTTTGTAATCGTTCCAAAGATCTTGTCTCTGATCACCATGTCCTTGCCTTCCCAATCCTTCGTTCCCTTTGGCACCTTCAACGTGATATTCTCCTTCTTCCCCATGGTTGCTGTGAATGTTCGTAGATGTCCTGCTGCGTTTCCAACAAATCGCAAGGGCCGATCGGCCTTTCTGAAGAGCAAGAGAGGAGGAGAAAAGAGATTCTGCAAAGGCCTGACTGTAGCGCAAGTCTTCATGCAAAAGGCTGTCAATTTGATCTTACAAAGCAATCGAAGTCAATTGATGATTCAGAATTATGACTGGACTGATCTGGTCGTGAATTTGAGGCATGTGCCCCACGGCCGACAGTCCAGTCATGAATTGGATCGTCTCTCGAGTCATGCTCTTCTCCAACGATCGCGTTGCGGCATCCCGGCCCGACACATGAATGCCGACGGTCACATACGGTACTTCACCTCCAACATGTTAACATTATCGACCATCTTCTGCCTATTCATAGAAACTATTTGATACCCTCTTGATTTGCCTTCTTCTTCTCTTCTTCCTCCTCGTGTTACCGCATCACCGCCAGCATAGTACCAGAAATGCAATTGTCGCAGTTATAGCCAGCCACAATAATCTCTAATGGCGCCTCAAACAGCACTCAACACACAGGACATCACAGAGAAGGCGAGGAGAGGCATATTACAGCAGTTAGAAAGTGTAAGATGCTGATCACCTCGCTTCTAGCCTTTCGACTATGACAGATCACTTGCTGACAGATCACAGATTCGCGGGAAAAAGAATCTTGTCATTCAGCGAGATCTCCTAGGCCCAATCGGTCTGATCATCAAATTCAGCACTCTTCAGGAATACGGAGTCGACAAGCTCTTCATCCTCGAGAACAAGAACGCCGAGACCTCACAGAAGAATGTCGTTTTCCTTGCCAGAGGCGAGAAACCTCACCAGGTCCAATCGATAGCAGGTAGGCATCACATCAGTAGTCCCTTTTACATGCTGTTGGACATCTCCAATGGATCTCAAAGAGAATGTGCAGATCTCATCTCACCCTGTTCTTTCATGTCTTGATCCTATAACAATAAACCAAAATATATCTCAAGCAATGTCATTAGGTCTTTCTGCAACATTCATTCATGCAAAAGAGCCATCAGAAGATTGCTGACAGTTCGCAGATCAGATCAAGCAGATACGGAGAGATAGTCAAATAGCTCACGATTTCTCGGTGATATGGGTGCCCCGCCGTACACTACTCAGCGATCGCATTCTGGAGGAAAATGGTGTACTAGGCGAGGTCAATATGTTGCAGAGCCCCTTGTACTTCATCTCACTCGAACCGGACCTGTTATCTCTGGAGCTCGAGGACGCCTTTAGTGACTTGTACCTTCGAAAGGATCCTACACCTATTTTCACTGCAGCAAAAGCCTTGATGGGTCTTCAAAAGACGACCGGCCTGTTCCCGCGGATACTGGGCAAAGGAGACAATGCGAAGCGACTCGCTGATCTCTTATTACGCATGCGAGACGAGGAGGACGTCAACGTATCGGCTGATCCGACAAACACATATCTCTCCGAGTTTGGAATGACCCCGAGCTCTGTGGTAGACAATCTGGTCATTGTCAGCCGGGAGTCGGATTTCGCTACCGCTCTTCTCACACAGCTCACCTACGAAGGACTCATCGACGAAACGTATGGCATTCGGAACAGTCAGGTAGAGGTAGATACTTCGATCATCGGATCAGCCACACAACAGCAGCAGCAAAATCCGACAGGAGTAGCCCAGACAGCCATGAAGCGCAAAGTGCAACTGGACAGCTCTGACAAAATGTACACGACACTACGAGACGCCAATTTCGCCGTCGTTGGCCCTCTGCTGAACAAGACCGCACGACGTCTCCAAGCCGACTACGAGACCCGTCACAAAGCAGACCAATCAATCTCGGACTTGAAATCCTTCGTTGCCAAACTGCCCTCCTACCAAGCCGAGCAAGCCAGTCTAAAAGTCCACACCTCTCTCGCCGAAGACATCATGAAATCGACCCGCACCGACCTTTTCGGCCGCACGCTCGAGATCCAACAAAACCTCGTCGCCGGCGCCGACGCCGGCAGCATGCACGACAACATCGAAGAGCTGATCGCGCGCGACGTGCCTCTGCCCAAGATCCTACGCCTGCTGTGTCTAGAGTCGTGCATCAGCGGCGGCCTGCGCCCACGCGACCTCGAGACCTTCAAGCGCTCCGTCCTACTGGCGTACGGCTACCAGCACCTGCTGACCTTTGCCAGTCTCGAGAAGATGGGTCTGCTGGTGCCCAAGGCGGCGAACACGGGCTACCTGAACCCAATGGCGGGCAACGCAAGCGGCACGACGACAGACTACGTCGCGACGCGCAAGGCGCTGAAGTTATTCGTCGAGGACGTCGACGAGGCCGACCCCTCTGACGTCGCGTACGTCTTCTCCGGTTACGCCCCGTTGAGCGTCCGCATCGTGCAGTGCGCCCTGCAGAAGAGCTACCTGGCGTCGTTGACCAGCGCGCGCGCCGGCGCCGCTGTTGCGGGCGGCGGCGGCTCGAATAAATCCCCCGCCACGAGCGCCGCGACGCAGGGCTGGAAGGGCTTCGAGGACGTGTTGGCGCGCGTCAAGGGCGCGACTGTGGACGAGGTGCAGCGCGGTGCCGACGAGGGTGCTAGCAGGGCGCGAGCGGCTGTGAAAGGCGCGGGACCCGCGGCCGCGCAGACGACGACGATTGTGTTTTTCCTAGGAGGTATCACTTTTGCTGAGATTGCTGCGTTGAGGTTTGTGGGCAAGCAGCTGGGCGAGAAGAGGAGGTTGGTCATTGCTACTACGGGGATCATTAGTGGTGATCGCGCGGTGGGTGTTGCTATTGAGAAGGGCGATCTTGGGAGCTAGTGTGACGGGCAGAGGTGACGGCGTTGGCGATGTGGACTTCGGGCAGAACACAGGCAGAGAGTGCGCTAGCAATAGACGTATGTTGCCTGTGGGACCGACTTCTCGAATCGGCTATACACTGTCCTTGTTTGGTAGCATTTGGCATTTTGGAACCGATGGTATATACCCATGTATCTACATATTCGTCTTGCTCTTGCCTAACTCCGCGCTCGTTCGAATGACGCTTAATGCATATCCGTCAATCTCATGCTTTTCTCCTCGTCGCGCGCACCACAATCATTCCATCTTCGGTCATGGGGATGCCCAGATCATTTCGTCCTCGATGAGTTCCGTCGCTGAGGCCTCTAGAAGCAGAAGACCTGGTCCTCGAGCTTGCTGACCGGTCTCGCCTTCTCGAAGCCCAAAGCCTCAGTCGCCTTCTTCATAGCACTGACCATAGGCGGCGGGCCACAAATCAGCATCTTGGTATCCTTGCTCGGAGGCGGAAGGTGTTCCTGCACAGGCATTAGTAAACCCGGATCCCCCAACCACACTTTTCCGTCCAAAACTCACCTTGATCATATCCGCAGTGACAAAGCCAACACCACCCGTCCAGCCGGTCGGCGGGTTGTTGAGGACGTAGTAAACGCGGAACCCCTTATCCTCTCTAGCCAACTTATCCAGCTCCTCGCGCAGCAAGATATCCTGGTCGTTGACGTTCGCAAAGATCAGATCCACCTGCGTTTTGTCGCCCGCCGCCCTGCGGCCGCGGTAGATCGCCCGGCTGATCTGCAGCATCGGCGTGATGCCCGTGCCGCCCGCGATCATGCCGATGCGCTTCACCATGTTCGGCTTGTACACCATGGCGCCCTTGGGCCCGCGCACCTTCAGCATGTCGCCGATTTCGAGAGACGCCACGTGCTTGCTGATGTTGCCGGTCGGGTACGCTTTGATCAGCAGGTCGAAGTAGCCGGACTCTTGGTCCGAGGACACGGGGGTGTAGGAGCGCACGACCTCGGCGGGCGCCGTGACGCCCGTCTTGGGGTTCGTGACGTCGAGGGTTGCGGCGAGGGAAATGTGTTGGCCGATCGGCAGGCCGAGGATCGAGTTCTCGGTTGGCAGCTTGAAGCGGTAGATGGCAGTGTTGTGTGAGAGGACTTGCTTCTCGCCCAGGGGATATTCTTGGAACTCGTCGGGCTTGAGCACTTTTTTCGCTTCTGTGGACGTGTCAGTGAATGAGTTGGCTGGTCGGCTGTAAGTGCGCGTACGGTTCGAGTAGACTCCATAGCCTGCGAGCACGAGTGAGATTGCTACCGCGTATGGTGTCCATTCAATCTTGGTCAAGGCGGTGATGGAGATGATGAAGGTAGCGGGGATGTAGACGTAATTGATGTAGTGCTCAGCAATTGGACTGGTGTCCCTGTAGAAGTGCTGCATCTTTGGTGAGGCCATGGTGAGTCGTGGGTTGTGGTAGAATGAAACAAAGAGGATGAATCCGAGTTGCCTTTCTGTCGCGTGAACTTGAATTGTAGCGCGGGGAGATGTTGCCAAATCGGGTAAAGTCAACCTCAGGGCCTGGTCTACATCGACGGGTATATCCAGTATCTCACATCTACTATGCAGTATCACCAATTAGAAGAGCAGAGGCAATGTGGATGCAAATTTGTGGAATTGTGATATTATAGCAGTATATGGGCTTAGAAAGAGTATTCACGATCATGGCCAGCTCAAGTCATCGTCTCATCTATAGTACAAATGATAGGGTATCATACACTGCACTGCTCCCGCTCAGGTCCCTCACAAACCGACGCTCGAGAAGCCAGCCAACTCCCTCTCCTCCTCACTCGTCACACCAGTGCCCAATGCCGAGTTCCTTTCGCTGGCCTCTTCCGGATACAGCTCATCCTCGCGACGGCGATAGATGCCAGACGTGAACTCCAACCCGCCTATCAATGCGGCAAACTGCTCGTCCAGAGCCTCATAGAGCTCCTCCTGGCTCGCGCCCTCGCGCATGGCGGTGGCCGCTGGCGCACGCGGGTCTGGGAATGTTCGCGCTGACCGCATGACGGTCCTCTCCTCTGGCATGCTGCCGTCGGTGTCGTATGCTCCGTGTTCGAGCGCGTAGGCCTCCGACCCGGTGTCGGTATCGCCGTAGGAATCAGAGGTCAGCTGACGGATGTGGCGCTGGGAGAAGGAGCGCTGTAGGCCGGCGCGCAGCTGTTCGCGCATCTTGGCGCCCATGCTGCGGTTGTATTCGCGGCCGTGGCCAGGCTCTTCTCCGCCGTCTTCTGGGTTTGACGAGGCGGTCGAGTCGAAGGATGCGCCTCTGGATCGAGAAGGAAAAGACGGCGAGTCTGTCCGCAGATATCTCGATGATGCACGTCGCTCAGCTACCGATGGTTGTTGGCGTTTATGAGAGTATCTTCTGAGATCGTCTTCTCTTACTATCGGATCCTGCTCAAGATCAAATGGTCCGATCGATGAGGTAGAGTATGTGTAGCTGAGTGGGCTAGATGCCCGTACGAGAGCGTCTTCAGCATCTTCATTCGGCGGCGAGGGTCCTTCGAGGTTCAGGCTAGGGGGCCGTATGTCATCACTAAGATCAAGGTCGATCATAGGAGTAGATTCGCGGTTGGCAACTTTGTCTGCATCAAGCGAGCCGGGCGGTGGGTGCAAAAAGTCGTTGAAGTGGCCAAGAGGTTCTGTGGCCGTGCGAGTGATGTGAGGTCTGTAACCAGGTGCGAGACTGCTGCTGTCCTTTTGAGAGGGAAACCTGAAGTCGGGTTCTGGACTGGCTGCTTCGGCAGGAACTGCGGCATTTCCAGCAGTTGCGAATGTCCAGTCCATGGTACGACGATTGGCAATCTCTGAGATATCCTCTTCACCACCGGCATCCTCTGCATCGTCGCGCCCGAATCCAGGGAACGTCCAGTCTTTCGTGGCTCTTTTTATGGTACCAGTGTCGCCAGCATCACCAGTCTCGGCATCCTCTTCTGGACCAGTAGTAGCAAACGTCGGAAACGTCCAGTCTTTTGTTTCTCGACTTGGTTCTGTATTAGCAAAGGCTGGAAATTTCCAGTCTTTTGTCTCTCTACGCGGATCGTTGGCTTGGTTGTTGTAGAACTCTTGATCTTCCGCCTGTCCGTCGTCAAAGTTGTAATTGCTTTTGCGATTGCCTTTGACGGTAGGCATATCGCTAAAGTCGAAGCTGTAGTCTGGTATCTCAAGACCACTCGTGTCAAGATCTATAAGTGTCTCTCGATTGGCGGCTCTGTCGTCGGACAAATCGCGCAGTGGCAGGTCCGACATTGGCGCAGGCTCGTCATCGACTGACGGACTGTTGTAGTCGTATGGATCCGAGTGTGGATCGAATAGTTTGTTCAGCTTTCGCTCACCACGTTGGGCACGCTGCTCTTCTTTCGCCTTCTCCAGTGGTGTCATCTTGACTGGCGATGGGTTCACAGGTAGGTCGATTTCCACTGGTGCAGCGCTAGCGAAATCCATGGCGCCTATAGCCTGAGGCATTTGACTGAATCGACGTTCATAGTCCTGGTTGTAGTTGTCTGTCGTGCTGAAGATCCACTCGTCGCGGCCTTCTTCTTCATTTCCACCTCCTAACTGAGGAGCAGCTGCGCCCATGGCATTGAAAAGCGACATGCGTTGTCCTCCTTTGCGCTCCCACTGTATGTATCGATCGATCAGCTCGCGAAGAGATTTCGTGGGGAATCTGGCCGATGTGTTGGCAATGTATGGATGTTTTACGATCTGTTCAGCAGTTGGTCTGTCTGCGGGGTTGCCCCTCAGCAGGAAGGCGACAAAGTCGCAGAGCGGTGCAGAGTAAAGCTCTTCGTCGAGTCTAGGTTCTGATTCAAGGACTTGTCGTAGGTAAGAAGGATGGAATTTGTGGTACGGTGGCATGCCTGTCGCCATCTCGTATATCGTGCAGCCGTATGCCCAAACATCGATCTCGACACCGTAACCTTCGACGTCGCTGTGCATCTCCGGTGCCATCCAGTAGGGTGTACCAATGATGGTCGATCGTTTCGAAGCTCCATTTTCGAGGCGACCAGCAACACCAAAGTCGCAGAGCTCCAAACGACCATCCTCGGAAATGAGTACATTTCCGCATTTAATGTCACGATGAATGACGGATGCATCGTGAACGTGCTTCAGAGCAGTAGCCAGTTCTCGTGCAATCGGGATGATATATTTCTCGTCAAGACCGGGTTCCGTGGAGGCTTTCATGAGGGTGTGCACACTGCCACCGGAACAGTAGTCGCTGACTATCCAGAGTTGTGAGTGAAGGTCAAATGCCTCCTGAATATTGTTGATATTCTTTGCTCTGCTGTCTCTTACTTGCTTCAACGTGTTCACTTCCTTGATGAAGTCTTCGATCGCTTCGTCTTTTTGATTGTTGTCGAGCTTGTAATCGAGTTCGTCGACGTCAATGATCTTGACAGCAACGATCTCTCGAGTTTCTTTGTGCTTGCTGCGGACTGTCAGTTGTCGTTCAATGTTTAGTAGTAAAAGCTTCACTCACCACTTGTAGACGCGACCGAAAGAACCCTTGCCGATGAGCTCGATAAAGTCATACGGCGGCACGGCTGTTCCAATCCTGTTCGCGCGCTCGTAGACGACCTGTTGCATGTCTTTTGCATCCTGAATCTGCTTATGACGTGAACCGTCCACGGAGAAGGGGTCGAGAAGTGAAGAATCCATCTTGGCAGGGTCGTTGAGAGCGAGGTCAGGGACGTCGGAGAACTGGAAGGCGGTATAGTATGTAGAGGCTTGTCTTGTTGACTGCCTGGGAGGTGGAGAAAGGTCTTGTGGTTCGACAGCAGATGACCGAAAGAAGCGTGCTTCGGGAGAAGAGCCTTCAAAGTATCGTGCTGAGCGACGAGAGGTCGAGTCACAGCTATTCTACAGCTTATGACGTGCCTGCGTGGGGGTCCTGACCACGGACGGAGTCGGTTCAGGATTTTCAGATGAAAATGGTATCGGGTGTGTTGGGAGCCCGCGATGTGTTGTCCGATCTGTCTTGCGAGAGGGACGGGGAGGAGGCGTGCGAGGTGTCGAGTGAGGTGTGGTGCAAGATGTAGTGGGTGGTGGGGAGCGAGGAGGTGGGGAAGGCGTCTGGAGTAGAGGACGACTATCTACCCTCACTTGAGCCTGTTGATGGGGCTCGGGCGCAGGGCGAGAAGGAAGCGGAGGAAGTGGTCGGGGTGTCGCACCAGGAGGAAGCGGAGGAAGAGCTCGGAGCTCGGGCGGGGTAGCTGCGAAAGGAGCTGCGAAAAAAAATTGCGCAGGAACAAGGGTCTCTGTCGATGACCTTGGTGCTGACCCCCGGCTCTCGCGGTCGGTCGCGCTCTCCTCGAGGCAGTCCTCCGGGATCTCCCTCTGCCACTTTCCTACTCGCGTAAACGGATCTACAGAATATTAGTCAGCTCTCATAGTCCCCTGTGTAATGCGACAGCTCCATCGTACCGTGGTATTCGTGCTGGTAGTCCTTGTACCCTTTGATGATTTCAAAGGCTGTGGGATCCGAGTCCACAGTTGTCGGATCGAGTACCGAGAGGTATTTGTTGCCGTAGTGCGCAGGTTGTATTCCGAGTGCTGTTGTGTCAAATGGTCTAATGAATGGCGTACCACGGGTGGCTAGCCCGGATGTTCGATATCGATCGAAATTACCTTCTGGGATGCTTCCAAAGACAGGGTCGTGGACCTCTGGTACGCACAGCAGGTCGACCGGAGACACAGGGCCCTTTTGGTGCGATTGATGTGGTGGTAATTGGGTTGCAGAGGGTCGTCGTCTGCGGTCTTGGTGTAAGTCGAGTGGAAGACCGGTGTCTCTGGTCTCAGGGTCAGAAAGAAGCTTTCTTAAATCGCTAGTCATATTGCAAGATTGAATTTCAAAGGGCGAGCAAAAAGTAATATCCAACGCAACGCAATGCAAAGCAAGGATAAGAAAGGTGAGTATTGTGATATGTTATGGTAGGGAAGCGGTAAAGGTCGCGAAAGAGAGTAAAGTAACGCGAGATACTCACGTTCAACACAAGCTATAGCTAACGAGTGGCTTGATGGGGCTTATGCGAGCTGTCGGCCTCCTCACTTGGAAGCCCCAAAACAACAAATGAATGTGTCGAGTGAAATATAGTCCTCCTCTCCTGTCCACTTCAAGGCTTTTGTATCATGGTGTGTAGGGAATGTGTGGTCGTTCTGAGGACGTTTCGGTATCGTCAAACCCTATACAAGGTTTTCCACAGTCCCAACTTCGCTCCTAGAGATCACATGTATCGTTTCAATGATTTCCTGACTCCTGGCGCATTCGTTTTGACATGGTATACACTTGATGCAAGTGAAGTCTCGCATTTACCGAAGCTGTCCCGGACCCTGATGTGCCCAGGCTCCTGCCGCTGCAGGTGCAAAAGTGGTCACGTCCGCAAATCCGGGGTTAAACACAAGCGCGTCAAAAGTGACATCACCCTGCATAACTTCAGCCACAGCAATGAGCGAGCCAGACCAGGATCAGCAACCAGGTCTAGCCATGTCTGTGGAAATAGAAAACCCTCGACGTTCCTCTTCCAGAATCCTGACCTGAAACACCACAAAGTGATTACAGATCTACCGACTATATCACTCTCGTAAACACAGCCAAGCACCCAGAAACGGTTATCGAACACCCCACATCTCCAACCCGACTTCAAAATGGTACCACCGCCCACCACAGTCAAGAAGCCAGCCGGAGCAGTCAAACCACCACCAGGCAAACCAGCAGCCGCCAGACCAGTTGGAGCAGTCAAACCACCACCAGGAGGCAGACCAGCAGTCGCCAAACCACCAGTACCAGCCGCCAAAACACCAGTCGCCAAATCAGCAGTCGCGAAGTCCGCACCAAGCACAGGCAACTGGCTATCCCAAACCGTACAAGGCTACGTCTCCGGCGCCGGGAACTACGTGGGCCAGAGCATCCAAAGCGTCGGCAACGGCGTGAACGCCGTCGGACGAACAGTAGGCGACAGGTAAGCACCAATTCCACCCTCCTGCTCCTCTCCCTCCCTCTGACCACCCCCCCAGCATAGCGAACCAAGCGCGCTACTACGGCCAGACCGTAGCGGGGTACGGTAATGACGTGAAAGATTCGGTAAGAGCGAGTGGACCGCGGGTTGCTACGGCTGGCAACCCGCTTGGTCTCGCCGGGACAGGCACGGCGGCTAGTGCGAAGGGATTGTTGCCTGGTGGGAAGAGTAGCGGGGCTGTGAAGAATACGGGTGGTGGGAGTGCGGGCAACCCGCTTGGAATTTAGACGATCGGGTATCGAATTCCGGAAGATGCAGATGGGTAGAGCTATGAACGTAGGGTTAGGAACGGAATATGTAGAGGTTATAGGATAATGTAGGATATGGGACGTCGGGAGAGATACAGAAGAAGAAGATTTGTTAACGAAGTCATGAGAAGAATTGTTTTTGCTTAATTGTCATCGCATATATCATTTCAGTCTGGCCTTTGCAAAATCTCGAATACAAAGGACCACATGCTTCGCTATGCTGTTACCTGCAATCTCCCAAAACGCCACGCTAAACCATATCAATGAGCAAATAAGAACCCCCATCACTTCACCCGGGCAGCACTCAGCTACTATCCGAATCAACATCCTGCGCTCCATCATCAACATCCTCATCATCACTCTCGCTATCATCGTCGTCGACATCACTGCCCTCGTCGTCATCATCAATCTTCATACCGGGCACGCCCTTCCACTCATTATAATCCGTCGCCAACCAGCGCTTACTCTTGGGCAACTGATACGGATCGAAGGGAAAAAACGCATCGAGCTGGAAATGCGCCTCGCCGCTCTTGGCGCTGAGCGCGCTCTCCCGCTTGGTGACGCCCATGACCGAGGACGAGAACGTGCCGCCGTACGAGCGATAGCTGGACAGCTTGATGCGCTTGTTGGTCTCCAGCAGCGGGTACACAAACATGAAGCGTAGGTGGTTGGCGATGGCTGCAAATTGGTTGACGATGGTCGGGGAGCACACTTTCATCGGGTTCAGGCGCGAGTAGATGGCTTGGGTGAATGTCTCCTTGAGGCCCGCAATCCAGTGTGGCTCACCCGATGCGAAGACGTCGTAGTCTTCCAGGTCGGCTTCGGTGTCGTATTCTGACATCACGATTAGGTCGCGCCATCGGAAGCAGAAGATGTACAGCAGTGCTTGTACGCAGGTGTAGAATAGCGCGTAGCGGCTCAGGTCGGGTCCTCGGCAGGCTGGCTCGTAGGACCGCTGGAACTTTACGATTTGTGCGCCGAGGAGAGTGACCACATCGCGGACAATGTACTTGGGCACCTTGGCGCCGCGTGCGATGAAACTTGCCAGATATGCTGCGGCAAAGACTGATCCATTCGAAGCGGTGCTTTGCCCCGTTGCGAGCTTCATGCATTGGCTGACGAACTTGGCCGTGTTCCGCTGACTGAGTTGAGAGAAGTGGAAGATGAGGAATTGCGAGTGTCGAGACCGGTAGGTGGGAAGAACATACGTCATGAAAAGTGACAGAAGCTGATCAAAGGCGTCCTCGCTTTCGAACCGGTTCGCCTCGGTGAAGACTGTGGTATAGTAATCGAAGAGCATGTCGAGTACCGCGTCGAGTTTCGTGACGGCTTCCCTCAGTGTCTTCAATTTGCGCTCGTCGGGACCATCTTCCAGATCTGATTCGGCGTCCGACTCATCATCACTCTCGTCCGACTGATCTTCCTCATCCTTCACTTTCTGTCCTCCTGTAACAATGTCCTCCTCTGCATCATCTTCGAGATCGTCAATCTCTTCTTGAATCTCGACATCGATCTTGACAAGACGCTCAGTGATCAGAGTAAGAACGTCTGCTTTCAGCTCTGGCGCGTATTCGGTGACTCTGAACAGGTTTCGAATAAAAGCAAGGTAGTGACGCTGTCTGGTCGTCCTGTGATTTGGATACGCGCTTCTGAGGACCTCGCTAAGAGAGCCGACAGCGGCAGGAATGAGTCGCATCAGATATCTCAAGGTGTTGTGCAACCGGGCAATCATCTGGCGGGGTGGAACTACTGGCTGACCACGAACACGACCCAACGAACCGGGAAGGTAGGAAAAGTGGCGTACAATCCTCTCGATGACTGGCTCCAAGAATCCGGGTATTGCGCTGGCCAGAGCACCAAGAAACCTGACATAGAGTCCGACAAAAGCCTCGTCTCTGCCGAACCAGTTGACATCTAGAGCAGCGTGTATGAGGGTACCGCATCCCTTGAGATCGTTCACACGGCCAAGGAGGGCAATGAAGTATTGTTTGAGCAGACCAGCACTCGGCCCATCCTCCTGAAACGAATCGTGATGATACGATCCAGCTCCTTGATCTTTACTCGCGGCCGCTCCAAGAAGAAATGTGCGTAGCTGGTCGTATGCAGTGTCGTCCTTTGCAGCACCAGGCCTCAAGTGTCCTTCGATAGCTAATCTGACCTCTTCTCTGACCAGCTCTGGTGGCTTGTCGGCGGTCCAACTATCCTCCATTATCTTGACATGAATCTTATCGTCGAAAGCAACTTTGAGACGCTTGGTCTGGCTGGCTAGCGAATCGCTCGAAGAAGGTGAAGAGAGGTGCGAGCTGTTTCTCTTCAGACCGCGCTGTTGCGCCATGGCGGCTGCTGGTGGATAGACGATCGAAACCATGAGGTACCGGAGATGAACAGGTGATTTTTGTGCATTCGTGTCGTGGTTGTGGAAAGGATGCCGCTGGCAGGGTCGAGAGAATAATGCTGCACGCGACGAAGGGACAAAAAGTACTTTGAGTATGGAGTCAAGACCCACAATCGGCGGCTGAGGCAGTTTTTCACGACGATCTGACGGCGCTAAGGCAACCCCTCGTCAGAGGACTTGGCAGCACGTGACAGCGGAAATATCATTACATCAAGTCCGACTCTATCAATACCTTGTCGATTATGTGCAGAACAGAGGCATGGATGCTTTTGGTAATTAAATTGAGATGGTATTTCCTGTGCAAGTGCTTTTCTTTGAGCTGTAATTGAACCATGAATGCGCCATGCAATGCTCAAAACACTCCAATAAATGCGAAAAGACCCTGCCGCGTGCACAAACGTCTGCAATATGCCTCACTCATTACCTTGGCTGGTTCGGGTAGCCATAGTAAGAGCCTCTATTAGACTGCTGATATTGACTGGGGTTACCGTAACCGCCAGCCTGTTGTTGATGTTGGTTCATGTACATTGACGACCTGTTCGATTGTACACCTGGTTGTTGTTGTTGTTGTTGTTGTTGTTGTTGTTGTTGGGCGAAACCGAAAGGACTCTGGGCTCCAGGTCTGATACTACCATTACCAGGACCAGCGAAGGCCTGTTGGTATTGTCGCTGTTGAGCTTGGTAATGTGCGAGCTGTGCAGCGTGGGCGGCTTGAGCAGCTTGAGTCGCTTGGTGGTTGACAAACTGTTGTGCTTGCATTTGAGCCTGCATTTGAGCCTGCATCTGAGCCTGCATCTGCATTTGAGCCTGCATCTCAGCCTGCTGTTGGTGCTGCTGACGGGCCATGATGGCTTGCTGAACCGCCCCACTCTGCAGTCCGTACTTGTTTGCTGCCTTTTCACGCTCCCTCGCTTCAAGCGCACCGTAGAGACCTGGGTTTTCGACCTGGAAGGCCGGTTTCCTCTTCTTCACTTCGAGAAGCGGTGCACCTGTGGCCCTCGCGACCTGCATCTGCTCTTGCGCGCTCAAAGACTTTGATGAGGTGCTCTCCACAAGACCGCCAGGACTCTGTGCATTCATGTATGCGCCTGCACCATAAGAGTTTGAGCGGCTAGCGACCCGGGGAGGAGTACGCTGCGCTTGCTGGGTCCAGTCGCCCGACGGCGATCTGCTCAGAGGCGGAGTGCTACCAGCAGATGGTAAGCGACCCGCAGAGCTTTTCCGGACATGCATTGGAGTCCGCGAGCCGCCCATCGGAGCTTGCGGCTGAGATGCGAGTGAGGCCCGGTATTGCACCCATTGCTCTGGGGTCAGACTCTGATTCTGCTCATTAGGACTTGTTCCAGATGGCGCCCAGACCATGCTGCGGCGATTGTCTGGCATGTCAACGGGCGTCATACCCCCGGTGGGACTGGGGTCAGTGCTGCCGCCGAAATAAGAGCTGCGATTTGCCGGTGAAAGACTCATCCGAGAGGCAGACCTGCTTCCCGGTGCATCTTCGACACATGCCATGCCAGACAGGGTTCCGCTTGTCGTAGGCCGAGAATGAGGATTGGGCTTATAGGTATATGTCGGGCCAAAGTCTATGATTGGAACCTCGCCTGTGGAAGTGGCTTCCGGTCCCTGTTCCTGTTTAAAAACATCGAAGACGCTCTGGCGGCGAGACTGAGTCTCTTCTTCCTTGATCGTCTCATCACCAACGGTCTTCATTCGTCCCATTCGTGGTCTGTCAAGTCTTTCAACTGGTTTCTTGGGCGATTCACTCTTGGTAGTGCTCGCATAATCCACAGAGGAGTCGGTTGTTATGGATGGAGATCTCTCTTGTTGCAAGATCATCTCAAGTGCCGCATTATCGATGATCTCGTCGCTGAATCCTCCTACACTAGACGGGGAAGACGGCGGTATGATCATTGGATCTGCTTGAGGTGTGACGTTTCTGAATGGAATAGGCTTCCTTTTGATGCTTTGACTCGATGCTTTGCGAGTGACTTGACGGTCCGCCAGTGCAGCAGCGGTTAAAGGTACGACGGCAGCTGTGTCCGCAGGGCGGTCCATTTGTGGCATCTGACGATGCTGAGGCACTGGAGGAGACCTTCCTTGGATGGGATCTTGTCTGCTTGTCTCGGTCACCGCTTCATCTAGCTGTTGTGGTGGTTGAGGCAGAGGATGCCTGTCGTCTACGCTAGATGAATTCACCAGCCCTTTGCGCGAAAGGACGTCAGCATGCAGTGATGAAATGTTGGTGGCGTCGATATCTACCTCTTGTCGGGATCCATTGTATTGCATCGCAGAAGGCTCATCCATGGGGCTTTCTCCAGATCTGATTGCTTCATTCATTTGCTGAATGGTCTCCATGTCCATCTCCGAGGTCGCTCGTCGAAGCTCTGGTGCTTGATATGGTTGATTCGCTGGCCTAGAATTTGCGTTGTGCATAAAAGAAGGCGGTTGGACGACAGGAGTAACTGGCACAACTTCGGCCTTTGCGTGAACTTCTTCGTATGAGTCTGCTGGAGGTGACACGTTTTCGTACTCGGAGTCGATACGTTGCAGCGGTGCTGGTCGCCTATGGACCAGCGGCATACCATGAGCTGGCACTCTCGGCGGTTCATCGAAGTCGTTTGAGTGGGCTTCGTATGATAGCCTCGAAGGCTTGTAGCCATTTGCGTCAGACGCAGATCTGTTATGACTGGGACTGGAGATCGGACTCGCACTGGCGCGTCGAGGTGGAGCGATGTTCAGGTCATCGTACACCGGGGATGGTGATGTTCCACGCGATACAGGCGATGACGCCCGTCCCGCTGGGTCAAATCTCACAGCTGGCCCGTTCATGCTGGGCAAGCTTGTCCGACTGATAGTGTTGCGACGACGCGCTCTCAAAGGTGATCCATCATCAGCGGCGTCGGCTGAGTTCATTCGGTGAGAGGTCAGCTTCTTCAGTTCCTGCCTCCATTGCCGTTCGCTCCAGGTTTGGCTTCCTTCGGTATGAATGAGTCCGGAAACGTCCAGAATGTCCAGGTAGCCTCCACGTCGATCTCTCGGAAAGGCAAACATCATTCCACGCTGGTCGAGCGGATCGGCAACGAGTTTTCCGGGCCTGCCGTACAATGCGAAAGTGTCAAAGACTGGGAATAGCCATCTAAGCATCATCTCGAAACCAGTGACTGCGGGGTGTACTTCGGGCATGACGAAGAGGAAGCCTTCGGTGGTGGCTTCGGGTTTGCCGTGGATGGTGATCAGACCCTCTAATTTGACGAGAGTTGACTGATCGATGAGAGGCATGGACTGGGGATAGATTGCATAAGCGGAAAATGCGTCGGAGATGGTCGCAATGGGTTGTGTCTTCTTGTTGATGCGGCGGGTATCGTAAAATTTGATGTTGCCCTTTGGTACGACAACCTTGCGCTCGTATGCATTCTTCTTTTTCAGCTGCTTCTGTGCCTTGGCCCAGTCCTTCTCGTCTGGCGGGTTAATAACACACCAGCATCTTCTCCATGGTGTGCCGGCGCCAAATCTGACTCTTGCCCAATCTTCAGACTTGAATTTTGTCCTTTCCATGATTACGCGGATGTTGTTCAGAAGCTTGCCTTTACCGGCAATCAAAGAGCCAGTGTATGCTTCGAGCAGAGTCGCGTGCTCGTAGATGGCAAGCCTGATGCCGGCGGTCCATTGTGTGAGAGAATTGAGAGAGTTGAAGTGTAGAAGGTAACGATTGTTGGCGGCTGTGGATATACTGAGGACATTTTGCAGGGTGCCTCCGTTGGAGCCGTTCATAGGAAGTGATTCGATCTGGAGAGTGTCAGCTAAAAGAAAAGGAGAATCTGGCTGCCTTATGCTAAAAAGTGTTCTCACCATTTTGATCGATGCATCACTGATGTTGATGAATGTGGGTAGAACCTCGCCTTCTTCTCCGGCAGCATCCAGAGCGGCTGCGTCCCACAATGACAATACTGTTCCTACCAACTGGGCGAAACATTCTGTCCATGTTCGGTCTGGGCTCGGTCTGCCTCTTGTATCCAGGTCGTGCAGTTTGAGGAAGTATCCTTCCTGGTATAGTCTGTTAGAGTGGCTGTTGAGCAGGCTGAAGACTGGCTGCAGCTCGGGCAGAGTGTCGGCTGTGGTATCCATCTGGGCCGGAGAGTAAGTCTGTATCATGGACATGGGTCTGGAAGCTGTAGAGTCGGAGCGATTCCTTTGTTGTTGTGTGAACGTTGGAGATGGAGAGTACTTGGCGAACTCATTTAATCTGGCAGCTGATGCCTGCGGCGTGGCTGTATCGAGTGTTAATTGCCTAGTCCGTTCGGCGGGAATGGTCGGTGACAAAGGAGAATCATCGTAGGAAGATTTTCGATGGCCTTGAGCATTGTTGGCGCCGCCGCCGAAAATGCTGCTGAGACTCAGCACTGGGAAATTGCAAGTCAGTTAATTGTTCCAGTCATGTTTGGCAGGGTGCAAGTAAGCAAGGGCTGCGGCCCATGTGCTTGCCATGCGGCTGAGTTTCCATTTCCATAACTCACCCCTTGAGCGCCGCATCGTTGGATCAAATCAAGCGTTCTTGGCTCGTGCCGTTACAGGCAAATCTCTCAAATGTGTATGTTGACCTCTCGACTCTTCTACAGCAACCTGTACCAATGTCCAATGAGACCTCCGCTCGGCCAAGTGTATAAAGGAAGGGTGGAGTGAGAAAGATGGAGATTGTGCGGCGATGCCGGTGACTCGCGGCTGGACCAGGCGACAATGACTACTTCGTATGGCGGCGGTAGTCAGCGGCTGCTCGTGTTCAGCGAGTGTCGGGGTATAGATGTCGATTTTGAACGAGACGACGTGGATATTAGAGGACACGATTGAAGAAAGGACAAGACAAGTCCAGAGTGAGATGTAAAGAGTCAATTGCGGTGGATGTCCCGAGCAAAGCACTGGCAGTTTAGAACATGACACCGAGTGAGACGTGCGGGTGTGATGCGGATCTACGGCGGCGGATACAGGCAGGTTACCGTAAGGTACCTCACTAGTAAACTGTACAGCACGAGTAATGTAGGTTGCAGCACAGCATCAAAGAGAGTTGCGTAATCGCCTGGCGTCTTGGAAAGGCCAAGATGTAAAGCAATGCGAGCTCGGTGCGACTGATCAAGCTATGGCTTTCGTAGTGAGAATGCACAGTCTTTTGCGATGATATCAGAAAGGCATGGCCTTACTGTGTGAATTCTTGGTTGTGGTATGCCCCAGTGCATCCTATTGCTCTGCATACGCCGTTTGTAAATACAATTTGCGGGTACGGAACTCGTGGGGCCCAACCTCTCCGCAGAGTGTGAGAAATTCTACGACTCTGAATTTGTGAATGTTCTTGAGGAGTTGTGCTGCCGGCAGAGCCGGTCAGGTGAACGTGTGGTGGTTTTCAGTCTTCTGTTGGTTTGAAGTTCAGGTCCCGTCGTTTCTTTTCGTCGTCGTCACCAAAAAAATGGTCCCACTGTTTTAGAGCCTCTTTCCCCATTCGAGGTTATTAAAAGACGCGGATGATGATGTATCACCGCTTTCGGACGAAACGATCCAGCCGCAGGGCAGGGACCTCGGGCTCGGAGGAATCGAAGATATTCGTGGTACTCTAGCCGAGTCGAGCACATGGTTGGCGCTGATCGTGAAGAGACCTGACAGTTTTTTTGAGACAGATTGGGCCTAGCAGGTCACTCTACACGCCCGCTTCTTCGTGTACAATAGTTAATAATGGCCGCGAGAAACACAAGCATATCAGGCTCGATATTGTTGTTACCATCGTTGTCACTGCACAAAACGGAATTGAATTCTGTGACGTGTGGAGGATCGCCAAGTCTTTCGCACCGGCAACGTTTTCTACTGTAGGGTAAGGTATGCTCCGAAACGGCAGCGGATGTTGCCTTCGGTCTGCACAAACTTGGACCTGCGTGGATGCATTGCAGATGCAGATGCGGACGCCGAGGCGGCATGGCGCGCTACCAGACAATATTATCGACAAGTACGCAAGCCATCGCCATTTGCACTCACTCGATGCCGAGCTGCCGCAGTCGCTTGACCGAGAATCACGACCTCACTCCAACTGGACTGTCTTCGACCTGTATGTACTTCAAACACTGTCGCTCACACTCAAAGGGTCCGCTCTGTCCAAGGACGTCAAACCTCCACAACAGTGAATCTTCTGCCAAACTTACATGTAACTTTTGTTACAATGAACATGCGATCGCGGAGGTATCCGGAAATCTACACAGACAGCATCACTGCTCTCGTGACTTCTTACAGTGATACATTCACTCCGCGGCCTTCATAATCCAAACTGTGTTCACTCATCGCGTATTCAACTTGATCGAAAACGCAGACGAACTTCTCACGTATTCCGGCTCTGCATCGATCGGTGCTTACTAAGCCTGCCGAGCATGTCGCAGAGAGCAAGCCGTGTGGGGAAAGTCAAGCTGACGGGGAACGCTTGGGGCACATCACTTTCGCGGCTCTGCGTTAAGCTTTCCCACGCGTAGAATTGGAGAACTTGACTGGAGCCTCAGATTCTCAGCCAACCTGGAAATCTTTCGAGTCTAAACGCGCTCGCGTCGGCGCGCTTCTTCTTCTTCGTTGTAAGCTCAACGCAACGTCAGACTCGAGCATATTGACTGTATTCACTGATCCTTCAGTCGTGCACCAATTGTCCTTCAGTCGAGCATCACTCACGCGAAGATGCCTGAGAAACGCAAATCTACCACGTCGACTCCCCGATCAGCGGAGGCCTCCAATAAAAGACGCAAGGTCGCTGATAATGGCTCCCCGGCGCCTCCGACTCCTTCTAGAAACGGGCAACCAGATCTGACGGAAGAAGAAAAGGAGAAACTGTTGGATTGGTTAGACAACAAAGCAAGGACCACTGGCGTCGCTTTCCCTATTCAGTACTTACAAGCGCGAAAGAAGGCTGCGATGAAGAAGATCAAGAAGGGCCAAGCGTCGGCTACGGTCAGAACCACGACCGCAAAAGACGAAGAGATGCTGAGCCTCGGTGGGAAGACCTATGGAATGGTCCGATATGTCGTTCAAAATCGGCCGAAATGGGAGCAGTTGACGAGATATAAAAAGTGCTCAGGTAAGGACATTTGAAAAGAGAGAGGATGCTTCAAGTCGTTGACTGAATTACCACAGTGGGCGAAGAGACGATTGAACAGGGCGAATGTGTTCTGGTCAACGGAGACCACACCACAGAACCGGCAAGCTCCGAGGATCCCACATTACCGCAATGGAAGGCGCAAGTACTCGAAGTAAGGGCGATTAACGAAGCTCATGTCTACGTCAAACTCGCCTGGCTGTACAGACCCGCGCACGATCTACCGAACGGTCCGACAAATTATCACGGCAAATACGAGCTGGTACCGAGTACAGAAATTTCCATCATCGACGCCGCCAGTCTTAACGGGTCGTTCAAGATTAAGTATTGGAACGAGTACGAAGACGATGACGTGCCGGTAGCGGAGCAATACTACTGGAGACAATCTTGCGACCATCTCGCCGGTACGCTCTCAGCATGTCGCCAGGTCTGCATATGTTCTCAGCCTCACAATCCGGACTGCCCTATCATCCAATGCAAGCATTGCCAGCAATGGATGCACGCAACGTGTCTAGAGGAACGCGCACTCGAGGAATACAAAGAGGAGAATCCGATGACGAACGGCGAAACCGATGAACCCACCCACGCAGTCGATGCCGACACCGACACCATAGACGTCGGCACTTTGAGACCAACTCCCGCAGAAATCACCTCAACCCTCGAAATCAGCGCTGAGGACACCGAGGGTGACGGCGCACGGGTGATCATAACAGACCATAGAGGACCCGAAACGGTCACAGAGGAAAGGGACATGATGTGTCTTTTTGAGGAGTGCGGAAGGAGAATTGATGATTGATTTGATATGATATTGGAAAAGCATAGCATATATACCCACAACAGCGTTTCACACGGCATATACATGGCCAATCTTCCTGTTATCAAAAACGCAACACAACGCAACGCAATGCTCATATGGTATATCGTGAACAGATCAAACCCACATATCGGCGACCCGAATGCAACAGAAATGCAACGCTCAATCGCTATGTGTCCAGATGCAACTCTTAGCTCTTCGACGATTCCTTACTCACCCCAAATCATGCCCCTCCCCTGCTCCAAGCCTGACATCCACCTCCCCCTACGGCCACCAACCCATGCGCCTATAGCTTTCAATAACACCCTCACACTCCTCCCTCGTAAGCCTCGGATGCTCATACCTGCGTAACAAATCAGCCTAGCCTCGCCTCAACCCGGGGAAAAAAACCAAAACAAACTCACCTGAAGCCCGTCTCCCTGACAAACAAGGCCCCGTCAAGACTCAGCTCACTATCGCGCAGCGCCTCCTTCTCCATGAACGGACTCAGCGGCCCACTGCCGCCGTCCGCGATACCCGCCCGCCGCTGCAGCTCGGCCCACTGGTCCAGCGTCTCGTCGTTGACGTCGTCGACCACGGCTTCCAGGTTCAGCCGTGCGAAGGTGTTCACCAGCGCGTTCTGGAAGCCGGTCGGGATGGCGAAGAGCGAGGCCAGGATGCCCGTCATGGTGCCCTGGCTCGTGGCGCCGGTGTCGACGATGTTGAAGACGGCCGGGTGCGGAGACGAGGCCTGTGGTGGCGCGTCTTGAGGTGGTGTTGTTGTTGTCGGATGTTGTTGTTCTCGTGCGGCTCTCCACTCCGCGGCCGCCCAGCACGCGCGCGCCACGTCCGCCACGTGCACTGTATTCGTCCGCAGCTCCGCGCTCCACAGGTACTTGAGCTCCCTGCCGCGCTGCTCCTGATAGACCCTCGCCAGCGCCAACTGGGTGCCGAGCCAGCCGCGCCCCGCGTAGGGCCCGTAGACGTGCGCCAGCCGCAGCACCACCAGCTTCAGCCCCGGGATGCGCGCCAGCTCCTCCTCGGCCGCGAGTTTCCACCGCGCGAGCTTGATGCCTGGCTTCGTCTTGTCGCTCTCTTTTCGCGGCTCGCGCCGAGACTCGTACACTTGGCCCGTGGATAACTCGATGTATGCGCGGCAGTGCCGGCGCGCGGCTTCGGCGCCGATGGTCAGTGACAGGGCGTGGCTGCGCGCTTTGTAGACTTGGTCGTCGTGGCTGTAGCGTGTCTCGCCGCCGCAGTTGAAGATGTAGTCGAAGGAACCGCCGCCGGGCAGCGAGAAGATCCGTTCCAGTGATTGTGGTTTCGAGGCGTCGGCTTGGAGGAAGTTGGACCCGCTGCACGCTGCCACGTGTTCGGGCGCGAGTTGCGCAAGTTGTGGTAGTTGCTTGTCTACTATTCGCAGGGTCGAGGCGAGAGAGTTGCTGTGGATGTGGTGTGCCAGGAAGCGGCCTATATAGCCTGCGATTGAGGCAGTCAGTGGATGTTGTTTGTGCTTGTGGAGTGATTGAGGGGTCGGGGTCGTGGACTTGTGGTCTGCTACGCCAGCGTGCTCGAGCTTTGATGTGCACAATGAGAGACAAGCGTACCTAGACCGCCAACGATCAAGACATTGGGCTTGGTGTCAATAGAGGTAGGCGTAGGCTGGCCCGCCGAATCGCTCATCTTCCAGTCGCTGAGCGGGGTATCCGTAAAAGAGGGGAAACAATTGATTCACGAGCAAGCAAGCCTGTTTTTCGTGCGATACAGCAAAAGTCGAGTCTGTAAGTACGAAAAGTGTCGGGTCCCGGCAGACCGTTGGATAGAAGACACGGCAGTGTGAGCAAGGACGCAGCTCAACCCACCACAGTCTGCCGGCAGATGAGACCCCACAGGATCACCATGGAAGGAACATGGAAGAAAAGAATCATTGGCGCGATCATGAAACAGCCATCAGACCTGCAGGCTGCAGGAGGGCTGGCGCTGCACTAAGAAATGGCCGGGGTGCCGTTGATCGATGGTGGGGTGGACGAAGTGGGATGGATGTTGATACCCTATCGATTCGTTGATTTGCTGCCCTACCTAGGTAAGTCACGTCGGCTCGCACGAGTCCGTTTCATTCCTTCAGAGGAGTAACATATAGTCTCAACACCCTACTGTAGCAGCACTGTCGTAGAATCCATGCATTCACCCGAACAAAGATTGACTACAACATGGTTCGAGTCCGCAACAACAATGACCCGTCCACACCTCATGCACGATCAAGATTGCTGCGCCGTTCGAGTCCCACAAATCGGAGCAAGGCACGATAGCGGCCCTCGAGCACGACGGAACGAACAATGCAATCGTAGTGTTTCATATTGCTAAATCTGCTCTTGTTATCTGCTGTACCTGCTCGTGGCGGCATCACGTTGATACGAGTATCTTCCATCCCTCCTGGTGGCCCTCCGTATCCATCGACTATCTTACATCTTACACGAGAGCTCTGATCCCCGCTTTCCCGATGCCGGCGAGGCTAATGAATAGTAACTTGATTTTTGGAAGTCGTGGTCGGTCGTTATCGCGCTCGTCAGACGTCCTCCCGCAATTCCATGATGGAACGGCTACCTAGAAAACCCAGTCCTCCGGGGTGCTCTCAGTCCACCTGAACTTGTCGCGAAGAGTCTTGGAGAAGAACTTCTCGATAGGGACGTTGAACTTCTTGCAGAACACCACAGTCAAACGCGGGTCGATGTAGTTGATCTTGGAGGTACCCAAGGCCTGTGAATGTTAGTATGCGCTCATCAAATTCCTTGTCGACGATACTTACTACTTCCTTGTTGTTCTCCTTGTCTTCGCTCTGAGTCTGCATGACGTGGATGCGAGTCTGGAGCTTCTCGATTCTATCTTCGAGCTTTTCGACCGTCACTCCCTTGCCCTCGGCCTCGACCTTGCCACTCTTCAATTCCTTAGCGAGCTTCTTTTGCAGCTCGTCAGCCGCCTCGAGACGGTCCTTGAGCTCCTTTTGCTTCATCTCCTTCTCGCCTTCTCCCTTGAGCTTCTCGTTCTCCTTGTCGAACTTCTTGGTGATCTTCTCGCGCTCCTGCTCAACCAGGCTCGTGTGATGGTTCTGCACCCACTCCTTGTCGATGCCTTCCGGCAGCTCGAAGAACTCTGCTCCCTTCTTCTTCTTGAGCTTCGGGTCGAGGTCCAGCATCATGTGTTTGGTGCGGTATTGCTGGTAATGAATGGCGTTGATGCGCTCCTGCATCTTCTCCATCTGTGCAGCATGTCCGGCACCGACTGTACGCTTATGGTTGCACAGAATAGCGACCTTGCGGTTGGCGTCGTTGTACTCCTTGAATTTCTCAATGATCGTTCCACCTGGCTTGATCTCCGTAATCAGCCTTGAAAAGGTATAAGACGCGTTGTAGGTACGGAAGACCTTGGCAGTAAGACCAGCCATGTAGCTGGAAAGATGCTTGTTGAGAGCACTGGTCGTCAGACGATCGAAGATTTCATCACCGTCCTTCTTTGGAGGCTTCTTGAAGATCTTGAGGTTCTTGAACACCTGAATATCAACGTCGAACTCCTCGTGGAAGCGAATCGAGTCCTTTCCGAGAAAATCAAAGATGATCTTGTTTGGCGGAGCCAGAGTGACGTGCTCGAATTTGAGCGAGCAGCAACCGACAGTGTCGGCCTCGTCATCACCCTTCTCGTTGCCGGCACGAAGCGCAAACTGATCGATGAGGTACATGGCTGTCGCCATTTGACGATCTGCCATCATCTCGGCCTTGAGGTTCTTCCTGTAGTCCTTACGAATCTTGTCAATGTGCTTCTTGAGTTCGCGAGCCTTTTCGAACTTCTTGAAGTCTGACTGTCCCTTGACATCCGAGCTGGCTGCAAGCATGACATACTTGTAGTTGCCGTTGATATTCTCTTGCCACATGGCGAGCCAGGTACCTTCGTGATCGTGCTTGACCTCTTTCCATCTGTGACCTGCTGGTGGTGCCGGAAGGGTTGCCTTTTCACCGATGTTGATGGTGATCTGCTCGGCCTGGACGCGCTTTTTGACATGGCCAGTCTTCGGATGCTCTCCACGTCCACGAAAGAGTCCAGGAGGCTCCACACGGAAGTTTCCGACCTTTTGCTTCCTGTTGTCCCAAAGACAATACATGAAGGGTTCTTCTACCTTGTCCTTTTCTGCTTTGATGGTTTTTTTCTCGGCAGCTGACAAGGCCTTCTTTCTGGCGCGCTCAGAATCGAACCACTCGAAGATGGGCTTGAAATCGCACTTTTCAAACTTGGTGATCTTGACCTTCTCGCCGCCAGGACCAGTGCCATGACCAGTCTCGTCCAAGATGGCCTTGAAGTCGGTGAAGAAGTTCTTGTTGAAAGTAGGGTTCTCAACGTTGTGAGTCGAGTTGAGCATGGCACCGTAGAATGTCGCGACCTCTTCCGACTCTGGGGGGAGAGTCACTGGCACGCCATCGTACACCAGCTTGACGTTCTTTGGTAGAGGCTCGTAGTCTGGCGCGAAGACCACACCGTTGTGCTCCAGAGTGTCCCACTTCTTGGTACCATCACCCTTGGCAGTATCTTCCCACCAACGGTATTCCTCCTCGCCATCCTCTTCTGCCTCTTCCTCTTCCTTGACAGCTGCCTTCTTTCCCTTTTTCGGTGCTGGAGAAGCCGTCTCGGTCTTTGTAGTCGCTTTTGCCTTTTTGACCGCAGGTGCTTTTGCGCTGAGAGGGGCATCGTCATCGGATTCCTCCTTCTTGACCCCATTGGCCTTTTTGCCCTTTGCGGCTGGAGCTGCCTTTTTCTTCTTGAGAGGAATATCGTCGCTGTCACTCTCTACAGCGCGCTTAGCCGGCTTCTTGGCCTCCTTTGCGCGAATGTCCTTGGCTTCCTTTTCGGCCTTTTGCTCGATCGCGGCCTTCTCCTTCTGAAGCTTTTGGCCGAGTGGAGTGTCCGAGTCTGATTCGCCGACTTGAGCTGAGGTCGCCTTGGGTGGCTTCTTTGAAAGTGGCATATCATCTTCGTCGTCAGAATCTACTGGCTGGGTGGTGGTCTTGCGCCGCTTGTTCTGGTGGGGTCAGTGAATACGTTACTGAGCGACTGTCCGGTGAAGCCTACCAGAGGAACGTCGTCATCCGAATCGCTGGCCGCCGCTTTGTATGATTTGCCCATTGAAGCTTTGCGCTTCGATGCGCCATTGACCTTGACTGCACCACCTGTTGCTTCCTCCTCGACGGGACCATTACGCATAGAGATGCCAGGCTCTACATGGCCATTTGAGGGTGCTGCGTCGTCCATCTCGTGATCCACGTTGGCGTCAATGTGAGCTTTGCTCCGTGCTGTAGAACGATGTTAGTCAAGCTTGAAGAAGGTCGCGTGAGTCAGTGGTATGGATTTGTAAGGTGAGAGATCGAAAGGGATGGGAGAGGTGTTGGGTTGAGGTGAGATGAACGCCAATCTTGCTCGGAGATGAAGATCGTTATAGCACGTACGCTTGCTGCCGAGGGGCATGTCGTCTTCCGAGTCAGACATTTTGATGAAGGGCCAAGGACGTCGTAGTGATTGAACAGCGTTCAAACCGGTGTCGAATTGGTTAGAGACTCGATCAGCACGTTGAGGGTGCTTATGTAGTGAGCTGAAGAAGTAAGTGCTTCTCGAACGCGTGAGCCTACAAGGCAAGTGAAGCCGAAGACTCTGAAGTGCTTTCAAGGCAATAGTGACGGCTGAGTGATGCAGAAACACGAATGGAGAGCTTAAAGAGGCTGTGGGAGCCACAAGATGCTGAATCGAAGAGAAAAGATGAACAAGGGATGCACGAAGGAAGAGACGACCCACGCGCTGAAGGCTCGTAGTTCTATCTACGTCACGTGATGGCTATAGTAAACGATTGAGGCCGCAAAAGAAGCAAAGTCTTGGCAGCTTGTTCGGGCGGCGCGCACGGTTCATCTCGAAGACGACGAGCTGCCGGAGAGCAATCTGCATTCATCGACAGCTACTCTCAAGGCCTTCATCGACCGCTCTACCCTTCAACTTCCTCTCACATCGCCATCATGCTTTCCCGAGCAGTCCGTCCGGCTGCGCGCGCCGGTGCAGCAGCTTTCGCCAGGTACGCCAACCGCGCAATCCCATCAAACACGAAACCTTGAATCCTTGTACCATCTCAATACTGACATGTATCGCAATAAAGACCAGCTGCTGTCTCGGCCGTTCCAAATGCCGCTACCTACGCCACCCTGCGTGAACTTGAGCAGCGTCTCAAGTCGATTCGCAACATCGAGAAGATCACCAAGACGATGAAGATTGTCGCCTCGACCAAGCTCACCCGTGCCCAGCGTGCCATGACCGAGTCCCGCTCATACGGAGCCACATCCAACACTGTTTTTGAAGAGGCGGAGACCAAGGCTCTGGAGGCCGACGGCAAGAAGACTCTCTACATCATCTGCTCATCCGACAAGGGTCTTTGTGGTGGTATTCACTCTGGTCTTTCCCGAAACATCAGAAGGCAACTCAACGACAACGCTTCCAGCATCGAATTGGCTATTGTCGGAGAGAAGTGCAAGGCTCAGCTCAGCAGATCCAACCCAAAGAACATTGTCCTCAGTTTCGCAGGTGTCGGCAAGGACGTCCCAACTTTCGCCGATGCGCAGGCGATTGCCGACCAGGTCACCCTTCTTCCAACCGAGTACGCCAGCATCAAGATCCTGTACAACAAGTTCGTCAACGCTCAGTCCTACGAGCCAACCGTCATTGAGGCCTTCAGCGACGAGGCTATTGCTGCTTCTCGTAGGTTTCCAGCACGAAATTGTAAGAGCGTGGATAAGACACTGACATGACACAGCAAACTTCTCATCCTTTGAGATCGAGGAGGACACTCTCGGTCACCTGCGGGAGTACGCCCTTGCCAACTCGCTCTTCTGGGCTCTTGCCGAGGGTCACGCTTGCGAGCAATCCGCTCGTCGTAACGCCATGGACAACGCATCGAAGAACGCCGGTGACATGATCAGCAAGTTCACCATCCTGTTCAATCGTACCAGACAGGCTGTCATTACCGGAGAGTTGGTCGAGATTATCACTGGTGCTACTGCTTCAGAGGACCAGTAGTGGACCAGTAGGTATTTTGGTCGTGTAGAATATTCAAAATCAAGTAAGCGGCATTTCGAGCGGCAAAGATGATCCTGATGGGGTTGTTGTTTTCGTGATGTGGGTCATGTGAAGGACTGTCTTGTTCGTGATATATCACTATAGTAGTTTTATGCTATAATGCGTCCCCGTGAACCGGCAGCCAGGGCAACCCAACCACCGATGAGACACAATCCTCCCAGAGGAGTGACTGGTCCAAGAGCCTTGAAACGCTGAGGGTCGAGGACGAGAAGGTAGATTGAACCACTGAACATGGTCATTCCCGCGGTGAAGAGTCCGGCAGCGATCTTGAATGATGAGCGATCTTGAATGATGTTTTGTAAACTGCAAAAGGGCCACTTACCTTGTTCTTGGGAGCAGCGACTGACGCGAGCACCAGGACGCCCGAGTGGATGAGCTGCGATTGTGTTAAATCTTTCCTTTGGAGTTATCACTCGCTTACAGTCGGAGTGCGAGCCGACGTACCTGATAGTTGGCAGCCGTGCTCCAGTTGGCGAGCTTGGATGGATCTGCGATGCGATTCTTCAACCCGTGTGCGCCGAATGCTCCAATGGCGACTGAGCTTGCGCCGTAGAGGCAGCCAATTGTCCAGAACATGTTGAATTACCTAGTAGTACTCTTGCAGGAGGGATGGTGTGGTTGTTGAAATGGAGTACGCCGTAAGAGTCAATGACGCCGAAACCAGGGCAGGTCTTTATTTCGGCCACCTATTCACACCTCAGCATCTCACAACAGCGCTTGCACGAGCATACCTTACCTAAGGTGCTATTTCAACGACTCGAAACTTTCTTGACAATTGGTGACTACTACTGTTCGCCAGCTTAAGACATACAAGGCCTAAGGTACTTCCACAACGGAATCGTAACAGTCACGTATGCTTATTATCACAAGGCGAGTCTCTATACCCGACGGACTGTTTTCACATATATTGCATATTGCAGGTATTGGCATACACGTTTCATCCACATTCTATTGTTCTCAAGACAGGACCATTACCAATTTTCTTTAGACCGCTTCCATATGTATAACTCACACTGTCCACACGAAGTCGTGACCATACTGCTCGGAGCTTTGCAGCTTTCCAAAACTCGTCTCATGGGATGACAGATCAGAACCTCGACAGCTGCGGCACACTAGAGACAAGGACACTGGGAAAGACTCAAAGAATGTTAAGGTACGCACAGTGTTCGATGCCCGGTATCGAAACGCTTTAGAGAAAGCTACTCGAACATACATCAGTGTCCGCTACTACAGTCAGTCTACGATCAACAAGCGACGAGGATGTTTGCTTTCTGAGAAATGCACTGACCATGCGTTTGGCAACTTCTCGATCGCGGCAATCTTGAAATGGTCCCCAGATCTGCACATGCCGTCATTGTACACATGTCAGATCGTTCATGTTCCCCAGGGGTCCCGGTCTGTTTGCATCAACACATTCACGCTTTTCGCATTGCATTTCAATCCCCCATTACTGGCTCTTCTGGACATCGCTAAGTCACATCGCATGACCTTCGCGTGACCTTCGCGAAACCCACTCTCTCCCATACGTATCTTGTATGCGCTTAGCTGTCGGCTTCATCAAGCCGAGCGTTCTCACACTCTTTCTGTCTGCACGCATTACCAACGCGCCACGAGTCGCACCTTTCGCATTACTTTCTCCAGTCACAGACAATAACAGGACGGCTACCACCATGGCACCCAAGAGAAAACAATCGTCTGAGCCTAGAGGAGCCCCTGCACCCAAGAAAATCGCCGCTCCCGACGGTAAAGCCGGTTTCGATCACTCGCGCGTTGAAGAACGCTATGGCATTGTGGATAGGAAGTTTTACCCACCTCAGATGTCGGATGAACGATGCGCGCAGTACAATAACAACGAGATCCCTCGTCCTATGAACGTCCTTCATAGCACACTCGAATCCACAGCATCAGCGCGCGAAGCTATATCAGTGGGCGATGCGGTAATACACTGGTTCAAACGAGACCTGAGGACGAAAGACAACCGCGGTCTGCACTTGGCGGCCGAAAAGGCAAAGACCAAAAATGTTCCTCTTATTTGCATATTTATTGTCAGCCCTCAGGACTACCAAGCGCACATGACAAGCGCCGTGAGAGTTGATTTCGAGTTACGGACACTAGACGTGCTGAAGCAGGATCTTGAAGAAAAGGACATACCTTTATACGTCGAGACAGTCGAAATTCGGAAGAAAGCGCCAGGTCGCATTGTGGAGCTCTGCCAGAAATGGGGAGCGAAGCATATCTTCTGTAATATTGAATACGAGGTCGACGAGCTCAGGCGAGAGGAGACTCTTGTCAAGCTTTGCCTTGAGAAAGGTATTAGCTTCACCGCTGTTCACGACGATGTCATCGTTCCTCCAGGCGATCTCAAGACCGGACAAGGCAAGCAATATGCTGTGTACTCACCATGGTACAGGAACTGGATGGCTCACATACACAATCATCCCTACATGCTCGACGAGTTCACAGCGCCCGGTCAGAACCCAAGTACCGCTCGTGAGAAGTTCAAAGAGCTTTTCGACAAGCCATTGCCCGAAGCCCCAGAGAACAAGAGAATTACCGACGAGGAGAAGAAGCGTTTCGTACAGCTCTGGCCTCCGGGCGAACACGAAGGTCTCGAGCGTCTAGAGAAATTTCTGGATCAAAAGGTCAGCAAATATAAGGACGCTCGTAATTTCCCTGCCACAAACAGCACCGCCATGTTAAGCGTGCACTTCTCCTCCGGAACAGTCGCTGCGAGGACGGCTGTGCGTAGGGCTAGAGACAAGAACTCGACGAAGAAGCTGGATGGCGGTAGTGATGGCATCAAGGGCTGGATATCAGAAGTTGCGTGGAGAGACTTTTACAAGCATGTCCTGGCTCATTGGCCCTATGTTTGGTAAGTTGGAGTACAGAGAACGTAGCCGTGCGTACGCTGATACCCCGCAGCATGAACAAGCCCTTCAAGTACGAATATACCCATATCCAGTGGGAGTACAACGACGACCATTTCGACAAGTGGTGCAAAGGACAAACAGGCTTTCCGATAGTCGACGCTGCGATGCGGCAGATCAACCACATGGGGTACATGCACAACAGATGCAGGATGATAGTGGCCTCTTTCCTTGCAAAGGACCTGCTAATCGACTGGCGGATGGGGGAACGGTACTTTATGGAGCACCTCATCGACGGCGACTTTGCATCAAACAACGGAGGCTGGGGCTTCAGCGCGTCTACAGGTGTAGATCCTCAGCCATACTTTCGCATCTTCAACCCACTGCTTCAGAGCGAAAAGTTCGACGAGGGTGGAGAGTACATCAGAAAATGGCTACCGGAGCTCGCTGGCATCAAAGGCAAGGCCATCCACGATCCGTATGGTAGAGGAGCTGCGAAGGAAGCTGAAAAGGCTGGATACCCCCGGCCAGTGGTCGACCACAGTGAGATGAGAAAGAAGACGTTGCAGCGATATAAAGAGGGTCTTGGTAGAGATACGGCTTGACGGAAGAGGACGATATCGGCGATATAAGCTCAATTTATGATACCCATTGCGTCGAGTTTCTTGCTCATGTCTCACACATTTTCAACCACTCTGACGTCTCGAGATATGTATGTCTGAACTATGCTGGCTTCGACTTGTATTTCAATTTATTCAGTCGAAGAAGCGCACCTCGACCTCACCCAACGCTTGACCTATTTAGGAAAGGTAATGGCCTACCTGCCATATGAAGCGCTGGCTACCCCACACGGACCCCACTACGTAATGGGTGATTGAACTGATAACCGATATTGTAGATCCGTCTGCTGCATGATAAGTTACTGACTTGCTGCTGTCTTTCAGCAGACTCTTTTCTGTCTCGGATGAAGTAACTTGCACGACACATCTCACGACGAACATGCGCGAGAAAGGCGTCATGTCAGCCAACGAGGAGACACCGTTGATCCAGGTGGTGCACGTCGCACCGCCGAGGTCGCGCTACTCCCACCACTATGTACGCTGTTATGAGAGGATATGAGACGTACAACAAGCTGATGTGCATGGGTAGGTCCGCCGATTCTGCACCGCAGTCCTCATTGCGATCCCAATGCTCACAATCATAATATTCTTCCTCTCCCTCGTCCTGTCTGGTCAGAGTGACTTGTTCGGAGACCACGGCGAGACCGACGAAGTCACGACATCTGCTGTGCAGCCTCCGCATGCGGCGTGGCCATCCAGCGACGGTCTCGCATACTCGGAACTAAAGAAGATCCTCCAAGAAACACCAGATCCGGAAAAGGCTAGGGAGTGGAGCACGTACTACACCGCTGGACCACATCTTGCCGGAAAGAACCTGAGCCAGGCGGAATGGACGAGAGATAAGTGGGAAGAGTGGGGCGTCAAGAGTGAGATTATCGCGTACGAGACCTATATCAACTACCCGCTCGACCACAGCCTGGCGCTGCTCAGGGACGGTAAGGTTACCTTCCAAGCGACCTTGGAGGAAGATGTCCTCGAGGAAGATCCCACGACCGGTCTTCCTGACCGCATCCCGACGTTCCACGGATACTCGGCTAGTGGAAATGTCACTGCGCAGTACGTGTACTGCGACTATGGCACATATCGTGATTTTGAAGAGCTCCAGCATGCTGGTATTGAGTTGGAAGGTAAAATCGCGCTTGTCAAGTACGGTGGCATCTTCCGCGGATTGAAAGTCAAGCGTGCTTCAGATCTTGGAATGGTCGGAGTTGTCATCTACAGCGATCCCGGCGATGATCCAGTCACGGAAGAGCAGGGATACAAGCCGTACCCTGAGGGTCCTGCACGCAATCCAAGCAGTGTGCAGCGAGGAAGTGTACAATACTTGAGTAAGCGCAACCTTCCGATTCATCGCTGATATGCTTGCTTGCTGACTGTGACGTAGGTATCGCACCAGGTGACCCTACAACCCCGGGATATCCATCCAAGCCTGGCGTCCCTCGTGGACCAGCCAATGTTTCCACCCCGACGATACCTTCACTACCGATCTCGTACGCAGAAGCTCTTCCTCTGCTTCAGGCTCTGAACGGCCACGGTCCAAACGCCTCGTCATTCTCTGACCGCTGGCACGGCGGCGGACTCGGCTACAAGAACGTGAGCTACAACATCGGTCCTTCTCCCGCGTCCACGACCATTCATATGATGAACGAACAAGAATACACCATCACACCAATGTGGAATGTCATCGGTGTGATCAACGGCACAATCTCAGACGAAGTCCTAGTCATCGGAAACCACCGAGATGCCTGGATCGCCGGTGGTGCAGCCGACCCCAACTCTGGATCTGCAGCAATGAACGAGGTCATCCGCTCCCTCAGTGTAGCCATGTCCAAAGGCTGGAAGCCACAGCGGACAATCGTCTTCGCCAGCTGGGACGGCGAAGAATACGGCCTCGTGGGCTCCACAGAATGGGTGGAGGAATACCTGCCCTGGCTAGCGCACTCGGCAGTAGCCTACATCAACGTAGACGTCGGCGCCGTAGACACGGAGCTGAAGGTCCAAGCCGCGCCCCTCCTGGACTCGGCACTAATCGCCACAACCAAAGCTGTGCAATCGCCGAACCAAACAACCACCGGCAGCAGCATCTACGACCACTGGAACAAACATATCAGCACAATGGGCTCCGGGTCCGACTTCACCGCCTTCCAAGACTACGCAGGCATCCCATCCATCGACCTCGGCTTCAACGGCCGCAGATCCGGCCCCGTATACCACTACCACAGCAACTACGACAGCCAAGCCTGGATGGACAAGTACGGCGGCGCCTCCTTCGGCTACCACGTCGCGATCGCCAAGATCCTCGCGCTGCTGCTCGTCGACCTCGTCGAAGCGCCCCTCATCCCGTTCAACGCGACGAACTACGCCCTCGCCCTGTCGCGCTATCTCGACTCAGTGCACGACGCGCGCGTCCTGTCGACGACGACGGCGCCTCTCGCACCCAGCGCTGTGGACTCGGCCCTCGCTGGCCTGCGCGCCGCGCTCGCCCGTCTCCACACCGCGGCTTCGGCTCTCGACGCCCGCGCCGCGCACCTCGCGCTGCTCGCCTCCTCGCAACCGCCGCATGCGCTGCCCGCGGCCGCGAATAGTGAACTCTTCGCCCGGGTCCGCGCCGTCAATGCCAAGTACAAGCGGCTGGAGCGTGCGTTTCTGTTTCCGAAGGGCCTGGACGGCCGGCCTTGGTTCAAGCATGTTGTGTTCGCGCCGGGGCTGTGGACGGGGTATGCGGGGGCGACGTGGCCGGGGCTCGTGGAGGCGGTTGAGGCGGGGGATCGGACTGGCTTGGAGCGGTGGGCGGGGATTTGTGAGGGTGCGGTTTTTGCTGCTGTCGGTGTGCTTGAGGCGTGAGGGATGTGGAGGGTGGGGAGGTAATGTGTAGTTTGCGTTTGAGGTTATGTGGGGATGAGTGCATGTATATATCAAAAGGAGACACGGTCTGATCCACGCTCGTCTGGTCATGTTCATACACATGTTGGCATACTATCGTGCCGGCTCACTCAGGCGCATGTCTGCGGCCCTGACTGCCCGCCTCGCCCCTTGCGTGATGCGACGCACCTTCCTTGTCGACCTTCTTCAGAGTCCTGTACTCGGCATCCCACATCTGCACACGAATCCACTGATCCAACTCCCCATCAGACTCAGCAGGGATGTCCTGCGCCTGCGCCAGTCCCTCCTCAACGGCCTTCTTGATCACCGCCATGGCGATCTTGACGCTGATCTCCCTGACGTCAGTGACATCAGGCAACAAGCCCGCCGTCTCGTCCTTCAGCGCCGGCGCCTGCGCCGCGAGCGCCTTGGTCGCAGCGACCAGCAGCGCGGGCGTCATGAGCTTGGTCCGCGCCAGCACGGCGCCCAGCCCGATTCCGGGAAACGTGGTGCTGTTGTTGCACTCTGCGACCTCGTATCTGGTGCCGTTGTGCTCGACGGGCGGGAACGGCGAGCCCGTCGCTATCAGCGCTTTGCCTTGGGTCCACTTGAACAGGTCGCTGGGCTGCGCTTCGTGCAGTTTTGTCGGGTTCGAGAGAGGGAAGATGATCGGTCGGTCGACGTGTGAGGCCATTTCTTTGATCGCTTCTTCCGTGAAGGCGCCCGGCTTGGTGGATGTGCCGATTAGGATGTGTGGTTTTACGGTCTTGATTACTTCGAGTAGCGACGAGTGGTCTTTGTCGCTCCATTCGGAGTCGGGCTTTGCGTAGGGATGTTGGGCGGGCGTCAGTTTGTCTTTGTGTGATTCTAGCAGCAGCCCGGGCTTGTCGACGCACCAGATCTGCTTTCGTGCGTCTTCGGTTGACTTTTCGGATTCCACGGCGATGGCGTCTGCGATCTGGTCGCCGATGCCGGTTCCTGCTGTTCCGGCGCCGAAGAGCAGGATGCGGGTGTCCTTGATGTGCATTTTGGTGACATGAAGAGCGGCGTAGATTGCGGCAAGCGTCACACAACCAGTTCCTTGAACGTCGTCGTTGAAGCAAGCAATCTTGGAGGTGTACTTGTCCAGAATTCGACGAGCGTTTGGCAGACCAAAGTCCTCAAAATGGATGTAGGCCTTGGGGTATCGCTTCCTCGCAGCCTCTACAAAGTGGTCGACGAATTTGTCGTACTTTTCTCCACGCACTCTTTCGTGCTTGTTGCCCAGGTAGAGCTCATCGTCCAGTAGCTCCTTGTTGTTGGTTCCGCAGTCCAGAACGACCGGCATTGTCCGGTGAGGATGAATTCCAGCGCACAGGGAATAGATGACCAGTTTGGCGACACTGATGAGTATTCCTCCAACACCTTGGTCGCCAATGCCCAGAATCTGCTCTCCATCACTGACGACGATGACATCGATATCGTCAGGTGCTCCGAAATGGTCAATCTGCTCTTCGATCAGATCTGGCTCGTTGACGCTTAGAAAGCATCCTTCTGGTCTTCGGAATTGTCTCGAGTAGTCGGCGATAGCTTCGCCTTCGGTCGGAGTGTAGATGATTGGGAACATCTCTTTGAGGTTCTCCTGGATCAACTGTGATGCTCGTCAACCTCTGAGCATGTGGGTTTAGGGTATGCTGAAGACGTACCTTGTAATAGAGCACTTCGTTCTGCTCTTTCATACTCGTCATGAATGTATTCTTGCCGAGATTTGTGGATTTGTTCTGATACTGGGCGTATGCTCTCTTGACCTGTTCTTTCAAGGTCTGAACATTGGTAGGCAGCAGCCCTCGGAGACCGAATTTTTCTCTCTCCTCGTTGCTGAAGGCACTTCCCTTGTTGAGATATGGTGTTTGAAGCAAAGCCGAGCCCTTTGGCTGGTCAGCCACTGCGATCACTTCTTAGAAACTATCCTTACCGTCACCGCGCATTCGACCGGCTTATTCGTCGATAGAGGCAGATCATTGAACTTGCTGTTGCTCGAGGCTCCTTGTTTCGACATTTTGGCGGTTATGTGGAGTGACCGGATCGGTGTCTTCTTTGGGACGATCGTATATACCCTACTAGCTGTGCTTATCCGAAGCATCCGAACTGTCTTCAAGAAAGGCGACGTTTGCAGTTACGACTATTTGGAGGAGTCAATTGCTTGGAACACGATCGTTTCACAAGGAGGTAAAGTTCAGATAAGCGGGAGCTTATACACGGTGGAATCACGAATGGTGAGGTGATGTTTGCCCGTAGCACGTTGTTGTTCACTGCCCCGCCCCAACCCCCTCCAAATGACGTTGCCCGCGGTCGGATTGTGCATGTGGTTCGCATCAAGTTTTAAGCATTGATTAACCACGCCATGCACTAACCAAGCATTCGAGGCCTTAGGAAATGCATGTATTGTTTCGTTATGCATGAATCGTTTTGATAGTGGCCAAGGAATGGCTCGTCCTCTCCACCTGTCATTACATGCTCATGCCTTCTTCCACTCGAAACTGTGCTTGCCCTCGACCGGCGCCTCCTCTGGGTCGTCATCTTTTCTGTCGTACATGTGGTTACCAAAGAAGTCGAGTTGCGCCTCGTAGAACGAAGTTGGGAGATCTGGAAATGTTAGCTACCTTCGTAGTTCACTGATTGATTAGACAAAGACTTACCAAGCGAGGTCTGGTACTTGATATACTCGAGCGTAGCACTCATGGCGGGCACAACATGGTCTGTCTGGATGGCCTGACCGACAATGCGTTGGAGCGAAGGCTTGCTCTTCTTAATTTCCTTCATGATGTGAGACTCGAGCAGGAGATTGAGTGTCTTCTTCGACTCAAAGTCCTTGAACACTGGCTGGAGCAGTGACTTGATGTAGTCAGCCTGGATGATGCAGCCTCCACTCCAGATTTGGAGGATCTCGTTGAAGTTGATGTTCCAGTGGTGCTCGCGGTTGGCTTTGTCGATGATGTTCAGGCCTTGGATGAAAGAGGCTAGACACGACGCGAATACTGCCAATCGGAGATCCTCAATGAAGGCATCCTTGTCCTTGACCTCCATCTTCTGGAACGGAAAGTCACCACCCATGGCCTCTTGAGCCTTGCGACGTTGTCGGCGGTCCGCGGATGCAAGGCGGAAGTAGTGTGCGACTGTAAGCGTAGGTGCCGGGATGTGTGTAGCAACAGCTTGCTCGTTCGACCAGATACCGGTGCCCTCCTCCCCAGTCACATCTTGCACGACTTTGTCCTGCACGGTTGCGAGTACACGCTCTCCAGTCTTTGGGTCTTTGGCTTGGTTGATGGCCACACTGATGTCAATGAGGAACGTACCCCTCTAGTCTGGCGTTAGCGGTGTCTATCAGAGACTATAGCCAACTTACCAGTTCACCATCCGAATTCCACTTCTTGAATACCTCTGCAACGTCGTCATATGGCATGTCAAGACCGTTGATCATGATTCCCCAAGCCTCACAGATAGCACTCATCATACCATGTTCGATACCGTTGTGGATCATCTTGACATAGTGACCGGAGCCACCAGTGCCTACTTTGCCAACGCAAGGCTTTCCATCAGGGCTCTTCGCGGCCACCTTCTGGAGCAGAGGCAGCACGATGTCTAGGGTCTCGTCGTCACTTCCTGGACACATGGAAGGTCCACCATTGGGATGTTAGCATCGACATTCAGATCTGTCAGGGCACCAGAGATCCTACCGGCGTGCAGCTTGGTAGCCTCCAGAAACACCACAACCAACGTATCTCACACCACGTGTGACAGTCTTGCCTTGTCTCCTCTCTGTGTTCTCCCAGTGCTCATTTGCGCAATCGACAATGATATCTCCTTTCTCCAAATACGGTAAAAGACCTTCGGTGACTGAGTCTCCGACAGTTCCATGTGGCAAGCTGTAGAAGATGACTTTTGGCTTGTCCAGTGCACCGCAGAGAGCTTCATAGGTATCGTGGGTACTGATAAGGTCTCCCAGTCCCTGCTCTTTGGCGCTCTTCATGAGAGCTTCCATGTTCTCCTTCGATGGGTCTTCGCACGCGACGTGTAGACCATGATCAGCAAAGAGCTACATTCGTTAGCAACGAACTCCAATTCGTTTCAAACGCAGCTTACCTGCGCCATTCCACCTCCCATGCTGCCGCAGCCAATCATGGCAATCTGTTGTATCGTCAACTTCTGCATTCTAGAGTGTTGCTGACCGGCATACCTTTTTGATCTCTGCCGGAGCCATTGTGATGGTTTGTGTAGGCTTTAGGGAGTTTTCAGAACTAGCAAAAACGAGGCAGAAAGGAAGCGAATATCAAGCTGCGACTGAAGTACAGTGACTTTCAGCAACAGCTCCCATGACGGACCGACTGCCGCAACAAGATTTCGTTGATGTTTCCTCAATGTGACGTCGAATCTGGGGTATGTCGATCTGACGTCGATCCCGTCCCGTGGAACACAACAACCCCACCAGGTCCGTGCTCAGAAAGGCATGTGAATATCTCATCGTTGCCAACTTGATATAAGCCCTTAAGTTGGACAATTGTAAGTGCCAAGTCCTTGACATGAAGGCTTGATCTTGGTCGCTATCACTCCTCTGTAGCGTGCTCATCCTCGTGTTCATCAGACTCATCGACATGAGCCTCATCAGCGGCAACCCAGTCCCCTGATCCCATTGTGTCGTCGTCTTCAATGGCTCCCGGATCAGCATCTTCTGTGTATTCATGCTCGTCGTCAAGCGGTACAGGATCGATTTGGGACATTCGTCGAGTCCCTGGCTGTTCGTCGTCACTTTGCTCTTCGTCCGCAAAGACTACACTCTTTCGAGAGCTCTTACTACCAGATGTTGACCGGCTGATGACTTCCTCAACGATGTCACCATTCCATGGCTTACACTCCTTGATGACCTCGCCGCATCTTAGGCAAGTCCAGCCCTCACCTTCTTCGGCTTCGAGTCTGTGCGCAATGCATACGAAACAGTATATGCAGCCACATGGGATGGCTTCGTATGGATTGGTAACATCGGTTTGCGCGCTTCCAATCACACCACCCGCACCTCCAGAAGCGGCAAGAACATCGGCTTCCGAGGCTCCTGTGGTCGGGTTCTGATCCCTGTAGCAAATTGCGCAGGTGCGCTCTGGCAAGAATCCAAGCTCGCCGCGTCCGACCGTCTCGTCCTCGTCTACTTTCGTGCCTCTGATCATGGCTCCGCCTTTCTTCCATAGTCTTGCCAGCCACCTTCTCCACCTGCTGATCCCCACAAGTGGTAGTATGAACAACAAGAACTCGGTAAATGCGTGCCATACGAGCTGTCTGTTGAGGTATTCGAAAGAGACCTCTCGATTGGTGTGTGCGCTGGTAGGCGTCAATCGTAGTTTCAATACACGGTCGACAAGTGTACGATAGCGACCATTTGACAAGAAGACCAGAAATGAGGTGAGTGCGGCCACTTCATGCGTCGTGCTGAACCATTGTGTGAATCTGCCCAATCGCTGGATTGCTGTCGACGTCTGCTCGTATCCACTTTCTCTTTCCAGCAGCCAGTCCTCCCACTTTTGCCAACCGTAGCGACCTCCTACCGTAAGCACTCCATATGCAATCTTCTGCCACCACGTTGGATCTGCGCCCGCCGTAGCATGTTCCTGCCTTGCATCGATATATCGTAGTCCTTGCAGACTCGCTCCATAGCTTGTCCCACGGTCCCAGATGCTGAGCTTCCAGAGTACCAGTCGCAGTGCAGCAAGAATCTCCGCACTCCATTCATCTGTAAGATGGCCTCCAAAGTATTTCAGCGCGTCCCCGACTTGTCCCTTGAGAAGCTGCAACAATTCCTCATCGAGGAGTTCTGCATCCACTTGTCCAACGCGAAATGCCGGTCGGGTTCCATATGGCGACCTTACAATATCCCAAACATTGAGTCCAGACTGTGCTATTCCACGAAAACCAGGAGGTAGGCGCTCAAACGATGGTGGTAACTGAGTTGCTGATGCCGATTCTGCTGCGAGTACCCTTTGGCGAGCACTTCGACGTGCAAGGATGCGCGCCTGAGCTGCCGCAAAATCAGACGAGCTCATTGTACGTGCATCTCGAGGAGGTTGGTGTTTCTACCAGCAAGGACATATAATTCAGTCGGCTCGCGTGATTCGACTTTCACATGCCGAGGCTCGCGTTGCCGAAACGTCAATTCCGCTTGAGGTAGCGGAGCGGAACCCGAACGCCCACGTCAACCGCGTCGTGCATCTTCAATTACGGGATTGAAGCATTCCATCCAATCTATAAGGAAAATCGAGTATTCGCAACGTGAAATCATATTTCGGAATTTGCGACGATTCTGCTCTCACGACTGCCTATCGCCAGGCAGTATGCGTGGGTACTTCCTTCCTGGACCGCCATAATGGAAAGCGCAATCATAATATCATCATCACCGCCGGCGGTGGCAGCAGCGACTCGGAATGCTCGCGCCTTCTCATCGTCTCCTTTTGGCGACCTCCCATCGCCATCTACACTTTCGCGCAAACAACACACTGTGCTAAAGAGCGGATCAAACGTGATGCAACCTCCGGAGGATGCCCTGATGGGCTTTGCAAGCGCGCGAAATCTGCTGAGGGATCACGAATCAGTACAATTAGAACGAGAGGCTACTCCGAATTTGCAAAAGAAAGCCAGCGTGAAGAAGAGGACGAGCGCGCCCAAGAATCCCGAGAAGGCGAAGACAACGAGTACGCGAAAGCCAAGGTCAAAAAAGCCGCCCAAGTCAGCGGAGTTCGTAGTTTCGGATGAGGAGGAGACGGCTCTGGACAACACTGTACTGACAAAGGCGACTGTGCCGACCAACAACCCGGAAACAGTTGAAGAGCGGAGAGGATCTATTTCGAGCGCTCATGACGGGAAGACCACAGGCAAGCGGAAACGTGCTGTGAAGACACCAAAAGAAGGAGAGGAGAAGCCAAAGCCAAAGCCTCGAAAAAGGGTAGCTTCAGCGGAGAAGGTAGTCGGAGCCACTTCCAAGCGCGGAGCAAGCGCCTCGAAGACCAAGACGACACCTAAAGCAAAGGCCAAAGCTGGAGCAGAAGTCGAGGCAACGGCCGGGACAGGAGACGCGCTCGCAGTTGAGTCTTTCTCGGCGAAGCAAAAGTCACATCACTTCGGTGGATCGAGGCCCACGGACGCTGATTCCCATACCCAAGGCGATATCATCAATGAGCAATATCCGCTTCATTTAGAGCCAGAGCCAGAAGCAGAAGCAGAAAACACCGGCAACAAATTCGCTGCTCCCACCAGACGGAGAAGCTGGACACCAGTCAATCATGGCCTTCCTACCTCGTTCCAGGAAGAGCGTGCTTCGGATGCAGAGAACGATGAGACTGACGATGCCAACACGACATTCTCACACCTAGTCGGTGCGTTTGCTCATCCGTCGACAGAACCCGTGGTAGCTTCCGAACCGAAAGCGCAGACTATGAAGAAAGCTCCCACGAGAAAGAAACGTGTCGAGGGGGCTGACGGTGTACCAAAGGCGCGAGCAAAGGCAGCCAAACCCAAGGTCGATAAGCCCAAGAAAGAAAAGGTCAAGAAGGTGGCTGTTCCCAAAGAACCCAAACAACAGAGATTGAAGAACGTAACGGCCTATGCTCTTGCGGCATATCAACAAGCCGCGAAAGTGCCTGATACCAATGCTACTGATCTCCTTACTCAGTATCTGCAAAACCCGCCCAAGATTACCAATGTAGATGATGATATAGTCGAAGATCTACCAGATTCTGCCAAGGCAAGGCAGAAGCTGGGCCGGGTCAAATTCGACTTTCCAATGCCGGACAAGGCTTGTCAGAAGCTGAAAAATCAAGACTTTGTGTTTGGCACATCTAGCCAACTGGCGAGGGACGAGTCACCCACATTTTTGAGACAAACACAGCAAGCCATCCAGGAGTCCGAGGAGGCAGCCTGGCTTTCGCAAGCAGCATCGCAGGATTCGAGTCCTTCGACATCTCGCCTGCGCGTAGCACAAGCGCCCCATGGCACATCACTATCGATCGCGCAGGCTGCAGGCAGATTGTGGGGAGTAGCTACGCGAGATGAAGATCAAAAGACATTTGCTGGCGACGAGCGGCCTCAGAAGACCCTGACCAATGATATCGAACGATTTCACGATGTGGACGACTTGGATGGCAGACGGCCGGATCAAGTTGATACCGAGCCAACGCCGGAGATTGACGAGCGTCAAGACTCTGGCTTTGTCGACATCTCTGACGCCGAAGCTGCAGCGATTATGTCAAGCCAAATCAAGCAGGCAAAAGAGACGACCGCAGTGAGCGATCACGCCTTGCAGAGAAAAGAGCATGCCATCGAGGAGCCCATACCCAGTGCTCGCCAGGTGTTGCAGGAGATTGACGCAAACGCTTCACTTCACAAAACAAACACGGAGTCGACACACCAACCAGCAGCAGCGGATTCTCTGAAAGCTCGGACACAACGGGACGATGAGCAGCAACTGGATGATACAACGAAGCAACCTGACAAACCTCCACGAGGCAGGCCGAAGAAACCCACGGTCGAGACAGAACCCAAGCCAGTAAAGCCTCCCGGACGACCACCAGGTAGCAAGAATATACCCAAATCTGTCGCTCAGTCAACAACGCCTCGCAAAGCCAAGAACTTGCCTTCTTCACCATTCAAGGACATTGACGAGGTGGACGAGATATCCGACTCGGACGCCGCGACCGCCACACCGTCCCCGCCACGGAGACTGGCATTGTCACCACCCCTATCTCCCATTCCTTTGCAGCTATCGCCAAAGCCAGCCGATACCGCAATCACCAGCCAGACCACACATCCAGCAACCGCAACCGAGAACAAGACTGTCGACTGCGCCGACGTCTTTGCGGAGATCAGCCGCGTCGTCAAGGCCCAGCCTCTGACCCGAGATCTCACCCGACCGACCTGGTACGAGAAGATGCTCCTATACGACCCAATCGTGCTCGAAGATCTCACAGCATGGCTGAACGAACAGGGCGTGCGCGTGCAAGCAGAGACGGCGAAGACGGCGAGCAAGAGCCGGGCTAAAAGCAAGCCCAAAGGCAAGGGTCCGGAGCTGGATTTGGTGGACAGTCAAGGGCAGAAAGTCTCGATTGACAATGAACCAGCCGCGGAGAAAATCACAGAAGAGCTCAAGCCGGCGTTTGTGCAGCGGTGGTGTGAGCTGAATTCTATCTGTTGTCTGTGGAAGGAGGGACTGAGAGGTGGCGTTAGGCAGAAGTATTGATACCCCGGGAATGGAACGACAGCGTTTATTCACAGTCAACTGTCGTGCGGAAATATGCACGCGAGCTTGCGGACGTGACACAGACAGTATGGACACGTTTTGCCTCAAGTTGTTAGGAGTTGCTAACTGCATATCTCGTTGATTTGTGGTATCGCGGTACTATGTAGCTAAACTCGAACGCGTTCGCGAATATCGGCTGCCGTCGGTAGGCATTCAGCTACTTGTTAGCAGACTTGGACGACTGTCGCTATTGCGCAACTGTCTCCGCGATATGGTGTCCGTGGCTCGCATCGTGACGTCGCCTAAGCGAGTACCTTGACGCACGGCGCTTTCGTAGGTGGGTGGAGCGAGGCGCACGCTCGTAGCTGCCGGAAACAAAGTGTCGTGTCCTTCGATTCAGTGCGCCTTCAGTGCAGCAGAGCATAGAATGCTCATCAAGCCGAGCGCGAGCTTTGCGGTGCGGTGCCGTGTGGTAATACTCAACCCGCAGATGTTACAGCAAGAACAACTGGGCCACTAACCACCCCGTTTGCTCCAGCGCCCACCGCCACCACCACCTCGTCTGCGCCTTCCCCAACCTCTGCCGACACCGCCCTCGCCTCTCTCAAACCTCTCCCTGCGCTTCTCTTCCTCGGCGTAAAACTCGTCCTCGCGCTCCTCCTGCTCCCGCTGCACCTCCTCTGGCGATTTGTATTTCTTGACTTCGGGTTTCGGCAGCGACTTCTCGTCTACCCATTTCGTGTGTGAGCCGTACTCGCAGGATATCACGTTGTCCCGGTCCGGTGGGCCGGCGCGTCCGTTGGGGCAGAAGCCGGCCAGGTAGAAGCGGCATAGCTTCTCGTGTTTCACGTGGCGGAGACTGCAGTAGGGGCCCAGAGGGCAGAAGCCGCGGGCGTAGTGAGGACAGGGCGCGAGGCGGAGGGGTGACGTTGGGCCTAGGTGGATGTATGTGCCTGATGCCGATGTCAGTATGTGGTATTCGCGCTACTGTCACATTCCTGCTAACATTCGTCGCCCTGTGGACACACGCCGTATCGAGCAAATTCTTTGCATTCGCGCTCTCCTCTGAGATCAAAGGTGTGTGCGAATTCGCAAGCGTCTCCCTTCTTGCATAGACCTCTCTGGTAATGTTTGCAGATCAAGTGTCCGATTCCTGATCGCTCGTTAGGAGGCGTGAAGTGTCTGTCTGGACATGCTGGTCCCCGTGGGCAGTGGCCTTTCCGGTAGTCTTCGCAGATGGGTCGATCGAACTTTGCTGGGTATCCGAATCGGTAGGTGTCTCTGAGGAATGGGAGGAATGACAGTTCCGGGATAGGCTGCGTTGAAGGGTTAAGGACTTGGTCCAGCGTTGTGTGTACCGCTGTTGTAGCCATTGCGCGAGATGTGTCTGAAGTGAGGATTCGGTATATGTCGTTCCTGCTCTTCGCGTGTAGTCTTCTATTGTCTTCAAGCTAGACTTGAGAAAGATCACTCAGACCGTGCAACCCTCTTCCTGGCTCTTTTCTTCTGAATCGATGGACGATGCTCATAAGATTCCAGTCGCGGCCATCACCTCTACAGCATGTGACGGCTAAGCGAACAATGCGACAGTCAACGGCTGACGGAAGACGTTGCGGCGAGTTGGAGACAACCAAAGCTTGTTCACGTGTGAACGATAAACAACGATGTGAGGTCAGCTTTTGCCAAGAAATCGCTTGCGGCTCACCCCATATTGTGTGCACAGACCATGACCCTTTACGGCAAGGCAGTAGCGTCAGGGTCTCCACATGACGCGCCGCCGTAACCTTGCTTCAATTAACCCTCCAACTTCCACCGTCCACGAACCTCTGGCTTTTGCTCATATTGCCTCGTAACTCATCGACCATCTATTCGCGCCTGGATCTGAGCACCTTTACGCTTACTTGACGGTCTGCAGCACACTGCTGTCAGATCCTGTTCACTACTTTGCGCTGTTGAAGACCAACGGCTCAACGCGCCATACTACCGCAACCCCCTTCCTCTCAATCACATGCCGTGCATCACACACGAACGCGAACGCCTTTTCGACCTGGGATAATTGAGTCTGAGCAACACAACGTGAAGAGATGGTTTCCGACACAGTGTACGAAGCATGCCAGCCGGTACTGCAAGATGAATCTATCGGCGAAGAAGACAAAGCGGACAAGCTTGAGGAATTGTTGAAGAAAGACCTAGAGTTGTCCGGCAAGGCACTTGAGGATGCCGTACTGGGAGCTCTCTGGAAGTGGCGCGGTATCCGGGAGGGCAACACAATACCTGCACCGATCCGAACAACAGTAATTAGAAGACCATCGCCGGCGCCATGGCAGCTACAGCGGACTGGTACGCCAAGCTTGTCGTCTTCACCTCGAAGCCTGAGTGGTACCATAGGCCCACCCCCAGGCTTTGGTATCGCTCCACCAATTTTCAAGCGCTCCATATCATCGACTACCCTACCTTCCCCTCGACCGTCACCAAGGCTAGCTCATGCGACAACCCAAATACCTCACAGCCCTAGCCTCAACGCCTATCAATTCAGCGAGCACACTGCCTCTGTTGATAGCTATGACGATTATGGCAGTGACAATGTTGACTGGCTTGTCAATGACGACGCAAGTAGTACAGCATCCTACGGTGACAGTGGCATCGCTTTCAGCCTTGGGGGCACACCGAGCGAGTTTATCGAGCCCGTCAGTGTTGAGATGAGCCCGTACGACATGCTTCGATCCATCTTACGTGAAGACCGCACAGATGAAGAGCTGGCAAAGGCTCTCGAACTCAATGGATATGACCTTAGTCAAACAATCATGTCCCTGATGGAGACTCAAGATGTCGGCGAGCTTCAACCAACACCGCCAGAAGCTTCGCGCACATATCTCGTGGGCAAGTCGCTGTTGCCAACATCAAGGCCAGTGACACCTTCTGGTCAGGCAAAGAGTCCGATCGTCTGCAGATACTTTCTTGCATCAGGTCATTGCGCCCGAGCAGATTGCCGCTTTAGCCATGACCTCACAAACCACATCTGCAAGTACTGGATAGCTGGAAACTGTTTGGCTGGAGATGCGTGCATGTTTTCCCACGACCCGTCGAATCTCATGTCACGCATGACTGTCGACGGCGGTACCCCAGCTGCTCAAGATGTTCCTGATCTCGACTCGTTCCCGTCACTCCAGCCTACAACTTCCAACCCGTACGAGTCCGACAACAGTGTGCTGGGATCACCTCCCAGACAGCTTTCGATTCTTGCGCAGTCTGCCATGAACCCCTTTGCCAACTTTGTCCCGAGCAACCCACTTCCCAAGACCGACTCGAGACCTGTCAGTCGTCAGCCTTCTCGTGCGGCAACCCCTTCTGCACCAGCATTCAACGATGATGAAGCATTCCCAACTCTGGGATCTGCAGCAACGACGCGATCAGGCAAACGTCACCACGGCAAACGCGGTCACGGCCACAGCTCGCACAAAGAATTACTTGCACCTTCATCTTTGGCCGAAGTAGTCCGCATGTCACCTGCGCCATCACCCACAATCCAGCCCAGAAAGGGCTCCCGCGACGGCAAGTCGTTCACTGGCAGTCGCGAGAACAGCGCCGCCGCCCAAGCCATACCAGCACCAGACCACATACCGTGGCTAGAAACGGGAGAGAGCGCCAACAGAGCCTACCTCAAGGCCCGCGCCGAAGCGTTCAGGCACGGAGGTCTCAGAAACAAATTCCTGCAAAGTGCCGCACAAGCCTGGAACAGAAACGATGCCCGCGGCGCCAAAGCTCTGAGCATGCGAGGACAGAACGAAAACACACTGATGAAGAACGCGCACAGAGAAGCAGCCAGGATACTATATGAAGAGCGCAACAAGAACTCGGCCGTCGGCAAAGAGCTCTACGTCGACCTGCACGGTCTACACCCCGAGGAGGCAGTTTCCTACCTCAGCACCTGCCTCATGGAACACACGAAGAGCTCGCGACCGGTCTACGCCATCTGCGGCACTGGCCACCACTCGAAGAACGGCAAAGACAAAGTGGGGAAAGCGGTGCGGGCATTCCTGATCGACTGGCGCTACGCGTTCAGGGAGTTCAGCGTCCCCGGCGACCGCAACAACGTTGGCGGCATACTGGGCATCGACCCGTCGAGCTTCGATCAGGAGCTGGCGAAGAAGGGCAGGGCGGAGAGCTCCGAGGCGGATAGTGGCGTCGGTCTCAGTATGGTGGATAGTAAGGTCCGGTTCATGAGTGCGGAGGAGGCGAGGGCGGTGCTGGATGATGCTTCATGACATGATAGACGACTGTGAATGATATGATTTATTTTACTTTATGTGGACTGGTTTTTCAATCCACACTACCGCAACCGTGTCAAGCAGATTACCCAGAAACCACTCGTCGTGCTCCTCCAACAATCAAGATGTACAAACTGCGATTCCTCCACCCCCACTCACGCTTGGTAGTCCTAGTGCGATATAAACCCGGTCCACGAATAGATAAGATCATACTGCACCGCTACATTGTTCATGTATTGACCATATCCCAACATCTAGAAGTCTGTTGTGAATACTATTCATACCTGTAGATATTGAAATTGACTGTGAGGGCATTGACAGTCACGTGATTGCTCCGCTTTCTGCAATGACCAAGCACTGCGGTGGTTTGGACCTCAGCGTCCCTTCCTCATCTTCACGAGCTATTTGTGGCATCACGATCGGTATCGATCATCAGGCCAAACGGATCTGTTGCATATGACCATTCCGATGATTGTCTATGCGACTTACAAGCAGTTTTCGTTGTCTTGAGGGCGCGCAACGCAAACCAGAACACCGAACCGAGCACATGGTGCGATGCATCAATCACAACAAACTAGACTTGTCGAACATGCGATACAGAAGATGTACACAGTCGATTGAAAAAGAGTCATGCCCGGATATGTGTAGCTCTATGTCCTGGCCATTCACTCTTCCCAGTCACCTCACTCGCTCGCATCAAGCCTATGGGAGCAAATAAGTATTGCGAAACCCGATCATGAAGAGCAGGACGATACAGAGCAGAAGGGAATGGCCACTAAACACGATGTATGCTCGGTCTTCGATGAAACTTTGCGACATGGCACTCGAACAGATAACACCGATCAGCACAATCCCATGACACGACTTGCTTTACGAACATAACAGCATCGGTAGTGCTATAAACGGAGCGACCTACACGCGTTATGCGCCTCTCGAGCAAAACCCGCCGTTTTCTTCAGTGCCAGATGCGATGTAATCCAGATCTGCTGAAGTGGCTACATACCATCGCGGAGGCTACTGGATATACCGTATCTCGCGAAGATGGCTACTGGAGAGTTCCTAGGAGACAGACGATCGAATCCTGGATCATAACATGGAGATCGAGACTCTGCTCATAAGGAAAACGACAAATATGCTCATTGCACCAGCAAAACACAGAAACGGAGCAATCCGGCGCGTACGCGACTCAACTCGACGCAAACCTCCGAGCGATGCGCCAGCAGTGCCCTGCAGTTTACCATTCGAGAGATTGCAGCGTCGCTCTTTGGTGGTGCGACACACCACAAGCCGTGCGGCGACTGCGGTGCAGCGCCTCGTTACACAGCAGCCACACTGCATGGGGCAAGACTAAGTCTTTGGGCGCGCATCAGCCGAACGAATTTTGAGACCGTCCAGGAGGAAGCCATTCAGGATCGCTAGCAGGTAGGTCTCGTCCCGGACGCGTACCTTCTTGGCAAGTGCCAACTGGGAAGGTGTAAAACGGATAGGGAAGGTGTAAAGCGCTTCGGAATCGAGCGGAATAAAAGGTATGGTAGACGGCTGATATTGTGCTGGATATTTGCATGGGCAGTCCGACCGATCGATGGCCCCACGTTTGTCGCGGATCGTTGCTGAGGATCCTCGGCTGATTGGGTCTGAGCGCTGAACGCTGAACGCTGAACGCTGAGGTGCGCTTCGCAGTGAGGAGTCGTGGCCGTGGCTGACCCGCCAAATCCCAGCCAAGCCCTCGTAAGTCCTTCACTGTCATCAATTCTTCCTCAATTCTTTTTGGTATTTAGTCGAGGTGGAAGAGAAGCATTCAATTGAAGTCCTTCAAAGTTATCTGTTGTCTCTCACTGCGGTGTTGCTGTGTCTAAGACCCCTGGGTGTTTCATCGCGTCACCGTCACGTGATTGGCCCAAGTCTCTCTTAAGCAACTTCCGAAGCTTCGCTGCTTTTCGCTTCTCCCAACCTCCAGCTCCAACGCGACCCACCCTTCACAAAACCTTCCTCATCACTCTCGACTCGTACACTCGACTCTCATCTCTCTATCCTCGCCAACCACGTCGCGCTCATCGATACTCGCTTCAATCGACGCTTTTCGCGCTACGGTCTTCACTTGACGCGTCACGTCACCACGCCAAGGCAGCGTTTCAAGGACGATAAATTACGTCGCAATGGCGGACGAACAACCATCGGCGACTTCTGCGGTCGAGGGCAAGCCTGTAAGCACGCTTGCTGCTGATCTGAACAACCGTGATCTGACTGGTGCACTTGTAGACCACTGAGACTGCAGCCGCTGAAGAGACCACGACCACCAGCGAAGCGCAGGAAAGCGCTCCTGCTGCTCAAGGTGAGTTTAAACGCGCGTCAATATCGTTCTCGCAGATTCTGACGAAATCGTTTTAGCAACAGAAAACTCCACCACAAATGGAGGAGACAAATCTGACATTCCAGTCGAGGATGTCGCTACGGCTGGACCCCAGGCAACTACTCAGGTAAACGCGCCAGATGGCGAAGAGAAGGCGGAAGCCGACCCTGCGGCAGCTGCCGAGGATGCAACCAAATCCGCCGATGCCGCTTCATCGAGCAAGAGCAAGAGAAAATCCAGCGGCGCCGTCCCTGAACACAAGCAGAAGAAGACAATTGGCAAGAGGAAGTCTATGGTCAACCTGAACCTCGACGTACAGCCTGGCGACCACTACTGGGCGCGTCTCAAGGGTTACCCACCATGGCCAGCAGTCATTTGCGACGAGTCCATGCTGCCTGAAGTATTGCTCGCGTCTCGTCCTGTGAGCACCATGCGTCCTGATGGTACCTACCGCGAGGACTTCCAGGATGGCGGCAAGAACGTCAAGGACAGGACGTACCCAATTATGTTCTTGGCCACAAATGAATTGTAAGTGACCGCTCACCAGCGTATCTACTTTTAGTCACTAACTCCATCAAGCGCATGGATGATCAACACTAGCTTGGCGAAGCTGAACCCAGAGGAATGCGTTGTAGACGAGAACAACAAGAAGCTCACGAAAGACCTCAAGGCTGCGTATAAGATCGCCCAAGAAGATCACAACTTGGACTTCTATAAGAACATGCTTAGCGAGCATGAAGAGGAGATGAAAAGCTTTGCCGCTGAGCAGGCTCGCTACGAGGCCGAGCAGGCTGCAAAGGAGCAAGAGAAGGCTGACAAGGCTGCCAAGAAAGCCGAGAAAGAGCCCGCCAAGAAGAAGAGTCGCAAGAGCAAGGGTGGTGACGATGACGAGATGGATGTCGACGAGAGCGAAGATAAGCCAGCTTCCAAGAAGCGCAAGAAGGAGGCCGAGAGTGAGGGCGAGGGCGCAAAGCCTAAGAAGACACCCAAGGTGAAGCTCGCGGCGAACAAAGAGACCGGAACTCCTGCCAAAAAGTCGAAGAAGCCCGCTGCAAAGTCGACAGAAAGCGAATCTGCGGAGCCGCAAACCGAGGCGCAGAAGTTTGAAGCCCGCAAGTTGAAGGGTGAGTTGTCGTAGTATGGTCGCATTTTACATTGCTAACAATTCCAGTCCTCCACCTTCGTCACCGCCTGCAAAAGGGTTTCGTTTCACGCGAGGGACTTCCAAAGGACGATGAGATGCCTACCATGAACGACTACTTCAACATGGTGGAAACCTCTCCCGACATCGACGCGGCTATCATCCGCGACACCAAGATCCACAAGGTCCTAAAAGCTATCTTGAAGATGGAGACAATTCCAAGAGACGACGAATTCCACTTCAAGGACCGCTCTCAAGCTCTGCTTGCTTCCTGGAACGCTCTTCTCGACGGACCTGAGACCAAGGTTCCAGCTACCAACGGAGAGGTCGAAGGAAACAAGAAGGACATTGAGAAGGATGAGGAGGAGAAGAAGGACGATGAGCCTCCAGCAGAGCCAGCTGCACCAGTCGAAGCTACCGAGCCCGGCAACGCCGCAGTCGACGAGGCTGACGTGAAAATGGACGATGCCATCTCCAGCGCAGACAAAGAGGACAAGCCTGCCGAAGCAGCCGCTGATGTCGTGAAGGAGGGTGCTGAAGCGGCGAACAAGGATGAGGAGACTGAAGCGGCTGCTGTTCCAGCTGAGGCCGAGACTGCCGAAGCATAGGGTGGGCAGTTGGAGTTTTACGCCGAGAGCACTACTACAACGGACACATTGGGGTCCAGCAGCGAGATCACTACAACGGACGCATCGGGGTTCCAAAGGCTTCTGAGAGCGTCAAGGGGCTTCATAAGATTGCCAAGAAGGTAGTTTTGTTCCCTTACATTATTTTGATGCAGGGGGCTTGAGATCAGAGGAGGGTTTGCACGCAAGACGAGTGTACATTAGGCGAAGCATATCGAGAGTGACGAGCAGAATGAGCAAATCCATGATATGAAGTATCGATCAGCATTACCCAATATTGCTTGTGTTCTCCTGTGCCTTTCAGAAAGGTATTCGAGTTGGCTTGATAGAATATGTTATTAGTGCAGTCAATGTATAGCAGCATGACGCGCCTTGCCCGACGGATTGACTTCGCGAAGCTCTCCGCAACTCCACTCTCGAGAGCAAGCACGAAGCAACAACGCAACCCATCTCACTACGCACAGCGTCTCACAATCACCTTCTCTATCACACAACCCAGCACGCCAAAATGACCGACCAATTCGACAGCGCGCTGTACTTCCCTCCCCGCCCCCTTCGCTACCAAAACTAACCCTCCCAACAGCGACCTCCTCCGGCGTCTGAACCCCAAGAACACAGCCTCCAACCTGAGCGCAATCTGCAGCCTGGTGCCACAGCACGAAGAAGAGCTCCTGGCGTCGGTGGACCAGCCGCTCGAGGTACGGCGCTGCCGCAAGACGGGCCGCGACTACCTGCTCTGCGACTACAACCGCGACGGCGACAGCTACCGCAGCCCGTGGAGCAACGAATTCGACCCCCCCGTCGAGGATGCCGAGTACCCGTCCGACAGGGTCCGCAAGATGGAGGTCCGCATGGGGGAGGGGTTTGATGTGTACCGGGAACTGTGAGTGATTGATTCGTTACTCTGTGCAAAAAGATCGAGGGCTTGCGGGCGTTGCAGGATGCGAGAAGGGAATTGGTCATGGGGTACGAGCATATGGATAGCTGACGGTTCCGTCGCAGATACTACGAAGGCGGCACGTCGTCCGCCTACCTCTGGAACCTGGACGACGGCTTCGCGGGCGTCGTGTTGCTGAAGAAAGGCAGCAACGCCGCCGCGGGCACGACGGGCGCGTGGGACAGTATTCACGTGCTCGAAGTCGTCGAGCGCGGCCGCTCGAGTAAGTACAAGCTCACGTCGACGGTGATTCTCAATTTGGGCTCGACTTCAGAGGCGCTGGGGAAGTTGGATCTCAGCGGTAATATGACGAGGCAGGTCGAGCAGGACTTGCCTGCTGATGGAGACGAGGCGCATGTGTGTAATATTGGACGTATGGTTGAGGATATGGAGCTCAAGATGCGGAATTTGTTGCGTAAGTTTCGGCTGCGGGACGTGCAGGGAGGGTTGCTGATCGTGTCACAGAGGAGGTTTACTTTGGCAAGGCGAAGGACGTCGTTGGTGATTTGAGGAGTATGTTCACCATTGTTTGGGCTGGAGCTATGCTAATTCTTGATAGGTTCTGCGTCGCTTTCCGAGACCAACAGGGACAGAGCGACGCACAGAGAGATGATCAGCAGCATGTCGAAATGAGCGACAGCGGGTATATATTGATGATGCTGAGTAAGGAATTGGACCTGGGGCCAGGACATCTCTAGACATGGCGAGCCTGCTTAGCAGCCGACGGTCCATCACCGTTACTGGCAACCGCTTCCTGGTATGGCTTGGGCTTGATAGCAGCACCATGCTGGCCCGTCTTGGTCCACGGCAGACCAAGCTTATTCATCTCAACCGCGAGCTGGAAAATATAATCCAAACTAGACACATTAGCGCCATATCACTCCAGATCTCGCGTCAAACTCACCTCTCACAGAGCGTCTTGGCCTGCGCAACATCCTTACCCCAGACATAAATCCCATGCCTCCTGACAAGCACCGCATAAGTATCCGGCCACGCCTCAATCGCCGCCTCCAGCGTATCCTTGAGATCCTCCTCATGCGCCGTGTTCTCAATAATCGGAATACGCAGCCGATCGTAGTACCCCAGATTCCCCTTCCTCGTCTCGCCATACCCCCGCGGCACGCCCTTGATCTGCTCGATCTGCTCGATCTCAAAAACATCCGCCTGGCCGCTGGCCTCGCACAGCAGCGTGACCAACACCGCGCTGATCGAGTGCGTATGGATACAACAGCCGGCGTTGCGCAGGCTGAACGCGGCGTAGAACAAAGGCGTGCACGCTGACGGTTTGAGGTTCGCTGGCCGTCGTAGATAGGTTTTGCTCGCGTAGTCCATCACGAACATGTCTGTCGGCTGCATGAGTTCTTTCTGCACCCCCGACGGCGCGATGTATAGGTGCGAGTCGTGCCGTATCGATGTCCCGCCGCCGGTCCCTGTGACCCAGCCGTGTGTGTAGAATTTCTGGCATAGTGTGCAGATCAGGTTCGCTGGGTGTTGTGGGTCGTGTGAGAGGACGAGCGATTCGGCGTCGCTTGCCATTATTGCGGTTTGGTTTGAGGATTTCGAAAGTGTGCTATGCGTCAACGGTACAGAGACTTGGTGGTAGCATATCTGTCGAGGTTCACAAGACTGCGGTGAAGGTGGGGAAGGTGTTTTGGTGCGGGCTTTGTCCACTTTCACATGTCGTGATGCGGAATTGTTCCGCTTCTCTGACTGCCCACGTGCTGGTTAAAAGGGTCATAAAGTTATTGGAATACAAAGTGCCTTGAGAAGCACTGAATGATGCTCCTAGTATCCGTGCTCATACACGTACGTAAAAGACTTTCTGTCACGCATGTAAACACAATGGAACGACTGAGGAACACCTTGCCGGGCATGGGGGAAAGCCTTCTGTCACAAATGCAACAAGCCAGCCAGCCGGTTCGGCAGCAAGAGACATGATATGTATTATTGGATGCAAGGTGTATATGCTCTCAGGTCCTTGGACCGATCGTACAGCGTGTCTACTCTTCGTCACTGTCATCAACAACGACCTTTCTTCTCTTGCGCTGACGCACAGGCACCTCCTCGTCATCCCTGTCGCCCGTCCGGCCTCGTGGGCGCTGTGTTCGTTTTAGGACAACAACACTAACCTCCGGCAGATCTTCGTCAGTCCGCTGACTGACCCTGCTCTGTTGACTAGAAAACAGATGGTTGAGGGACTGGCGCGGTGCCGTAGCTGGCAACGACGACGAGGCGTACTCGATCGGCTGATCACTACCGACCACAAAGTCCGCCAGTTCAGAGTCTGGCTCGGCGTCAAAGTCTTCTTCGCCTGATGTGTCGCCAGATCCGAGGTCGATGCCTTGGGTTGCGCGGCGCATGTCGGCGGGTGTGGGCTCGGGACTCGAGCTCTCGCCTTCTTCCGCGTCCTCTGCCATGCGGTAGTTTGGTCGACTTTTGGGTGTTGTCTTTGCTCTTGCCTTTGCTGCCGGTGCAGCCGTCCGCTTGGCGACTGGCTTCTTGGCTCGATGGTTCTGAGGAGTTCGAGCTGGCGGCGCCATGATTGTGCGTTGTATCTGTAGTGATTCGGATTCAGGGAGATCCTCAGCAGAAGATAGGTGTGCCGGAGATTGCAACAACTTGGCTGTCTCCTGATCTGTTCCTAGGTCCGCTTCGTTCAAGTTGTCTCTGAATCTCTGCACGCCATTCTCATCCATTTCATGCATTCGTTTCATCATAGCTGCAGTTCTTGTGGTAAGCCTTCCGTGCCGGACATACTTTGTGCTCCCGAGTTCTCTGAACGTTTCTGGATAGTTGTCCGGCTTCGGTGCCGTTATGACCGCATTACTATCTTTCGCATTGACATATTGATACTTCCGTTCGAGTTCTCTTTCCTGTATCTTGTTGAGCAAGACATCATCCAAAAACGGCAGAGGCGCAGGTTCAGGTGGTGGAGAGGCAGGCCGTATAGCTTTGCGAGCTGCAGACGTCGGAGTCTTTTTCTTACTCTTCGCCCTAGATACCTGTTCCTCATCACTGTCGCCCTCCAGGCGCGAGACCGCCACGAACCCAGTTTCGACTCCATCTGGCATGAAGAACTTCTTCGGTGGACGCTTTGGTGCTCGACGCTTGCCCTTCTTTGGCTCTGGAAGATCCGGCTGAGAGTTCTCTGGAGGTATCTCGACGACCTTCTTGTCAACAACTGGCCGAACATCCCTTGGCAAGATTCGCGGTGAGCGATCTTCATGGTACTGGAATCTGTCACCCTTGGCGATCATTCCTTGCATGCTTTCGTAGTTGTCTTTGGCTTTGACCCAGTCCCCTTCTTCCTTATCCCGCATCAGAAGAATGGCAATGTTTCCTTTCCTCTTCCTGCCTGTCCGACCCATACGTTGAAGCATGCGAATGGGTGAAGCATTGGCGTCGTAGCATACAATGAGATCTACCTCACCAATATCAAGACCCTCTTCACCGATCGACGTAGCGACTAAAGTGTTGTATTTACCGTCCTTGAAATCCTGAATGACTTGGAGTTGTTTCTTCTGGTCCATGCCTTCCGACCCCTTTGCATCAGCTTGACCAACAAAGACATGAGGCCGTATCGTAGGCTGGTTTCGCGCCAGGACTCGGGTGATTTCTTCGGCGCTGTCACGCCACTGGGCAAAGACCATGATCCTGGTTGGTGAAGGCTTCCCATCCGGGCCTTCTCCAGCATCCAAAAAATGGTTCATGACAACTGTCCGGAGATGCTCCAGTTTAGGGTGCCCAACAAAATCCGGGTTCTTGATCCAGCCCTGTATGCAGTTGTACATCTTATTGAAGTTCTCGTCTTTTCTGATCTGTGATGCGTATTTGCCTCTGGTTTCACCACCATCAACGGCGTTCTTGAACGTCGTGATGCCTCGCAGGAACGGACCAATGCCATGAAACTTCAACATCGAGATGGAATGAGCCAGACTTGCCAAAATTTGAAAGATTGTGTGAATCATACTTTTCAGTGGCATTGGCGCTTTTCTACCAGCCTCGGACTTGGACCATTCTCTCTGGGCATTAGTGAGACCAAAGGCTGTAAGCTTCATAGGATCTTTCATCCAGTAAGCATTTTGTCCGTTAAGCTTGTCTAAAACTGGTTTGATAGCCTTGGAACACAGCTCCATAACCATCGCCTGCTCAGGCGAGTAATCGAAGAGATAAGTATCGACTTGTCGAAGATGGACGTATTGCCGGATGTCGAGAGACTGCTCGGTTCTGATTTCGATCTTTGAAATGTCGAGCCCATCGATAACTTGCTGTACGGTCTCGACTTTGGAACCAGGAGTGGCTGTAAGTGCTAGTACTCGAAAGCTCGAGTTGAACCGGCGAATGAACTTGACCACTTCCACATATGAGTAGCTCCCCGTGGCTCTGTGTGCTTCGTCCACGACCACCAGCACAATACGTTTGGGGTCACAGATACCCGTCTTGAGGTCATTGATCATAGTTTGAGGCGTCATGAAGAAGACTCGCTTCGCCAGCCACTCCTCTGCTCGTAGCCCCGGCGAGATACCACCCGTCAACATGACAGTCTGCGATCTTGGTATACCGACAATGTTGAAGCAAGCATCGACTTGCTGAGCTACCAATGGCTTCGTTGGAGCGAGAAAGACGATCTGAGCGTCTTTGGTCCATCGGAACCAGTTGAGCATTACGGTCGCCGCAATGAATGTCTTTCCTAGACCAGTCGGTAGAGCGACGAGCAGGTTGTTGTACAGTGCTGCAGACACGATACTGTACTGGTACTCTCTGATGGTACCTAAATTGACGGGATAGACCCAAGTGGCCATAGCTGCCTGATCCAGCTTGTGATGGGTGGGAGGCTCTGGTTGGGTCGCTTTTGGAAAGTTGTGTTTCTTGTTTTTAGCGCCCTCTTTGTCGGTTGTTTGAGTTGCCAAAGCGCCGAACAGTGTTGTCTGTTTCAGTCCAGACTGAGGTGCTTGTACATTCTGCACCCTGCGAACTACTGGCTGGGCTTGTGAAGAGACATATATGGCCTGCTTGGGAGACCCTTCTGGTGAAGAGAAGGAAAAAGCGTCAGAAGGCAGATCTGCAAGCTCTTGCGAAACATCGATGGATTGTGTCTGCGGAGGAACTGATAGGGTGTCTCGAGCTGGTGCGGCTGTTGTATCCATGTTCACTTCAGTGTTTGATGGATGGCCATTCCTCGTGGGTGAAGCTATCGCATGTGGTCGTTTGAATTGAGGTTTGACTACTTGTGCTGGCGCCATCCGAGCCAGGGGTGCTGGAAGTGGTAGATTTCCAAAGCGTGGCTTCTGCGGCGGACCATGTCGTGCTGAAGCCGTTCCATTTGTCGATGGTTGCTGATTAAAGACAGAAGTCTGCCTTGGTTGTTTCAGCCAAATCGGTCCTCTAACTCCGTCTGGACTGGGTGATCGTTCTGGCGCCTGACTTAAGAACTGGTCCAGCATGAAGTCTTGATCATTTACGATCTTGATGCGGTGTTTCGGTTTCTTCTGGGCACTTCTCTCTTCCTGGTCAGACTCGGTCACGGCTCGGCTCCCGCTTTTGGATGGCTTTCGCTCGATCGTTTCGAAGGCGTCATCATCGTCGTCGTCGCTACCGATTACACTGATAGTGTGACTGGTCGTTGACCCAGACCGAGTTGTCCTGGATGCTTTGACGGCTTTCGCGGCTGACTTGACCTTGGTCGGCTGAACTTTCTTCGTGGCGGCTTTAGTAGTCCTACGCTTTTTTGCTGGTCGTGGGGACTCGTCAAAATCCTCTATCGCATCATCATCATCAATGCGAGACATTCTTCCGAGCAGAACTGCGTGAATCAGGTCTCACAAACGACCGGCTGGCCGCAACCACTTCACTCAGATCGGAGGTGTAGGCGGCAAAGTTGAGGATGACGCGCCACGCGCGCGCTGGCGCAAAGTGCTACGCGTGAGCACGTGATCGGCTTGGCATTCTATACTGAGTTGTCCCACTTGTGGTCGTTTTTTCCACCTCGAACAACTTTGATTCATTCCGTATCCTCTCGAGTAGGCTCAACGCTAATCGACTTTTTGAGTCGAGATAGATTTCAAGTGTTAACATCTACACGTTCTCCGAGGTCTTCGTATTGGTAAGCGTTCGGGCCTTAGTACGCTTCTCCGCACTTTATTTGAGTCACATTACCTAGGTATAAAATGGTGCTGGGGTACTTGGTTCGTGGTATCTTGGTGCTTATACTACACAATTCAACCCTCCTCTCAACACTACTACATAGCTAGCCTTGGCGCTTCAAGATGCCCGAATATACCGGAGACCCAAAGCAGCATGATCCCAGCAAGTTCGCTAAATCCCTCAGCGGCCACTGTCTCTGCGGCAGCATTCATGTGACCATTACCGACGACGAACTATTCACCAAACCACGTGGTCATCTCTGCCACTGCGCGAATTGCAGAAAGGTAGCCGGGTCTTACGTCGCCAGTAACCTACTCATTGAAGAAGAGAAGGTCAAGATCGAAGACCGCAATGGCACGCTGAAGAAGTACGCCGACTTTGAGACCGGAAGCGGTAGACCGGTCAATAGATTCTTTTGCAGTGATTGTGGAAAGTGAGTCATGACTTGAAATCCTACGGCTTTTGTGACGCTCTGACCGACGAGTAGCCCAATCAATTCTCAGACAGACAACTTCCCCGGAAAGATAATCGTGAAGATGGGTATGTTCCCGCGAACTCCTCAGCCAGAAGCGGAGTCCTTTGCGGACCATCGCCAGAGCTGGCAAGGAAAGCATGATGGTATCGATCAGTACAAGATCAAGCTCTTTGGTGAGAAGTTCGAGGGTTGAGTCTCCTGTATCGAGTTGTGTGAGTTCGAACAGCTGGGATAGTTTGTTGTCGAATAGAGTGATCGAAGAATTGAGGTCATGGCGTTTCTCGAGGATACTGATGTTGATGATAGTGGGGTGGGAGCTTTGATGCCAGCGGAAGAATACGTGGTACATACGTGGTACATGTACGTGTTTGATCCCGAAGCAGATGATTCCAGTAACGCTTTCAGTAATCCATAAGATCTCCGACCATGAGTCGCTGGTATTTCTCTACGACCTCCCTGCTCCTTACAAGCACTCCTGCTGCGAGCGTCCTAACCCTTTCGCCTTCCTTGTCAGCAGAACTTGCACGTGTAAACATCATCTCCGTCCACTCTTGTGTTTCGACCAATTGCCGCGAATGCTCGTCGACCAGACGTTTCTTGTCCTCATTGACCTCGAGAAGTGTAAGTAGCGAGAACAGCACTGCCTCCAAGACTGCGACGTCCTCGCTCGCGACGCCGCGGACACTGAGTAACAAATCCCAGAACTCCGCGGTTAGCTGCGGTAGATTTACCGTTCCTGGTCCAGATGCATGGAGTAGCAGCGCCAAGGTCTTGAGGTAGGTCGTCAGCAAGAATGGCTGGAGGTAAATGTTGCGGCTCGATCCGTATGCTTGGACGTGTGTCGACCAATGGCCTACAAGAGGGAAGAATAATGACTCTGCAAGCATCTTGGCTAGGTCATTGGGTATTTTCTTGGTCCGTTGTGCCACATCCATGCGCGAGGAGAAAGTGCGGACTTTCAGAGCGGAGGGCCCGGTTGCGGCATCTGCTGCTGATGCGGCAAGGGGCTGGATCATACTTCGTTCAAGATTGGTGGCAATTGACTGGAGACGTGATGGTGGTAGGGTCTGTTGTGGTTTCTGTGCATTTCCGGCATAGATATTGTGATAGCGCTCCGGAAGACGCTTGCTAGGCAGACTCTTTTTTGGCGTAACTGCAGGGTTGAGGGTGTCCACGTCCTGATAGCCTGCTAATTCGCGAGCGCCGAGACCTATTGCACTTAGTAGAGTTGCACGCTGGCTAAGCGAGTAATCGCCCTCAAAAACTTGACGAGCGAACCACTGGCCTTGGGTCTTCGGATCCGAAAGTAGTAGGGCAATAAGGGCCTGTAATCTTAGTTCCGCAAAATCCTCGAGCTTGAAAGTATCTCCTAGACTTGCTAATACCGTACCAAGCTCAAAAGCATGGTCTTTGACTTCTTTGCCAAAACCTGCTTTGCGCCGAATGAGTGAGGCAGCATTCTCGATGGCCAGGCTGTGTCTATCATAGTTCTCGGTATCCTGTAGACCTGCAATGAGATCTCTAATATAGACCGGCGCCCTGGGCTTGTTGCGATTTACGAGGGTAGGGTCATCATCGTCGTCTTCAGGGTCCGAATCCGGCTTACTGTATGGAACCAGATCGTCTCCCTCATCGTCGCTGAGGATTTCAATGACACGGGGGCCACTGTTTGCGTGATCCATTTCGGTAATTCGGCTCTTCGTCCCCGAATTGATCTTGGGTTTCTCGGTCTCCGTTGAAGGACGAGTGGCGAGCCCCGCTGGTTGTGGTTTTGGGCCATTGATATATGCGACTGCATCTGACAGCTGACTGATTCTATCGCTTACATTAATCAGGCCCATCAAAGATTTGGCCTCCTCGGTCTTGACGTCTTCAATATCGAAGTTCATCTTCTGACCGTCTTTGTCGACCAGTGTTGATATCGCCATTGCAACGCACATTCCAAGCACGCGGGCATGTACCGAGGACGAGTTCAGTCGGTTCGATGTGCCAGTCATGTGCGTTGACGATCGTGCCAGTACAAAGACAGACATGGGTTGGACGCGATGGAGGATGCCAGCAGCTACAAGGAGATTCTCCGCACAGGTGTCCTGGTGAACCATGGGTGCGTGCTTGACAAAGAGACTCTCCCCAAACAGCTTCATGTTCGAGTCCAGGATTGTTTCGATGCAGTCTTCGTTAGTCGAGACCACAGCAAAAGCCGCTCGGCGTGAGGGCAAGGATTCACTCGAGCATTTGGTGGGGTCTGATAGCCAGTCGATTAGTCTCTCTGAAAGCTGCTTGCTATCTCCCACAATTGCTGCCATGAGTGAAGCCAAATGTGAGATTCTGGTGTTTTGGTCTGTCGACTCCAGTCCTGCCTTCAGGTCAAGCATTCTTGATGTCGAATGCAAAGCCTGGTGGATAAATTTTGCTTGCTCCTGAGACTGTAATCGTGCTAAGAGATTCTGTAACCCAGTCGGGTTCTGTCGTTTGAAGATGAGATCTTGCATTATAGCTTCCACAAATTGCGTATGGTTGCCAAAGCTGAAGCACTTTGAGCTCAGCTGAGCTGCAGCTGACCAGCTCTGCTCGTCATCTGTGGCGTGGATGGACGAGACCATTGTGGCAATATTGCGGCCCAGCCAGGAAGCGTACTTGTCGGCATTCGAGATCCATGAAGGTTGCTCCGACAATGTCTTGAGAATGTCTTCACATTGAGCTACACAGGAGACAATCTTCCCAGAAGCAATCAAGCTGGAGAATTCCCGCCAGAGCAATCTCATGTCTGTCGGGTTCTTGCCGACGACGAACAGCTGCTGCCACATGTCTCGAACGAGCTCATCATGGCGTATGAGAGCATCCAGTACTGCAATATAATCTTTGATCTGGGATAATGACTGTTCATTGTGATTGTCCGGTTGGGTAGCCAGCGACCGCAACCTTGCTACTACAGCACCGATTCCAGCGAGATTCCTCAAGCAGTCCAGTAGGTGATCTCGATTCGAGGGTAACTCATCGTGTCGGTCATGTTCTAGCACGAAAGAGGTCCAGTAATCGGGGATTGAAGTCACGACAAGCTCGTTTATTATTTTTGCTGCCTCAGGCGAAGGTCTTCGAAAATCTGGTACAGAAGACTGGTTTGATCCGCCACTGTTGCTCAAGGCTTTGAGCGATCTCCTCAGTTCAGTCCGATCAGGTTGACTTCGAAGTATTTGGAGTGTATCGTTGTTGGAGGACGAATATTTCAGGCCTTGTAGGTTTGCGGTTTTGGGTAGCGGGCGTGGACGTTCCTCGAGAGTCTTCTCCTCTTTCGTTGTAGACACTGATTTGATCTCAGTCAATAAGTCTGGCATCGCTTCATTCTTCGATGTCAGTCATGGTGTTTCGAGGGTATTTTGATGCACACATGAAACTATCTTCTTGATTGGTCAATCAATGAAGCATTTAGGCGACTGCGACGCTTATCGATAAGGATCTGTATACTTCACCTGCGTCATTCGTTGTTTGTTCTACATGTACATGTACCTTGGTCCGACACCGATATTCAAAAACATAATGGCGACAGTGGCAGAGACACAGCAGCCGCCGGCGGTGCTTCCGGTCCATAACGGAGATTCGAATGCTCGCGCAAGATGGTAAGTGCACTTTACCACAGCATCAGAGAGATGAAGCTGTGCTCACGTGGGAGCAATCACGACATCAAACCCGAGGCCATACATCTTCCAGAAGAATGGAATGCCTGACCATCGTACAGGAAGTACCTGGACAACATTCTCCAAAGGCCTGGTCCGTTTACAGATCCTGATTTTGAGGGTGGAGAAGCGCTCGCCCAAAATCTGGAGGCCATGAAGGTCTTGGTAATGTACTATACACCGGCTCGAACACAAGTACAGTTACTGATGTATTTATAGAGGCGCTGGCGGTCTAGGCTGTGAGATCTTGAAAAATCTGGCGCTGTCCGGTTTCAAGAATATTGATGTGATCGACATGGGTCAGTGATTGATCGTACAGTATACACAACAGAATCTAACATGTCCAGATACGATCGACGTTTCCAATCTCAACCGCCAGTTCCTTTTCCGACAAGCAGACGTTGGTGGTTCGAAGGCGGAGGTGGCAGCCAAGTTTGTCATGCAGCGTGTCAAAGGCGTCACCATCAACCCTTACTGCGGCAAAATCCAGGACAAGGACGAAGACTACTACATGCAGTTCAACCTTGTCATCTGCGGACTGGACAGTATCGAAGCTCGCCGATGGATCAACGCAACTCTGGTCGGCATGGTGGATATGGAGAATCCCGATAGTCTAAAGCCGCTCATCGATGGCGGCACCGAAGGTCCGTATCAAATATGTGCCTGATCCTCACTCTGACGTTCGACAGGCTTCAAGGGACAAGCAAGAGTTATTCTGCCCACCATGACAAGTTGCATTGAATGCCAATTGGACATGCACGCACCGAGAGCGGCGGTACCGTTGTGCACACTTGCTACTATTCCACGCCAGCCACAGCACTGCATCGAATGGGCACATATCATCGCTTGGGATGAGGAACGAAAGGGCAAGTCATATGAAGATTGACTGGTTGGGCATCACTGACGATTTATAGACATGGTACTGGATACCGACGATCCGGAGCACATCACATGGCTGTTCCAGAAAGCCGCAAAGCGCGCTCAAGAGTTCAACATCCCTGGCGTGACCTACTCCATGACGCAAGGTGTCGTCAAGAACATCATCCCCGCCATTGCCTCTACCAACGCCATCGTCGCCGCGGCGTGTTGCAATGAAGCCTTCAAAATCGCCAGCACAACAAATCCGTTCCTCGGAAACCCCGAGACAAACAATTATATGATGTACAGCGGGGACGAAAGCATCTACACCTACACATTCGAGCACCAAAAGAAAGATGACTGCCCCGTTTGCGGGAACCTTGCGCGAGAGATTGATGTCAAGAAAGACTGGACGCTGCAAGATTTTGTCGACCATCTCGGTGAGAGGCCAGAAGCGTGAGTCCTCTTTATTTATGTCAGAAATCGGCAATCGTTTATGCTAACTCTTGATAGTCAAATCAAGAAACCCCAGATCAGGAGCGAGCAAAAGACGCTGTACTACTCCTTCCCTCCTGACTTGGAGGAGAAGACGCGGCCTAACCTCAAGCGCAAGCTGGACGAGTTGCTGATCGACGGCGAAGAAGTCGGCATCAGCGATCCGACGTTTGCGATTGATTTCAAGTACAAGCTACGGTTTGTGTAGATGGCGGGATCAGCTAACGGTGACGGGAATGAGACGGCGCTCCCGATCATGTGAGTCAGAATATATCATCTGCGCTAGTGGTGAACGGCGCTTGTGTCACGAAAAGCGAAGAGGTGGGATGGCAGAGTCCAGGGGGGCCGGTGTACGCACGCGCTCCCGGCGTCGTCTTCGTCTTCGTAGCAGGGCGATCATATGACTGGAGGCAATCGCAGTCCAGATGAGTCCATGGTAGGCTCTTTGTGGGCGATCGAGGTTCAGCGTAGCATGACTCACTAGCTCAGTGTCTTCTCGGCCAGGAAGCTAGTCTTGGAGTATTACCTCTGTGCGTTGCTATCATGATCTAAATATCGCAGTCGACAACATCGACATGGTACCTCATTCGGGCATCGTTAGCTGAGCTGGGTAGCGCAAAACAATACCCGCGAGGCCTCGATGCCATACATGCAACTATATTATCAATAATTAGAATACTTTCTGACAGGCCGTATGGGTAATCCCCCAATCTACCGACCGCAACTAACAAGCCCAGTCTCTCAGCCTCGCTGCCTAATTCTGACCTCAATAGCGTGTTTCAATGTCTGTTTGCCTTGGAATCAGCAAGACTAGTCTAACGGATCGGAGTTCGACCGCTAGATTGAATTGTAGTACGGTAGAATAGCCATGCCACATGGGCGGTGACCAACAGGGCAGAGAATGCGAGGTTTGCTATTATTGGCTCCTAATATCCGTAGGGCTTAGCGTGGCTGCTAGGTCGTAGGTGACGTGGGGATCATCGGGCAGGAGGCTGCTCTGTCGGACCAACAATTGTAGAAGTGTTTCAGGCGGTGTAAAGGAGAGTTCGAAGTTGGTTTAGGGGCAGTGGTGATGGTAAGGTGGGCTTTATGTGAGCTGCGTGGCGGGAAGATGTCATTGATTCGGGTCTAGGTACATGTACTATCTGTCTATTGTAGATCTTGGCATAGTTTCTGCACCCAATGCTAGCCCCGGCGGCCTGTATGGCCTTTGAGACCTGTTCACAAATGCCGAGTGCGTATCCTTCACCATGTCGAGTGCAAGCGAGCGTAGTGGGTATCATGAGCAAAAGCGAAATCGATCGCGATGTAAAGCTTGCGTTTCTTGGAGTGTCTGATGTGCGAACTCTGTATCGGTGGTATGCTTCTCTGAAAATGCAGCAATGGCGCCGTCCTTGATATGCTTGATATGCAGAAAGCGGAGATGGATATATGCGTGTTCAGTTACATGCCGGGATGAAATATTCGAAGAGATATAGCGTAGGCCGGCCATGTTATATTGACCCCATAGGGATGAATCCGTAATGATTAGAAACGTCTCCAGGGCTGGAGAAATGCGCCGGTGCGAGATGTGGTGTTGGGTGGCTTTGCGGTGTACCAGCTCCGGGGAAGGCTGGGTTCATCTTCTGCCACTTTCGCGCGCAGTGTTTCGAGGGCCATCGCTCTTGGATACCAAAGTCGAGCATCTGTGTCTTATGTCAGTGAAGAGGTCTCGACCGAAGCAAGGTACGCAACAAACCTTTGAGCTAATAATGTCCCATTTGTATTTCTCCCAGTACTCATAGGCCTGCTTGAGTGCTTCGACGTCGTCACCCTGCCAGACACGATACTTTTCGCGGAGACGCTTGTACCTCATCTGTAGAGCTGCTACTTGAAATGTCTTTCCGTGGTGCGAGCCGAATCTAGCAGCAATGTCTTTCCATGGTAGTCCTTCTTCCTCCTTGAGCTGTACCAGTAACTTATCGTCTTCACTAAGGTCGGCTGATGAAACGATCGAAGAGTTCCGTTTTCGACGCTTGCCGTCACATGATTCTTCGTCTTCGTCCAGCGATCGTTTCGTCGGCAAACCTGAAGGATTGGGCGCTAGAGGTGCGTATTGTCTGCGCGGCAGAGGTTGTTTGATCTCTGGAGGACTGGGACTAGCAAACACTTCGTTTCCCAGAGCTGGCTGATAAGTACCCGGATCGTACGAGGTCGAAAATGGCTGGTGACTGTCTTGTGAGGAATATGAGAGACCCAGGCCGCTGTTACGAGCATCGGGCCAGTTGATCGAGTCAGCGCCGGGTCCGAACGTACTTGGACTGCTCCTGGGACGGTCGTCCAAAGAGGACAATGGGCGAGGTTGTAACGAAGATGGAATGAGGTTTAATGGAGCGGGTAAGTTTGAATAGCCATGAACAAACTCCGGTTGGGGTGCGCGACTGTAGTTAGACCATGATGAGCCTTCTGTTGATAACGCAGGTGGGTTGGGAGTGGTATCCGCAGAGGTCGTAGGCCCTAGATAGGATGAATGCTCGAAGGCCGCTGACCCAGGAGGATTAAGATATGAGTCGTGGTACGGGATCTAGCCACATCAGTACTGCAAGGCTCAATCAACAAAGACCAATATACTCACAGAGGTGTTATACCACTGTGATTGCATTGCATCTGGCGGTAATTCATTAGAACCTGGTGGCAGAGAGCCAGGTCCATCGAAATTGTGATATGACATGACCTCTGTCATCCTCCGTTCGTATAGATCAACGCGAGGAAGAATGCTGTGAGGTGTCGTAGGAAGGAACAAGTACAGCGATGTACTGTTGCGGCTCCTTTGTGCAAGGGTCCTGCGGGAGGTATGTTGAGGAAGCGGACCAGCAGCGAAGCGGAGAATTTGTCGGAGGACAAGTGAATGGAGTGGTGTAGATACGAACAGTCAAGAAGCGGGATGACCGACGGATATGTAGGATGGCGGGAGTTTGACAGGACAGATATGAGAGTGTGATGGGTGGATATGGAGGTACAGACTTAGCAACAGGGACGAGGCTCGACCGCAGTAATAAGAATAAAGAGGGTAGATTATTTTGAAGAGTACTATATGAAAGCATCAGTCAGTAGTTCGCGCAGGCGCGGATTCAGCCGTGAAGGTGATCAACCTGCTAGTGACTCGTGGTTACTCTTGCTCTGACCAGCCAAGCTACTTTTAAGCATCACTACCGGCCGGGCTCGACAAGGATTCAAGTCGGATGTGTGCCCATGACCCTCCACGATGGTCCAAGCTGACTGGACACCGGATTAGCTCGAGTCTTGTCGGGGCATGGGAAATTGGCGTGTGTCCGCAAGACGTATCGACCGAGTCATTCGGGAGGTGGGCGACGTTCGTCAACGGTTCTCGGTCAGTGGCGCGGTGAGTCTCTGGATTAACTTTACTACCTGCACGGCCAAGTGCGGCTGTTAGAACGACACATCGCGATATGGTACTTAGCTGCTGTACCGGACTTGCAGTTGTAACCAAAGTTACTCCATAGGGCGCTAGTTTGGACTGTCGCAAGGCGTCCATGCGATAGAGTGCTGTGCGGCAGCCCACATAATGGCGCGGGAGGGAGGCGCCGCTCATCACGGCTGTCCCTGACCGCTGTGACTGTGCCACACGACACGGCCCAGAGCCTAGTCTCGAGAATGCAGCCATAGCCTGGAGAGGTAGTGATGAGAGTCATCCTCAGCATCGACATAATCTATATCGCATTGCTTGTAATCCACGGATTCTCCGCCCTAGTCGGGAGTGGTAGCACGAATGGGGCTATTGGTGAGGCATCGCCGAATGACGACAAAGCTGTGACCCCTTCGGATTCGGCTAACTCTGAGCACAAAGGCATACGTCCGGTATGCGCGATAGTTGTTCCAGAAGCCAAAGAATCAACATGTGACACGCGATCATGTACGGCCGATCGCTGGAGAGGTGCCTTTGGCCAAGACGTGACTCACTAGACAGCGACTTAGGCGTGGCTATCTTTGGTGCCGTAAGCAAACGGCGAATGCTGATGAACAGCGATGTTACCAAGTCGAGCAGCAATCAAGATGGCGTGGTGTAAAGGTAGACTTCCGCGGCGCACACGTGGGGCGGACGACGTGAAACAAGCAAGGAAAGAGACGATAGGCTGATCGGGAGATGGAAAGACGGCACCGATGGACCAAGACAATTGTGGATGGCCGATGCGGATGATCAGTAACGAGATCGCCGAATTGTCGACGAAGCAGAGATCAGATCAGGGCTAGGAGAAGACCCAATGAGTATCAGGTTGCAAGTATCTATTCATAGCGTGACGTGCGAAGAGGGCTACGCTTGCGGGGCGGTAACGGCATCACCCGGTCTTGGCCCGCCTAATGGAGCGACTGCCCGCTGTCTAGTCGAAGGGTTTTGCTCAAGCTTTCGACTTCTCCTCATTCGCTTCACCTTTCCGCTTCCCGTCCACGATTCATGAACATCAGAACAGCATCTAATCTATCTATGGCGTGACCATACTGCGATCCTCCAATAGTGGCACTGCTTCATTCGTCGTATGAGGACAATTGTCGACCACAAATACAACTTTCACTGCCACTTTGGTACCCAGATTCAGCATCGTCAGCCTGCGCCTTGCTACAGTACTTTACCGACGGAAAACTGGAGCCTGGCAGTCCCCAGCGGTGATTCTCCGAGCGACGCTCGAACCATGTGCATTACTGCTCGTATCCATCGCAAAAGTGTCTGAGGGGGTGTCTGAGCTAACCGGTAATCGACAGAGTTTCAGCCCGCGCGCTATGCAAGTAACGTCCAGTCAAGAAACGCCGTCCGTGATTGATCAGAAGCGAGAGTCATGCCGGCGAGATCCGTCGGATCCGATATTTCGACGATCATATCATGCGCCCAGACACGCTCCTGTCAATCATGTCAATATCGGCTCAACTTAGAATCGACTACTCTCTGCTAGGAAAAAGATATTCGAAACCCCAGCATGGCAGACCCCGCATTTGCTGCTGATCTCGCGTAGGCCGAAGGTCAAATACACGTGTCCGTCAGTACGAAACCGAGATCAGCAACTATGGCTCACATGGGTCTTATTCGCTCGATATGCAGCAATCTGGTTGGTCGTTCCCACGATTTCATCTCAAAGTCTCAGAGTCTTATTACTACAGTACGATCTAAAAACAAAGAGCTCGGTGTAGTCCGACGCAAAGAGTTCAGCTAGCAGCGAGAACCTTTGTCTTGGTACAGGTGACTTAGCTTCTCTGTACAGTACAGTACATGTACATACCTAGAGCAGGCCAGATGCTGCCTGAACTGTCTTCAACTTTGGTTTCCCTGAAAAACATCAATGCTCCCAACGGCATCTACTTACGCGCTACTCTGCTACTCTACGGGACCGTGAAGGACTCAGACCGTCCATGATGCATTGATGCCCGCTGTCACGATTCATGTGCGCGAAGCAGGGCAAACACGAATTTCATCCGTCTGAACATAACCCTAAGACCAGCCTATTCTCACTGCTTCGACTAATTCTTACCCATCCGCAAGCCACGCCAGAAAGCGTTCCTTTTAATCGCGACTGACGGTCGGATCCCATGCTACGACTTCGTAAGAATCGGGCATGTTTAGCGTCTCCATGTCTGCATCGGAAAGCTCAATGTCGTACAGATCACGATTCTCTTCGATGCGAGAGTGCGTGACCGACTTTGGGAGGATAACAAAGTTCTACTGACGTCAAAAAAATGCAGGGAAATTACAGAATCGTCAAGTCAACTGACCTTTTGCAGACCCCATCGCAACAATATCTGCGATGACTTCTTGCCATGCTTTTTCGCTAGAGATACCAATTTTTGGTCATCCATCTTGGTCGCTCGCACAAGTGGGCAGTAAGCCTAGGGCAAGTCAGTACAGTGCCAATGCCGAAACGTTCCGCTCCGCTACCGACCTCGAGTGCGACACCGCGCTTCTCACACCAAGAAACAATGTCGGGTCTGGGAAGCCAAGGATGGAGCTCGACTTGGTTCACGCTCAAGACTCCACCTTTTCCTGATCCTTCTTTGGAGTCGACATCCTTGATGTAAGTTTCCAATTCTTCAAGGTGGTGGACTCCGTAGTTGGACACTCCAATAGATCGGACCTTTCCGGCTTCGACAGCCTCGACGAGCGCCTTCCAAGCACCAAGTCGGCCTTCTTTACCGCCGTATGGAGCATGCAGTAAGTACAGATCTACGGAGCTTATCGTCAGCCGAAAATTCACCCGAGCAGTGTTCTGGGGTTTTACCGATGTAGTCCAAGCCAGTCTTGCTCAACGATTCATCTATACACTTCTTTGCACCCTAGGTCGCGTCAATATGACAGACAGGGATCTAGCCTGGCGGCTCGTACCTCATAATTGATCTCTTTTGGGGGGACTTTTGAGGTGTAGAAAAGCTGCTCGCGTGAAAGGCCTCCTGCCAGCATGCCTTTGGAGCTCGGCGCCTCATTGTGATAGGCAGTGGCAGAATCAACCTACTCCGACGTCAACTCCGAAGCAGCAAGATGCGATGTAGAATCATGCCATGCCGGCTGATGACTTATCCATCTGACCAGCCTATCCAGGGCTTGGAGCAGTCCCATGGCTCGAGTTGCCGACACTATCCCAGACATGAGACACTTACATGGCGATATCCATTCTTGATTGCATGGCGCGTCACATCTTCGGCGACATCTGCTGGACTGCGACAGTCACATCAACTTGCGTTCCTGGTTCATCGGACCACAGTCCGTATGGTACTCATGTCTTACGTCTGGTAGACTCCAAACCCAAGCATTGGAATCTCATGACCCGAGTTCATGCGCAGCTTGGAGTTGATATCGAGCTTGGCCATTCTGGGCAGCGCAGGATGAAACGATCGTTTTTGAGACACGAACTGGTTCGTTACGGTTTGCAATCGTGCTCGAATAGTGTTTGACATGAGCAACCGGTAATTTTCTTGCTCGACTTGCTCGACCGACGTTGAATCGCTTTGACAGTCGTTCACTTTGAGACGGCTGCCTCGAAGTAAGATTGACGTCAGACCAGAGTCAGGCAAGAGTCGCTTGACGGATTCTTCCCGACAGCCGCTGCCAAGACCCATCGTTCTCCTTGCGAACCATGTTTCTGTGCCTCACTACTTTCGAGCTTCTGCTACGCTATTCATGCATGCACGCGATGTAACTCTGGGCTCCTCACCTCCGGCAAACGCGGACCGAATGCATTGTTCGAGGAGCAATAGACCTACCCGTTTCGATCCTTCAGGCAAGCAATAAGCGATAAATTCTCTCATAGTACATAGCCGAAGCCAGTGGCTTGTCCCGGATGTCCTCTTCCAGACGCCGCTGCACTCTTGGCTATAATACCACTCCTATCACACTGGAGAGTTTACACCTGTCTTCAGTTCGCTTGGAGTTACAACACCGAGACTGTCAAGCCACATTATCAGCAGGTAACCGAAGTATTACCCAGGTGTGTCTCACGCGGTGCAGATCTGCTTGTAGATCCACCCCGGATCCGACGCAAGTCGAGACTATGCCTGGGCTTCAGCCTCCACAGGACTGCGGGAAAAGTATCTACACGATCTGGTGACAGGCGACTGGTTATGATTATGGTTATGCTTCATGTATCGTCGTCCAGTCATGCGACACATATCCTCGACAATACGTACAAATTACGAGAGATCAGCAAGCCACCATAAGGCTATTCATTGTCTCCACGGCGAAAGACCGTCTGACCGAGCAGATTTTTAAAGATACAGCACGTGGACAAGCATGGAAGATAAGGGTTTCCATGTAAGTTTTTTGAAGGCCAGTCTACCTTACCTCGTGTCTCTCCATTCTCCTCCATCGCTCACTCCGGCCGACTTTGCGGTATCTGCTGGTGCGGGAGCGTTGTGATGGTCTTCGTCGTAGTCGTCTTCGAAGACATCTGGATCCGCGAGATCGTTCTTGGAACTCGGGTTCGTATGAACTTCTTGGAGACCTTCGTCTGCAGACACGGATATACCACGAGCGCCCCATCGGTTGTTTGATTGCTGTCTCGCCGGCGCCGCATCACCTTCCTCAGCTTGTGCCAACCCTTCATGCTCTTCTTCCCCTTCCTCATCGAACTTTCTGTTGTTGACGATCCTGTTCACCAGCCAGCCCTTTTGAAAGTCCTGCGAATCAACAACCGCTCCTGCTCTTAACTTGACTCTCTGTCTGAAGTAGTAGACCCAAGCAAAGTCGATGTAGAGCGCCGTCTGCACGAGACCGCACAGTACTGAGATTGGAAAGATTGGTTCCAGATTCCCCCACTCTTGGATCGCTCGGACGATCCAGTTGAAGATGTAGAAGAAGCGATAGGAGCCCAGCGTGACCAGGTAGTAGGAGTCGATGACGGTTGGTACGCTCGTCTGGCGCAAGAGAAGCAGCTGCGGCAAGATGCATACGGCCTCTAGGACCAGCGTGAACGAGTAGACTTGGAATTGTCAGCAGTGAATCAGAGCAGCACCTTAAGCCTCAACGTACTCATCTCGAGCAGGCTGAACCCCACTCTGCCCTCAAGAGCCAATGTCAAAACCGGTGCAGCGATCAACGATCCTCCCAGACTCCACGCGCCCAGCTTCCAAGCTCTTTCCCTCTCACGAGTCCTCGCATATACTCTCAGCATCAAAAAGACGATATAGGACGAAGTCAAGATGTATAGAATCTTGAGGACAAAGTTCCAGTAAGAGAAGCTCGGGGGTGTCCATAGTAGATCCAGATAACGCACGCCGAAGACGAGCAGATAGAGTGCTTGAGTGATGAGCGATACACCTATTAGGTGTCAGTAATGCACGATCAGGGAGCCCGCGATACCGAACTTACCTTCAGCGCTCTTGTTGCGGTGGATCGCCCAAATCAAGATGAACTTGGACGAGGTGTGCAATACATCCCCGAGCACGCGGAATACGTTGTAACTGACTGGCATCGCGAGGTGTTTTTTATGTCATAACATCCGCTTCTCAGACTTCTCAGGGTTTGTCGGCGGTGCTCGGCTTCGTAAGTTGTCCAGGCAGCAACTTGAAGAGGAACCTCGAAGCCTTGGAGGCCACATCATGCTCACGACACGTCAGGGTCAAGGAAGGGTCCGTCCGCGTGCGCTTCCCCAGGCATTGCAGGCTGAATGCGGGGGACGGGCGGCTCGCTCCCGCTGCTTGACCGCAGAGCCGCATAGTTATACACCTGCAGTTCTTTCACGGTTGGAGCTCTCGTGAGAGAACATCAGCATCATGCTTACCCACTGCCGAGATCTGCCATCGAGCTGGTAAGTTCTGTGGTCAGCGTGGTATAGGGCTGCATGCATTCACCTCTAGATTGCTCCGATCTTGAGATCGGCTAGATTAACCGACCATGTGGTGTTCTATTTTCATCTGCATAAGCCTCGTCTCTATCATGTTGGCTGCAGAAGGTACAAGCCGGGACTGAGGACGTCCAACATGATTTTCTCACGCTTCTACAAGCTATATTGCATGGCGGAGTGCCGCCACGCGACTGTCATGCGCCCAGCTCAGGCGTGCATTGCCGCATCGGCTGTTCCCGCAGCCTAGTCTGGTCCTTGGAGATCGCCTCGTGCACACTACATGTACGATTGAAGAAGAAGCTCAGGATTCTTCTCCATACGTTCTCGGATGTCTCTTGGTCTCATCGCGGGTTTTCGGACAGACGCAGTAAGTTATCGATCCTACACGTTAAAATACTTTGAGTGGTGTTCAAGTAGATATTGCGTACTAGTAGTTTTCATACGAAGGACATGCTCAGTATTGTACGGCCAATTGAGATTTGGAGACAACATAATGGTGTTATTGACGCTCTTCCGGACGACGTGATGTGTTGATAAAGTTATGGATGTCGAGCCATGCAATGCATTGCCCGCAGAGGCGTGCTCTGTGGTCGAAGCTGATTGGCCGCGATTCGCGACTGCTGGGTCGTGCAAATGATGGCCATCGTACCTTACCTTACTTTGACATATCGAATATCGGAGTCTGATGCATCATTGTTCCAGATTTGATATGTAAAGTGCAGTCATCAGTCAGTATCATCAAGCTCGATTGTCATCATCAACTCGACGACATCTACCTGAGGACCAAGAGCCGGCCTTTCCGCGTCGTAGGCTTCGAGAGTCCCTTGCATTGATCTCTCATAGTCGGCGTATACGCACATCAGAAGGAGAAGATTATGCAGCAATCGCCGGTTGCTGCGGTCAGTATCGCCTTAGCAGCCGGTATCGCAGCATTTTGGTACTATCAACAGTCAAGAACCTCTGCGAAACAACGGAGCGGCGATGCGGTCGATGAAGGTTGGTTCTTTCTCTATCTCACATATGGTCATGTCATAAAAGACAACTCTCTCCTCCAACTCGCACCTTCGTGTCCATCTTATTTACGATATCACTGTTTCTACCTCTGACCAATGCGTGTTAGACTCGAGCGCAACCGACCCCGGCCTACTCAAGAAACACTCGACCTTCAAAAGCTACACAGTAGACGACGTTACGTTTCCGGCCATCCGCACATTCTATCACCAGCATCCGCAAGCGGAGAAACTACCGAAGGAACCTTCGACTTTACCGTTGTTTGTTTTCATCCATGGTTTGGGTGGCAGCGTTGCTCAATTTAGCCCGCTGCTCACCAGTCTTATAAATGTGGCGCCATGCCTTGCTATCGATCTGCCAGGATGTGGTCTGTCTGAATTCAGACCAAAGGACTGGGAAGTTTACCGACCGCAGCAGCTCGCGAGATTGATTGCGGAAGCGATACGCCAGCACCGGGATATTGAACACGGCCAAAAGATCGTCCTGATCGGCCATAGTTTGGGCTGCTCACTGGCGGCACTTCTCGCGTCTCAGACTTCGCCAGTGGCATCCGAGATCTCGAAAGAGGTGATCGGGTTCGTTGCCGTTTGCCCCCGCTCGGAACCTCTGAGCGAAACGCAGGTATCGCACTTGAAGTACGTTCCCTACATACCGAACACGATCTTCAACCTCTTCCGATGGTATGACAGGCGTCAAGGGCTGGAAAGCGGCAGCGTCACTAGATATGTAGGCAAGGATGCTGATCAGGAGACGAAGAGACTACAGCCGCGCTTCAACGAACAGAGTCGAACGCCGGTCTTTCTGCGCATGTTGTATGGTTTGAGACCAGCCTCATCCGCAGGCAGTCCTTCCGGGGGCCTACCAGGGCAATCGATCTGGTCAGGTATCAACATTCCTATCTTCTGCATATCCGGCGAATCAGATCACGTCTGCCCACCACGACATGTCGAGATACTGGCAGCATGGTTCGGCAAACATAGCGCTGGGCAGTTACACAGCTCAGCAAAGCTATCACCAGATAGTGACGAGGTGGAGTTTCCTGTTGCAGCTGGCGAGACCATCCCAGCTGAAGGGGCGCACGGGTCTGGAAAGAACAAAGCTGGCGATAGCCAAAAAACCTCACAACATATACCGGAGATGCGTCCAAGTCAAGAAGGACCTCCTGGTCCTCACGGGCCTCCTCCACCATCTTTTGCATTCAAGACTGCAGTCTTACCACGTCCAGCAGGTCATGGATTACTCTATGCAACAACCACAGTACGCATAGTCTCTGGACTCATCGAGAGCTTCGTTTCGACACTTGTGGATCACCGTCTGTCACTAGGATGGCAGCTACAACATTTGACGACAGAAGGCAAATGGGACGTGAAGAATCTAGAAAAGTGGCAGAAGATACTGGCTGTCACCGAGCCGATAGGCGGAATATTCCGTGCCATGAAGACGCTGAGAGAGGTCGACGAAACCCACACTCCAAAAGTCTTTGTTCAGAACTGGAGCGCGAAAGCCGGCGTCAAGCATGGTATCAGAATGGTCGTCGATATCAGCCATGAAAGTCCTGTGTACGATCCCAAAGGACTGGAAGACGGCGGAGTCGAGTATCACAAGTTTCCGACGGTCAGCAAGCTACCGCCTACCGTTGACGAAGTGCGCGCCTTTATCGCTCTGATCGATACGCTGCGGGAGCACCTTGCTGCCGATCCACAGTATTCCGGCGATGTGATTGCTGTTCACTGCCACTACGGATTCAATCGAACAGGATTCTTCTTGGTGTCATATCTGGTAGAGAAGATGGGTTACAGGTTGCAGGATGCTCTGGATGAGTTTGCGACCAAGCGAGAGCCGGGTATCAAGCATGCGCATTTCATCAATGAGCTGTATGTCAGATACTCTCCTGGCTTGCAGAGACGGCCGACTATCTATTCGGCGGAGCAGGATACTTGATAATGACATTCGATACTGTTCTCCGTCCTCGTGTGAGGATCTGACAACGTTGAAAGGGTGTATTCTGTTTTTGTCGCGCTTTGAACCGAGTACTGAGGGAGACCTTATCGCTCATGCCACTCGTCTACTCTCCGAGCCCAGATTAGATTGTAGCCATTCGAACGAGCAATGGGCGCGTGACAATCAATAGTGCAAGAATGCCATGTTAGAAGTCTCAAGCCGTAGAATACATCGAGGTCAAGTTTTGCCGAAGCTCTGCCGTTAGCGTGTGCCAAGCCCTTGCGCACCAGGACGCACGAATTTCACCTCGGGGCGGGCTCCAACCCGCGAAATTTGATCGCACACGACGACGACTTCGACACGACCATCTCAACCCTCATACCACCCACACAACCGCCAATATGCCAGGTGTCTCCGTTCGCGATGTCCAAGTACGACTCGAGCAATTTGCGCCGCTCCAACGATCTTGACTAACAACACTCAGGCTGACAAGTTCATCAACTCCTACGCCGCTTTCTTGAAGCGCCAGGGAAAGCTCTCTATCCCAGGTCCGTCGCAGCACCTCGTCGAACACCTCACCTGAATCCCGTGCAAGATCGGGGGATGATGTCTCCGGCAACAACACCAGAAAGAATACGGCAATATTGACACACATCTACAGGTTGGGTTGACACCGTCAAGACCGGCAACGCCAAGGAGCTCCCACCACAGAGCATCGACTGGTGCGTGGCATCCATTCATCTCACATAGAAACAATTCGGGTTGGAACAAAAGATGGACTGACAGATTGCAAAGGTACTACATCCGCGCCGCCGCCGTCGCCCGCCACGTCTACCTCCGCAAGACCGTCGGTGTCGGCCGCCTCAGGAAGGTCCACGGCTCGCCAAAGAACCGCGGTTCCCGCCCATCGCACCACGTCGACGCCTCCGGCTCCGTCGACCGCAAGGTCATGCAATCGCTCGAGCAGATCGGTGTCCTCGAGAAGGACGAGGAGAAGGGTGGCCGCCGCATCACCCAGTCCGGCCAGCGTGACTTGGACCGTATCGCCATGTCCACCGTCGAGGCCGAGGAGGAGGACGACGAGTAGATGTTTATCTGAGCTATAAGGTTTTATGGGTCGATGTTCGTCCATTCTGGGGAATCGCTTGATGCTATTGGGGAATCGCAAAAGTTGAAACTTGCTCTGGCACGTCACGGCGTTTTTTGAGAAATGATTGTTTCCTGATACGATGGGAGGAGGTTCAAAGAAAGGAACGTCTGTCGTGTTGATGATCGGAGACGAGATGCATAGCATTACCTGCGTCTGTGGTGGTTGGAAGCCAGTCACAGTCGTATATCAAATTCAAGATGAATGATTGCTTCCAGACAAAGTCCGTCGCTCGTGTGCATTGTTGTAGTGAGATGATGAAACCGAAAGTCTCTATTTATGTGTTGACTTGGTCAGTAAGAGTGTACCAAAATTCCGGACACTATCGCATACGACCTCTAGTCTTCTTGAAGCAATACAAAGGTGGCCCAACTCCATGCTCCGGCTTGGTATGCATCAACATCAACCAAAAACGATAGCGCTCTAACCTAAACTCCCTACCAACTCCATGTAACGATGTCCTTGTAACAATACGCATGAGTAACCCACCAGCACCATCTCCCTCCCATCAAACCGTGCGATCATGAAAGACAAAATTAACATCTCTGGGCCGGCGCGTATTACTCCTGACAAACTCTGCATCACCCGGCGGTCGTTCGCCCTTACTGTTCCCCACCAACATACTCATGACACTCAACGCCACGCTCTCGGCGTTCTGCACCGGACTCCACCCCTGACTCGCCAGCAGATCCAGACAGATGATGCCGTTGCTGTAGATATGTGGGTGCAGCGGGATGTCGCGCGGTGGCGACGCCGACCGGATGAAGACTACTTCGGGCGCTTCGATCGGGTACGAGTTGCTGAAGGTGAATTGGAGACGGAAGGTCGCGTTCGCGTACAGCGGGTGGGGGCCGGCGATCGTCATGTCGATGACCCAGGTTTCGAGGTCGTCGGCGCGTACGAGGGTCAGGCCGTCGGCTAGGGGCCCCGTTTGCAGCTTGATCAGTTCCTGGGTGTGTTAGGATCATGTGTGGGGGTATCGTTTGAGGTGACGAGTGAAGAAAGACATACAAGCCTCGTTAGTGGAGGCGAGTAGCGCTGGCAGGAACCCATACGGCCTTTATGCCAAAGAGGGCGACTGACCCGCAGGAGGAAACCTTCTGGCGAGCGGTATGGGTACTGCATTGAGCTACTCACCTCGACTAACGGAGGTCGTGAGAAAGAATAAGGTGACATATTTTTGCCCTTCATATTCAAAGAAAGGGTTTTAAGACTTCCTGTCGTTTGACACCTTATTATTTGGAAGAAGGCTGAAATGTGGACTTACCCTCTGGAGTCTCTTTGTACGCATCATCTTGGCGGTTATTTGGCAGCCAGTTCTCGGATTGATATGAATGGATTGACTGTGAGGAGTCAGATGTAGGTGTCGTTGGCGATCAGAGATGTATTGCAGGTCGTGGTTGTTTAGGCATCTGTGGCTTGATCAAGCCTTCCTTATTCGTGGACGTGAGTACTGTGCCAAGACTACCTTAGGCTTTCAATGTGCGCAGGTATCGGGAATTTTTATATTATAAAAAGGTCCAGATGATGATGAGACGTGGCAGAATACATGTACAGCTATGGTGTTTGTCAGGTGTATCACGATCTGTGGTGACCTGGTGGAGCTTGGCACGTAGTTCATATACAGTAAGCGCTCACTACCTAGGTATGGATTGCTGTCCAGTACGTGACCACACTACGCTACTGTTCATCTTTCCTCTTCCCGTCCGACTGTCGTCTCAGCTATACCACTCGAGTATCAAACAAATCAGTAGCCCTAACACAATAGCCTGAACACGGACATACTCTAGTCCATCAAGCATACGGTCGTAGTGACTCTGGTCAGGCACGAGATGAAGCACTCACTAGATTATTTAAGGAAGGCAGTGAGGCCACCCCGCAAATCGTGATGTGGGGTTGGACTGCGCCACAGCCGACCGACGGTCTTGACCCTGAAAGTGAAGTGATCGACCGCAGGCAGCGCATTATTTCCTCACGACCGTCGGCAATTGACTATTACTCCTTCTTTCCACGTCCACGACACGCGACACATACCCATCAACATGCCTTTCGGAATTGGCAAGAAGGATAAGGACAAGGATCAAGCCCAAGATCAAGCCGAAGAGAAGAAGCGCTCTGCCCTCTTCGGAGGACGATCCAAAAGCTCCAAATCATCAGCCCCTCAAGCGAATCCCTATGCAGTACAGGCTACGTCCAGTGACCCATACGCCTCAAAACCTCCGTCCGATCCCTATGCCTCGAAACCGCCTCTTACAACCGCGTCCTCTACTCAACCTCCTCCTTACAGCAACAATGGCTCCATGCCTGACGTAAGACGAGACAAGTCTCCGGTACCCCCAGGCGGCTATGGAGGAGCACCACAACCGCAAAGATATGGCGGAGGAGGAGCCAGCTACGGCCAGCAGAGCGGATATGGGAATAACACATATGGCAACGAGCCTCAGCCTACACAGTCACGATACGGACCAAGCGGCTACGGCGGTCTGGGACGATCCAACAGCCAGGAGACGACAACCACAGACGCCGGCCGCGCAGCTCTCTTCGGCGACGCACCACAGCGACAACAACAAGTAATGGAGACCGAGCAAGCCAATCCAGAAGAAGGCCCCTCGTCCTCCTTCGGCGGCTACGGCGGCACAGCAACAGCAACAGCAAACACCTCCAGCTTCGGCGGCTACGGCGAGCCCGAGCGGGAGCTGACGGCCGAAGAGCAAGAAGAAGAAGACGTCCAAGCCTCGAAAAACGAGATCCGCTTCATAAAGCAACAAGACGTCGCAGCAACACGCAACGCCCGCCGCATCGCCGAGCAAACCGAAGCCATCGGCCGCGAGACGCTGGCGCGCCTGGGCCAACAAGGCGACCGCATCCACAACACCGAGCGCAACCTAGACCTGGCCTCGCACCAGAACCGGCTGGCCGAGGAGAAAGCCCGCGAGCTCAAGACGCTCAATCGCTCCATGTTCGCCATGCACGTCGCAAACCCCTTCACCGCCAAGAAGCGCGAGGAGGCCGCCAATGCCATCGCCCTCGATAAGCACCGCCAGGAGCGCCTGCGCGCTGACGAGACCCGCGCTAATGCCTACGGCAGCACCGCGCGCCAGCAGGGCTTCAATCGCGAGCTGAACGGGGGCCGCGGGCCGCAGGACAAGGCTAGTCTGGCGCAGCGGAGCAAGTACCAGTTCGAGGCTGACAGCGAGGACGACGAGATGGAGAACGAGATCGATGGTGAGTTTTGCCGCTTGTCCCTTTCTACTTTTTTTTTTCGAGACTTGTGGATGGGATTCACTGACGTTTCCGCAGAGAACCTGGAGGCCATCCATCGCGGAGCCAAGACGCTGAATCAGCTCGGCAAGGCTATGGGCACGGAACTTGACGAGCAGAATAAGCATATCGGTCGCATTATCGGTAAGACGGATCTGGTTGATGATGAGATCGCCGTCAACAGGGCGAGGTTGGATCGGATTAGTAAGAGGGGATGATGTGGATGTTTTGGCGGTGCATAGCTGGCGTCATTGGGTATAGACTACTTACTTGCATGTATACGAAGCACGGAGAATCGGTCCTTGACATCCTACTACATGTCATAGGGGTACTCAAAATGGCACAATGCATAACGGTATTCACCAAGCATTTTCCAGAGGTATCATTCTCATAGCTGTATACATAACCATCACCGCACCGCCACCTCCGAAGACCCCTAGAAGAAAGCAAGCAGTTCCCTACGCTCGCACTTCTCATCATCCAGATCCGGATAGTACGGCACCATGGCATCAGCGGCGTGGACATATGCATCATTATACAGCCGCCAATACGGGGTGCGGACCTTGCGCGCCGGATGGAACAAGCCCGCCCAGACATAGTTCAACACGACACCGGTGCCGACGGCCACGCGTACCGCATCAATAGCCTCGATCATGCGATCGATGACGTGCGGGCTCGTCTCGAAGATATTCGGGTACAGCAAGTTCAGCAAATGCAGCATGGCGTCCTCGCAGCCGAGGCCGACGACGCCGAGCGCGATGTGCTTGACCACGCTGGCGGCCGTCTGCCGGTGCACCTGGTCGCGGTCGATGAGGGCGTCTTCGAGCAGCGGCGTCACGGCGTAGACGTAGTCTTTGGCCATTTCGCCAATGTACTCGAAGAGGAAGGAGAGCGACTTCAGCACGCCGTTTTGCACGTTCAGTTCGGGCACGCGGTACTCGTTCATCAGCGCCGGTATCACGGTGAAGGGCGCGCAGGTCTCGGCCACGATGCCGATGGCGACGGCGGTGCAGACGCGGGATTGGCGCTCTTGCACACGGAGATTGTTAAGCAGTGTGGACAGGACGTCTTGTGGCCCGATGGCTTTGGCGATGAAGCCGAACGTGTTGTTCGCCGCGCGCCGGATGCCTTTTTTGTGCGCTTTGAGCATGTCGAGGAGCTCGAAGCAGATGCGCATCCATTCGCGGGCGTTGACGCTTTCGGGGCCGCGGTCCGCTACTCGCCCGACGAGGTCGATGGTGTTCTCTTGCACCTTTTCGTGACGGTTGCGCAGGATAGGTGTCAGGCGGGGAAGGAGGTCTTTGATTGGTGGTTGCATCTGGTTGATACCCACGACAGCGACGATCGACCGTAGAGCACTGAGCACGGAGCCGAGGACTTCTGGGTACTCTTCACCTAGGTTTTCGTAGAGGACTACACCGAGCTTGCCCATCAGAGCGTCTTCTCCACAGTGCTTCATCGTGATAGCAATGCGCGAGATGAGGTCTGATGCTTGTTGTCTGACTGTCGGTGACTTGTTGTTGAGTCGGTAGAGGATTGTAGAGACGATCTGAGGAAGGTACGGCTTGCATCGGACGTCGAGCGCGTTGACGATGGTACCAAACCCATTAAGCATGGTGATATCCTCCACAGTCTGGTCCTGGAACGCAGCAAGGATACCATCCACCAGACGTTCCTCCAGTCTCTCGTCGATGTCAGCGGCGCCCAGAGCTGCAATTGTCTTTTCGATTGTCTCCATGGTCATTTTCCTGTACGCCTCGCTCTCGTCTTTGAGATTGTTGACTATGCGCTGTACGATCTCACCACAACCAACCTTGCGAGCAAGATCACCTGTAGTCTCGACAACCTGAACGTAGTTCCTCCTGTCCAGGGCCATACGCCTCACCCAGTAGCTTTTAAAGAAGTGGTCGAGTACTGTATCCTTGAGATACCCAGCTGTCACACCGTTTGTGTTCGCGCACTGAGACAACACCTTGAGCACGACCTTCTTCATCTCTTCATCCGGTGAAGAGAACTCGCGCAGGAGAATTTCCATGATCTGTTCGACATAGTAGTTGGCGAACTCCTCGTCCATTAGCGGAATCAGTGTTCCGACGGCCTTGAGGAACGCTGTAAGACCCTTGCCACGCTGTTTCCTGTAAGATGTGTTAGCAGAGAACGTGTATATATCTGATTGAAACGAAATCCACATACCTGCTTCCTTGCCACAAAGGGTTCAACACCTCCTCAAAGCTTTCTATACCATAAGGATTCGATGCCTCTGCCAAAGCGGAAATCGCCAGCGCAGTCACGCTTCGTACTTTGACCTGGTCATCCTGGATGTTGTCTGCAATACAGTCGACCAGCCCTTTCAGATGAGGAAGAATGGCGCAACCCATCTGGATCGGAATCTGCTGAATGATCTTGATACCAGTGTGTCTCGCCTGCCACGACTTTTTGCTTCGGCAAACAGCGCGCAGGAAGGGGAGGAGTGCGGGGATACCAAGGGCACTGGCGACGACGGCGAATGCTCTGGCAGTCGTGTTGCGGACGTATTCGTCAGCGTGGTCGATGTCCGGTCGCATAGTTGAAATCATGTGGGCGAGACCAGCTGCCTTGGCCAGATTGGAAATGATTTCCTTGCCTTCAACACGAGCGTAGTAATCTTGGTCGATAAGGAGGGGCTCGATGACGACCAGGATCTTGTGTGTGTATGGTCGAACCAGATCGTCGAGCTTGTAGAGGATACGGTCGATGACCTTGACCAGCAGATGTCGCTCCTGATCCTCGAGAGTCTTCTCCATGAGTAGCGGTAGAATTTGGTCGAAAAGCGGACCGGCGCCAAAAGCCCTAGCGTTGTCTGTGAGTTGACGAAGGGCGGTCTTTCTCATTGGTGGTGTGCCGTTCTTGACTTTTATGAGCAGTCTCATGATCTTCCTCTCCTTCAGCTCGTCCACGGTCATCTCGTTCTCATCAGCTCCATCCACAAGCTTGCCAAAGTATGCCATATCTTCTGGTTTCATCCTGAGGTCTCCAACACCAGGCAGATCGTTTGGTAAGTCCTTCAACATAGCTCTTGCATCCACAGACTCTTGCATCATGAATCCTCCCGATAATGACGCTGGTGTGGCGCTGACTCTGTGCGCTGGTGCTCGAAGCGGCTCATACCCAGGCGGGAAAGGGAGTGTCTTATACCCCTCCTTCTCACCGGGCAGCATCAAGTCGAGTTCCTCATCCGACAAAGGCGCATTGCGGTTTGACACATCAGTACCGAATCCAGTTGAAGGGGCCAGTGCGCGTGCTGGAGTAGCGGCGGGGTTTGGAGCAGGTGCTCCGCCGGCTTCAGGCGCTCTGTCGAATCGCGATGGCTTTGCGAGCGCGGCCGCTGCTGCTCCGTCGTCACCAATGGTATCCCATTTCGACTTTTTGACCGGTGGCTTCTCTTCCTCCTCGGCCTTGACAACAGCCGCCTCGTCCCCAGTCGTGTCCCATCGCCTCCTACGCTTCCGGGGCTGCTCGGTCGTGACGGCGCTGTCTGCAATATTTTCCTTGTCGCTGCCATCCTTCAACAAGGGCTGAGCTTGCACTACACCGTCCATGGCGTCTTCCTCTTCCTCTTTCTTCGCTCTGCGATCCTCCAGCAGCTTCATCACTCTCTCCTCTTCTGCCTCTATCTCCCGCCTCTTCATCGTTTCGGCAACGCTCTCGCCATCGCGCTCGTCCAGTTTGCGGTTGAATCGTCGCTTCTGGTAATCGGACTCGCGATTGGCGATCTGAGCCTTTCCCTGCTGCGACATGAGGATGTCCTCTTCCTCATTCTCGCCATGCGCATATTCGTCCAGAACGTCGCGTGGTACGGTGTATTGCCCAACCAGTCTACCGTTCGATCCTTCCGCCATCTTGTCGGATTGTAGTTCTGCGATACGGAATGCGGCGTCAAGTCGAGATGAGGATGAGAAAGTTGGAGTAGGTCGTCAATCGTCAGTCGTGAGTCAGCTTTGCGGGTGGGCACATGCAGCGTGACTAAGTTTCGATCCCGATAGATCAATGGTCTCTTATTTAGGTATTACAAATAATGCCTACTCCGATAATGTTGTTACACGTTCATTGTCAAGAGCATGAACGAGATGCTTCGGTAAGATGGAGGGTCTTCCGCTACTTATAATCTCGTGAGCAGCATGTTACTACGCACTCTAGAGGGAATAACCACTCATTGTCATATGGTACGAAATGGGCAGACAGCACTGAAACAACATCACAATTCTGTCGTAACTTGAAAAGATAGTTTTGGTCGTAGCTACATAACCCCTGATCCAACAAATACTCATCATGAATTGAACATCCCCTTCTGGAAGCTCTCCACATTCAGGTCCCCGACCTTGCTCAGGACCTCCGGAGGCTGCTTGTTCGCACTCTTGACCAGCTCCTTTTCCCTGTCGACCATGGTATTGCTCCTACTGGCAGGATCACTCATGGCCGAGCTCGTCATTGTCTGCGCTCTGCTCCCTGTAGGGCTGCCGTTGGTGATCTGCTGCTGCTGCGGTCGCTTCTGGATTGTCTCGAGATAAGGCGAGGGCAGGTATCCTTTCCGTCCGTCTCTCGCGCGGCACAGCCACCACTCGCTTGCGTTGCCGAGCGGGTCTGTCTTGCTGAGGACAGCGACCAGATCTCCCTTCCTCACGGCAAGATCGACACCTTGCACATTCTGCGCGCTCGCCTCGGGTGTGAAGTCGTAAAGCACTCTGCAGAAATCCAGCTTCGACGGATCCAGCGGTTGGCCTTCTTGACCTAATTGCGGGTTCGCTTGCATCCGTCTGCGTTCCTCTTCCTCTTGGCTCTTCGCCATGGTCCTGATCAGCTTGCCCATCAAGTACGGAAGACCAAACGCCGTGACCAAGAAAATGATGAAAGGCTTCTTGCTCGCCTTTGGTGGCGCGGCCGAGCCATCCGGCAGCTTCCCGCTGAATTGCGCGAAATTCGCCGGTGTGAGATCTGTACTCGACGCCGGCGGCGGACGACCAGTCAACTTCGCAATCGCAGTACGGACCCATCTGATGAGCGTAAAAATACCCAGAATCGAACCGAGCGTATTCCTTAGATTACCAAACTGTTCCGCAACCGAGACCATAGCGAAAAAGCTCTGATGCGTCGCCATGTACGTGCTCTCCATCATCTGGGCGAACCCACCAAAGGCGCCGACGATGCTCTCGATGATCTGAAACGTCGCTTGTGTGCTCTGGCTGAAGCTCTGCGTCAGACTCTGCTCTTGGCCCGGCATCATGCCGTTGCCGTACATGCCGCCCATGCCGCCTCCGTATCCGCCTCCGTACATGCCTCCCATTCCGCCGCCGAAACCTCCACCATACATGCCGCCCATTCCTCCGTAGCCGCCCCCACCAAAGCGCGAGTATGGAGATGAGTAGGAGGACATTCCGCCGTATCCACCCATGCCGCTCATGCCGCCATAGGGTGACGAGCCCATCCTGTTCCCGTATGGAGATGCGTAATTCGATGCTGTCCGGTCGACGACTGAGTTGAGTGATTCAGGCCGACTCGGTAATGCAGGCGCACCGGTTGATGTCAAAGAAGAAGATGTGGAGGGTTGAGATGTGATCGCAGTCGCGTTGCTCGCGGGTGACGAAGCGAAACTAGATGATGTGTTGTTGCCGGCTCTTTCCCAAGGTTTTGGTGGTGAAGGCGTCGCCATTGCGTTTTGCAAGAGATGTATCGTCTGGTTTCTTGCGTGATCGAGCGCCTGTAACTGCTTTTCCAATTGAGAGCGATGTCGTTGTAGGGGGCTTTGCGAAGGCGTATCACGAGACGAATGTCCTTCCGATAGTGCTCCAATCGGGTCTCCGCTCTGCGGTTGGGTTCGATTCGGATTCTGGCTCTTCTAAGGCGACATCTTGTGGGTATCAGTAATAACGAAAGAAATAAGAAGTTTGACGGAATCGTTCGCGAGTGGTTGAGTTGGAAAAGGCAGGGTTACACAACCTGTTGGAGGTGTCGCCGTTATGTCAGGATGCGCCCACAAACTGGAAGCGTGGAGAGACGAGATATGAACCGAGGCAGGATCGGCTGTCTGTTCCACAAGATTTGGAAACAAGAAAGCGCCACTTTCACATGCTTGTTTCTTGGCACTGTTATACAGAAGCAATTGGTGCACTGGCGACAGCGAAAGAAAAATCATCATAACAGATACTCATAAGATTCTTCACCACTCCTCTAAGCGAGCAAAAGCCTGTAACTAGCAACCTCGAAAGCACCAACCTCAATGGCAACCTCACCATCAGAACCAACATGCATCTCTTCCAAATCATCCTCGAGAAGATTGCACTTCCATGCCTTCTGGATCTTGACCGCACCAGTCTCAATCACACCTCTCGCTCTTCCACCAAGACTGTCATAGATACGGACCACAACATTCCTGCCGTGTCTCTTGGGTAGCTCTCCTCTGCTGACGTCCTCGTCGTCTTCTCCACGCTTGATGGTGTCGAGGACAAGGCCATCGTCGCTGTGTTTCGATAGTCTGAATGACGACATGAGATCTTTGACGTCGCTGATCTTTGGGTGAGAGTGAATGCTTGGAGGGAAGTTGAACTCGAAGCCAGCGCGGACGGTGCGCGAATCAAGAAGTCCCTTGTGCGGCATGATGGCCCAACGCATGGTGTGCCTACCCATATCTGCGTGAGCGTCTGGCGCCTTTGGTGCGCGGAGAAGTGACAAGCGCATCAAGTTGCCGGCGACTGCGAAACCATATTTACTCTCGTTCAGGATGGACACACCGTAGCCGTGCTCAGACAAGTCGGCCCATTTGTGGCAGCAGACTTCGAACTTGGCCATGTCCCAAGAGGTGTTGTAGTTTGTTGGTCTCCGAACGATACCGAATTGAGTCTCGTATGAAGCCTCGGTGTTGCGAACGTCGACAGGGAACTCGACCTTCAGGAACTTCATGGTCTCGTGCCAGTCGACTTCAGCTTCAACCTCGACATAACACTCCTGTGACTCGTCTGCAACAGCGCACAGCGAGACAGTAGTCTGGATAGATGACTCCTCAGAGATCTTGTACGTTGTCGTCACAGCGACGCGGTGAGGACCACTTTCAGTCACAGACGAAGGAGTTGTGGCGTGCAATTCTTCACGAGACTGGAGATGGAAGACTTCCACATCCCATGCTTGCCAGTACAATGGCTTGTCGTCAAAGATGACAAGCTGGTTAGCTTTCGAACCCTTTGGAACAACCTCGCGCTTAGCTCGCTTGTCGTAGAGCGAGGTAATAGCACCGTGAGTTACTTCAACGTCGTATTGGCTGTTCGACAGAAGGAAGACGTCATGGCCGATCTCTCTGATGGAAGCAGTCGCAGATAGTGGGCCAGCCTCGAAAGAGTGAATCTCGTTAAGACCAGTCTCACGGTCTGAGATACCATAGACACGGCGGCCCCACCTGTCACGACCGCCCGCAATGCCAGGAGCGAGTCGGTGACGAGTGTTGAGCGCGACTTGTGTTGAATTGACGTCAGACTCGTCATCGAAACCGAGAGCGCTCAAGGCTTTATGCTTGAGTTGGTATCCTGATTTGAAGACTTTGGCGTACAGCTCGTCGGAGTCGCGGTAGCACATCTCGATACAGCTACCAGGCAGACAGTCGTGGAACTGACACAGCAGAACATCCTCCCAGATATCGTCAATCTCCTTCTTCGGGTACTTGTAGCCCGTGCTTGTGCCTCGAACAGAGTCCTGAATACTGGCAAGAGTGGCAAGGTATTCGATGTCGTGCAGCAATGCTTCAGCATATCTGTTGTTTCGCTTGTTGTTGGCCTGAGTCGTGTAGGTACCTCTGTGCAGCTCAAAGTAGAGTTCACCATACCACGTCACCAGCTCGGTGCCGTTCCTGACCTTCTTCTCAATTCCAGCGAAGAAGTCCTCGACAGAACCGCCGACCTTGACCTTAGGCAGGAGGCCGACTTTGTCACTCAAACCACGGCAACGTCTAAGCTTCTCGAGGTGCTCCCACGTCGGTCCACCACCACCATCGCCCTTGCCGAAAGGAAGCAGTGATGTGTTGTCCTGATCCAATGACTTGTGCTGCGACACACTGCGGGCGACATCACCGAAGTGTGCCTCGGCGGTATAAGTCTCGCAAGGAGCCATGTGACACAAGACCTGGCTTCCGTCAAGAGAGACCCAGTTGAAAGTGGTGTGAGGGAAGTTGTTGATATTGTTCCAGCTGAGCTTCTGGGTGAAGAACCTGCTCATACCTGCAAGCCTACAGAGCTGAGGAAGCTGAGTCGAGTATCCGAAAGTGTCTGGCAGCCAGAAGGTCGTGCATCTCTGTCCAAACCGGCTCTCGTAGTATCTTTGCCCGTATAAGAACTGTCTGACCAAGGACTCTCCGCTTGGCATGTTAGTGTCGTGCTCGACCCAACTACCGCCAATAGTCATGAAGTTGCCCTCCTTGATCTTGCTCTTGACACGGTCGAACGCGGATGGGTAGAGTGTCTCGAGCCACTTGTACTGCTGTGCTTGCGAGGCTACGAATCTATGCTCAGGGTATCGTTCCAGGAGGTCGCATTGGTTGAGCCATGATCGCGCAATCTTGCGCTTGGTCTCCGCCCAAGGCCACAACCAGCAAGTGTCGATATGACAGTTTCCGATTGCGTTCACGATCGCGCCATCGTCACCATCGTAGACCTCAGGTCCGTTGATCTTGTCACCAATGTACTTCTCTGCCAGCTTTCTGCATTCGACGATCGTTTCGTGAGTGCCGTTACCCGCAATGAATAGGTCCATGATATCATTGCAGACCTGCAGGGCTTCGTGCTCCTGCCAGGAGTCCTCTGAGAACTCTCTTGCAGCATCTGCCCAGAGTCAGTACTGTCCGGATACTTGTCCATTGTACATATCTCACCGCCAATGATGCCAAAGTCAACCCTCAGCTGCCTTGCCTCCATGTCCACAGCAACGATATCCGCCTTTTGCAACTGAAAGTACCGGTTCGGGTCTGGCGGCTGGATGCTGTCTGAGGTAGCATTACCGAACATGCCGTTACACGCCATCTCAATATAGAAGACATGCTCTTTGCCATCTCTGAACGCCTTCGGAAGAATCCATTCGATGCGCTCTCCGCTTCCAGTGAGACCTTGTAGCGGCTTACCATGTTCAGTCCAGATCAGACCTTCGTTACCGGCGTCCCATTGTAGTTCGAGGTGGTTAGCCTTCAACAGCTTAGACGGAACCGTGAGGTGGACTCGGAACCAGTGAGTAGACCAACTAGGGCCGAAGGACTGCCCGATTCGGGTATCGCGGAACTTGTGCGATGTGGCTTCCTTGAACGTCGGACGAGTAAGATCAGGAGGTGAGTAAACCTGGATTCATGAGTACATGTACGTATACAGTCACGAATGGCAGATATGCTTACCTCTAGGCGGACGTGGGGGTCGCCGGAGACTCGGGCTTCGTCAATCTTGCTGCAAACGCATGAATATGCAGTTGTGTGAGAAGCCGATTGCTTGTGCACTTACTCTAGCAGACCTTGCTTTCTGTACTGGCCTCCATCGGTGAATTGACGCAGCCTGTCTCTGTAGATGTGATGTATCTAGCGCAGTCAGTGCTCCGCTCAGTGTTTTTGTGGGGTCATTTAACTCACCTGCTTTCCCTTTGGCCTTGCTGCCATTCTCGGATAGCTCGAGCGCATCGAGCTGACTTGACCTGATTCGCCTCCCATTTTGGCAGATGATTCAAATGGGTGATATTTTGTGGAAGAAGTTAGCAAAGGTAAGGGTGCGAAGCTATGGACGCGGGCGAGCAACGATGGTGATGCGTAACCCCAGAGTCTCTCTCCAACTCCGCCTCCAACCAATTGCCCCGGCGCCATGGAACGGTGGATCCTGCCGTGCCGTGGTGGGGCGACCAATGCAGGAACGATTATTGCCAAGAATGGAAGCACTACTGTAAGCACGTGTTAGGGAAAGCATCAGGGTTCTGATGATCATTCGTCGGAGGCGCTTATTTGATTCTAGGCTAACAGGAATTGTTCGCTAATATAGGGAGCACGCTGGGTATCGTTATGATCATGAAGACGACTCAGAACTTAGGTCAAGGCTGTCCGTTGTATGGATGCTTGGCTGCAGCTCTGTGTGTTTGCGATCCGGTATCACTTTGGCGTAGCTGGTTGGCCGCCCGTGACCTTGGTGTTCTCTTCCTCCGCCTTCAAATCTCTCACCTTGGCCAGGACAACCTCTCTGAAGATGGCGGTCTTCGCAAGCTTGCTCATACTTCGCTTCTTTGGAATACCAGTGTCGTGCTCGGGTACCGTGAGACCTGGGGTGAGTGGCTTCTGGTCTTGGTTCCTAAGTGCATTTCCAGCGGCCTCTTCGGCGCCTGCAGGAACATCTGCCGTTTGAGGCGACGACTCCTCCTCGTCCTCCTGCATCTTCAAAGACTCGATGCGGTTTGCGAGCTTGACCATCTCAATACCACGGCGTAGACGGGCTTTGGCCATGTAGGCGCGGATCTCGGGAAGCAAGTCGTGGTTGGTGGCACCCTTTCCGGCAACCCATGGGTTCTTGAGTGCTTGCTGTCAAACTGTTAGCATGTAACCATCGCGGTCCGCCGATTTCAACGTAGACTCACCCCACTTGTTGCGCGGTCGTCCGGGTTTGGTTGCAGGAGTGTCATGATGAAGTCCTTCGCCTCTTTGCTGACATCTTTCCAGTATCGCTCGTGGAAGATGACGCGACCATGCCTTGTCTCGTCGATGAGGTCCGCAAGATTCTCACTCCTGAAAGGCGAGTATCCACAGAGAAGAGTGTATGTGATGACGCCCATAGACCACATGTCGACAGGCTTCCCGTGACCGCGCTTGAGCATAACCTCAGGGGCAGCGTAGCCGAAGGAACCAGCCATGGTCTTGAGCACACCCTCGGCAGAGTCGAGATGTTTCGCAATGCCAAAGTCAGCAAGGACGAGTGATGAGTTTTCGGATTTGGAGAGGTAGAGCAGGTTCTCGGGTTTGAGATCTACTCTGAGTCAGAGATGATTGAGTCCACGCACAGTTAGGCCTACTTACCGCGATGGACAATATCCTTCGAATGCAAATAGTTAACAGCTTCGAGGACCTGTCGTATTGTGTCTGCCGCGTCTTTCTCGGTGAAGCGACCCTTTTCGCAGATACGGTCGAACAGCTCACCACCAGTTGCCAGCTCTGTGACGATGTAGTATTTGTCCTGTCAAATCTTCATCAGCAATGTCCGTGCTGTGCCTCTTTCTACTTATCCTCTTACTCTCGACTCGAACCAATCCACAAACTTGACGATGTGCGGGTGGTGTAGGCTCTGTAGCATTTCCAGCTCATCGTACACCATACGGTCGTTGCCCTTGACGTTCTTTTTTAAGATAATCTTGACAGCGACCTTTCCCTCTGGTGAGTCGGCTTCCCTGACTATACCATAGGTGCCTGCTCCCAGCGTCTTGCCCATGCGGTATTTGGATCTGCGAAGTTCGTTCTCAGTTCTGTGTCTTCTTCCGTACTCATCTTGCGTGCCGTCTGTGAGAGACCGCAGATCTGTCTCTTGCTGTTGGGACTGGAAAGGTAAGGAGGGTTGGACTGACTTCTTGTCATAACTGTCGGGCTGGCCGTGCAACTTGTTGAGCATACTTTGGACTGGCATGGCTGCGGTCAGTATAGATCTGTCGGAGGAAGAATTGGAAAAGGTTTCGTCAGGTTTTGATATGAGATAGATGGTGCGCCTCAGCGTGCGTGAAACTTGGTAGATGGATCGTGGTCATGCAGTAAGCACCGAGCATCTGGCTGGGAGATTGAGCGGGGCCCTTCCCATTGTGCCTGCTGAACCACGATGTTTCTTTTGGCCGGAGAACGATCTGGCAAGGACTGTAGGAGAAGGTGCGACTCACAAGACATCGTGACAACTGTGGTCCCTACGCCTTGGGCGCTGCGCTGCGCTGAATCTGGGCCTCAAGGCTGTCAAGGTGGGGGGTAGAGAGCGGTGTGAAGAGGAGGTTGGGAAAGTGACTGTCGCAGGAACTGGGGTATATAAATGTTGCAAGTATGTTAAGTTCACAGGTCAAGGACAAACGATTGAACTACAGCAATGCCTCACCGCGCTTCGGGTTTGGTCCATAGAGTTGCGTTGTGGTGGAGACCACGGCGTACGCCATGGCGGGGCGGAGCATCTCCATACAAAACGGTCTGCACGAGCAATTCAATCACGAGGAAACACAATTTTTGGCAAGTGTAATGGTTTCACCCAACTGTCATGAAGATAATGTCGCTAAGTAATGCATGTAACACATTCTTCATCAGCGTCCTTCCGGGGTCTCAATCAGCGATGTTTAGTCCAGCGCCTTTCAAGCCCTTCTTGAACTGCTCCCCGACGTCCTCTTTCGGATTCACCTTCATAGCGTGCGTACTTGGAGCGTTCTTCAGAGCATCAAGGAACGCCTGCTCGACTGCCTTCTCGCCCTCTTTTTCAGCAGCAGCCTCGCCAGCATCTGCACCAGCCACTCTGTCATCAAGTGCCAATTTGCTCTCGCCCAGCGCGTGGATCTGTTCCTCAATCGTACCCCTGGTGACCAGTCTGACGACCTCGACCTCGCGAGTCTGTCCGACACGATGGGCACGATTCTCGGCCTGGATATCGTCCTGTGGATTGAAGCTGGAGTCGAAGATGACAACCTTGTTCGCACAGGCCAGATTGATACCCGCACCGCCTGCCTTGGTAGACAACATGAACAAAGGAATGGTCTCATCGTTTGTGTACTGGTCAATGATGTCCTGACGAGTACTCATGTCGGTGGAGCCGTCCAATCGCATGAATTTGATACCCAATGTCTCCATTACCGCTTCCAGAACATCCAACATGGTCGTGAACTGACTGAATAGGAGAACACGATCGCCATTCTTGATGTAGTCGGCAAGGATCCTCTTGAGCGTCTGCACTTTTCCAGACTGCATCCACTCTTCATGCGAAAGCGTGAATTTCGCGGGGATAAAATCCCTGTGCTCCTCACAGAAACGGTGAAGCCCGAAATCTCCTCCTTTGAGATCTTCTGTCAGATACTTCCACATCAAGGCCGGTGGATTGCCGACGAACTCGGACCGCGGATCAGTGAGCAGGATCTTCTCGAGCTGGCGTAACTTGTCCTCGGTATAGATCTCCCTGGTCAAAAGCGGATGAAGAGCAGCTAAGCGCAGAGACATCATGTGCACAGAAGTCTTCTTGCCCTTTTTGGGCTCCTCGCGCAATCTGCGGGCTACCTCAACGGTCTTGTTCCACAACTCTCGCTGCACAGGGACCATATCACAGTATTCGACTCGCCTGTGCTTGGCTGGAATATCCTTGAGAACTTGTTGCTTCTTCCGGCGGAGGATGAACGGTGTCATCATTGAGCGCGCTCTATGTATCCTCTGCTTTGAGAGGAGCGCGGCATGATCTGAATCTTTCGTGGTTGCTTTGTATTTGAAGATAGACTGGAACGAATCGCTCATCTCGTTGAACACTTTTGGTAGAATGAAGCTGAGAAGCGAAACCAGCTCTTGAAGGTTGTTCTGTAATGGCGTACCGGTGAGGAGTAGACGGAACTTCGCAGGAATCTTCATAAGCTGCTGATGTCTTTTAGAAGTGCTGTTCTTGAGGGCATGGCCTTCGTCAAAGACACAAACAGTAGGTCTGACCTCTTTTCGTAAGAACTGGTTGTCGCCTTTATCGTTGGAAGCGGTTTCGTAGGTAGTGACAATGACATCAATGTTATCGATGTCGTCCATAATGTTGGCACGCTGCTCCTCTCGTTCAGCTTGCGAGCCATAGTAAGGTGTAACTGAGAGATCAGGACAGAATCTCCCAAACTCCCTGAGCCAGTTCTCCAATGTCGATCCAGGTACCACAACCAGATGGGTACCCTCAACTTCCGTCTCTTTCAGATGAGCAAGGAACGAGATGACTTGGCAGGTTTTGCCCAGCCCCATGTCGTCGGCCAGGATACAGCTCAGTCTCTTAGTCCAGAGCAGATTCAGCCAGTTCAATCCAAAGACCTGATAGTCTTTCATTTGGAGGGTTTTCGACATTATCGAAGGTTGCTTCAGAACTTTCTTCGAGCTGCGCTTGACAGGCGAGACAACGTCGTCATCGACAGACATTGTGCTTGAAGGTGTGCCGATTCCAGAATCATGAGGGTCTTCAATCTTGGTGATACCGAGCTCACCATCGTGAGTAGCAGCAGTCATATCCAATCCCCATTGGCTCATGGCCTGACGGATGGGCTCTCCAATCTCGTCGCACTGCTTCACGAGCGCGTCAACCGCTTCGTAACCGTCCCACATCTCCTCGCAGACGTCAAGCACCTTCTCTCCTATCGGCTTCCTAGCTGAACTTTTCCCAGACTTTGTTGGTTTAGCATTGCTGATGACTCGAATTTCACTGAGACTCTTGAAAGGGCGATGAGACAGTATCATGGACGCGATGTCTTCCTTCTCGTTTGCCAAGTCTGCAAATTCCTGGACACTGCACCCGTTTATCCATTGTAGGAGAGAGCCTTCCTCAATCGATTCCTCCTCCTGATTCTCAGCTTCCGAGTCATCGTCATCGGACGGGATGCTGACGATCTCGGGTTCCGGCGTTGGTTCGCGTACAGGTGAGCTTGCGTGCTTTCGACCCCTCATTAATTTGCGTCTCGGCTTTTCCTCTTCCACTGGGGCAGGTTTGTCAACGACAGGGCGTGGAGCGTACTTCTCTCCGATAGATCGAGCTGGCGCCTTTACCGATTGCTTCGCTTGTGTAGAGTATTTCTCTCCAATGCTGCGGTTCGGCGCTTTGATCTCTTGTTTCGCCTTTGCAATTGGCCTCGCCAGTCTCTTTGCTGCATTGTTCTCGATGTCTGAGCTCTCTAGGGGAAGGTCGTGCCATGCCTGTTCATTTTGTTCTCTCTCTTCTCTCTCTTCTTGCTCGACGACGTAGGCCATGGCGTCCTCGACAGTCTTCCTCATGTGCGCGGCGTGCATCAACTTGCGGATGGATCTCGTAGAGCCGAAGACGTTTTGCATGCGTTCAACTTTCTCTCGGATTGTCGTATCCGTGATGTCGTTGATAGACATGTCATCAACCGGCAGAGCTTTGGAAGGTCCGTTCTGACGTTGCGCTTTGTTCCTTCTAGATTGTCCACCATATGCGCCTGCCATGTCGTCGGACCTCGAGGTTGATGTGCCGTACGCAAATTGCGAGGTCAGGCTCTTAAACTTGGCCGCACTTTCCTGACCTGGAGAGTCCTCGATCTTGCTCGTGCCATCTCGCCCTCCTCTCGTGAAGCTGGTGGGTCTGATTTCACCTGGCATGGGTTCATCATCGCTGATATCCGCGGGTGCGTTATCGTCGCTATCAAGGCTGATGATTTCCTTTTGTGGTTTCGACTGCACGCCCAATGGTTTCCTGAAGGCGGTGCCTGGTGGTGCCATGATTGATGACAAAGGTCGCTTGCGAGAGGGGTCGATCACCTTTGCAGGCGGTGATGAGGCAGGGACCTCTACATCAGGAGAACTTCGGATAGGTTGTGACGGAGAACTGTATCTTTGTGTTGGGGTTTGCGATGTGTGTCCGGTCAAAGTAGCCATTAAAGAAGAGTAGGGTGTTTCGATAGGCTTATTTGGCCGTCGCTGTGAAACGGGAAGAGGTTGTGTCGGAACAGTATTTTGCTCGGTTTTGTCGAGATCCGCAAACAGTTCGTCTCCACTGTCGTCTTGTGAGTCGTAGCCATGTTTCTGTGTATTGACAAAGTGTCCAATCTTCCTCCTCTTAGGAGTGGACTCTGATATGGGGTCAGAGTCCATGGTGGTATCTGAAGGTCTTGTGTCAGGATTTTTGAGATGGTGTTTCGGGCGTGAGGACGAGGAGGTAATTTCAGTTGTACTGTCGTGCAGAAAGATTCTCGAGTGAACGCTTATGAAACGAATGCAAGAAATTAGATGACGATAGACCAAATCTATTTGTGAAGAAGTCGCAGTCTTTCTTTCTCAAATTATCTCGTCGGACAGCGGAGTAGATTGACGTCGGCGCGCTCAAACGTGAAGTGGAGTCGCGCGTTCAAAGAAGTTCATTTGCACCCAATCGGGCAAGGGGCCAAAACGCCGCAAACCTCGTCGTCGCCAACATTCCATTCGCTAACAGCACGACACGAAGGTTCCATCCTGCTCATCAATCGATGTTGACAACACTCATGTGTCACAAATGAGAAATACTGTCAGGGTTGAAATGGAATCAATGCTATGCAGTCTATTCAGGATATCTCAAAATCATTATCAATCATCAAATACATAAAGTCAAAGATGCTTTCCGTAGTCCTAGACTAGCAGCACAAATACAAAGGCTGTCTACCTTATCGGCCACCGATCTGACCTTTTGGAATTGGCCTAATCCAGCATACAGCAAGGTTGATGGCGATGGTGATGACACCAATGATCCAGAAGGTCTTTGCGTAGTTGGTGCCGTTGTAGCGGAAAATGATGGCAAAGATGATACCACCAAAGTTACCCATGGCACCGGTGAAGCCAGAGACGATACCGTTGGCATGAGGGTGAACGTGAGGGACCAGAGAGTAGTTGAAACCGTTGGCACCCTCAAGGAAGAAGGCAACACCACCACTGATGAGACCAACCAGTGTTGGACGGTGGTGGGAGTCGGTGACACCGACGATAATCAGGAAGACGCCCATCATGATCGAATAAGAGTGAAGGAAAATCTTCTTGGCCCACACGGTCTTGGTACGGCGGTAGACATAGTCACTGAGGATACCACCAAGAGGACGGAAGACGACGTTCATGAGACCAAACATGGCAGCCCAGTTACCGGATCCTTGAAGGCCGAGCTTGGGGAAGTTCTTGAGGTAGTAGTTGCCAAGGACGCTGTTGATGGAAAGCTCCGCACCGAATGTGCAGAAATAGCAGGCAGCGGTGACGAAAGTGGAGGCTGAGAGCATGACCTTCATGGCCTCACCGAAGGATGGCTTCTGAACGACCTCGCCACGGGCAGTGTCAAGCATCTGCTGTTCACCAAGCGGTGCCTCGTGGGCGCCAAATGTACCGCGGGTGTTGTCTAACTTCTTCTCCTCGTCAAGGATCTCCCCCTGAGGAGATTCGGCACCGGATTTCTTGGCATCCATGTCGGAAGTAAGCGAGCCTGGAACCTCAACGACGGCTCCATCGAGACCGTGCTGGCGAAGGTTGTTCTCAGCGGCCTGGTGACGGTCGGCCCACTTGCCGGTTGGTGTATCCTGACAAAGGAGAAGGAGAGCAAGGGCTACGCTGACGATGACGATACCAGGAACAACGAAGGATACTCTCCAAGCGACGTTCTTGCTCAAGTGGTTGTTGGTGACAAGGGAGGTGTAGATGGCAGGCATGAGGAAGTATGTGATACCACCACCAGCGTTACCGAGACCGGCAGTGAGAGAGTTGGCGGTACCAACAATCTTCTTGTCGAAGAAACCAGTGGTCCATACTTGGCAAGGCACGAAGCTACCACCGAGGATACCGATGAAGAAACGGATGGTGTAAAGTCCAGCAGCGGTCTGAATGGTGCCAGCGAGGAATGTAGGGATGGCGCCAACGATGAGACATCCGGCAAAGGTCCACCTTGGTCCAAAGCGATCACACGCTGGACCAGCAATAAGACGAACGAGAAGAGTGGCAGTCAGAGCAATGACGTTGGAGTTGGCAATCTCCACCTTGGAGATGTGTGGGTGAAGCTGTCCAGCAATGACATCTGTGAGGAGGGGTGGGAAGGCGTACCTTTTTGGTTGTTAGCGAAATTGATATCTTTCTCGGGTAATGGGACTTACCATGACCAAAAGGCCATCATGAAACCGAACCACGAAAAGAAGAAGACGCGTCCATATTTGTTAATAGGGTTGAGGAATGGCACTGATTGAGCCTTGTGGGTGATTGGGTTGACCTCTGGGTCTTTCCACAAGAAGGAGATGCCCATTGTAGTGGATTGGACGATGCCTGCGGATGGGTTTGTTGTAAAGAAATGCTTCTGGAATGCTTCTACTCCTGCCTTGTAGATTGATCGTCAAAGAGCTAGATAGAACAGTGTGTAGAACACAAGGTATAGAGGTTGAAAGTCTGAATGATCAATTCCAGGGATGCGTGATATGTCGAGATATATCTTCGCACTACACTGTCCTCGACGTTGAATGCAAGATGATGCTTCTCCGGCAGAATGCCACGCGGGAGGATATCAGACGCCAACAGGAGGTAAATCCGCGGATCGACACGAGGTAATTGTGGTTCTCGACGGGTGGGTGGCAGCCCCAGACAGAACTAAAGGTAGGCCCAGCCGGCTGGATGATAAGAAATCGAGACGCGAGTGCTTCACGGAGATCCTCAGTCTCAGCCTATCAAGCCCAGATCGCTGATATCTGGTCGAAGGAAGGAGTATTTGGAAGGATTCTGCGACAAGGAACTTGATGCTTTTTCTCAGACGTGAAAGATAAATGGAAGATACAACAAGAAGTGATGCGAGTATTATAGTGATTCTCCTACTATACCTGTTCCAAGAGTTCAAGATGCAGTGGATAATCGGCCTGGGACGGATCCAATGTAGATCTCCAGAGGCTGAAAGGCATTGAGACCCATCAGGCAACGTCCTTGATAGACACCCACGTGCTTATTGGCCGAGAGATAGGCAGTTTGGGTGCTATCTGCGTGCATATCTATCTCGAAAACGCACGGGCCGCGTGTGATAGATAAGAAACAGCAGATTGCTCACCTACCTATTATTGGGTCTATCTTCGATGGTGGTAGCACTACATATGCCTACCTTTTCCGCGGTGTTCGATTTTGTAAAGACTCGGCGATTTCTGTCGTCGGTCTGGAAGTTTGCAGCTCGCTCGAAAACCATGCTTTTTGTATTTTCAGTGATCCTTGTTGAAGGAGGCGGTGTCTGGATGCTCGTTATCTCAAGCCTTTTGAGTCAGTGTTCAGCGAACTGCCTCTTCGTCTCTCTATGACTGTGTTTCGAACGTCCAACCAATCTCTTAGTCCAGCGACTTTTCTGTTCCCCGTGTTATGTGAGCGACTTTGTCAGACAGCCCCCGGGAGATGCGTGCACTGCGTGGAGTTGTGGAGGTTGGACTCAACAAGTCCTTATCTTTCCCCAGAATGGACGTTCCACTTAACTCAGCAAGCCGTTCCGTCTCGGGCCGCGCTGGATCGCGACCCTTGCAGATCTTGATATGAAAGCGAGCATGTGAAGGCTGCGAGTGTCTTGATAAGGTACCTTATGCTTGATTCTCACAGAGCTGTTCGAAAGAGGCTTCTACTTATTATTGTCGAATTCAAGCTGCGCAAGCTTCTAGGCTGACATTGGTTTTTGTCGCAAGAAATTTTCAAGAGGTAGAGAATGAAGTCATGCTCAGTACGATAACAACAGGCAAATTATCCCAGACATCGACGACAGTATATTGTCAAAACGTACAAAGCAGAACTTGACAGCCTTCAAACAGACTTGTGGTGGACTGGGTAGCTTGAAAGAAGTGAACCATGTCCAGAAACACAGCTTCTCTCTTTAGTCGATGTGATTTGTGATTAGAGGTCGAGGGAACGCGTATAATGGCACTTTGCATGACGCAGAACAAAAGATGGTTGTGACAGTACATAAATTTTGTAAAAATTCTGCTTCAGGTGGCAGCGGTCGGCCTAATCTATCAAAGATCTTGCCTTTTACCAGACCTTTCAGTGGGCCGCCGCTAAATGCCATTCCCTCAATCTTTGGAACCCTCATGCGAAATGCATTTTTGCGATTTCGTTTTGGAGGTTGCGGGTTCGATTTTGGGTAGGGATCACGTCCGTTTTGGCCTTTATCTGCTGGCAAGCTATATTGTCACTTGGGAAACAAAGTATTATTATTTTAATACTTTTGACGGGTTGCTAGTCGTCCGTACATACTCGTATTCTTCGACGGAACTCTATATACTGACATACAGAACGCATATCTTGATACAGCGCTTACACCATGCTATGCAATGAAGATTCTTCGACATTCCTCGTATTGTCCTTCGAGTGGTAGTATCCCATAGAACCTACTCAGAACCGCCTCGCCTTCAAGAACGCCTCGATCTGAGGCTTATACCAGCCCTTCATAACGATATGTCCATTAACCGCATTAACCAAGCAATCCTTCGACTTCAATCTGAGCTCCTTCTCCAACTCATCCCTCAGGACCGCCGGACTACCGTCGATGCCCTTTAACCTCGTCTGGTGCAGGTTTCCTCCGCGCTTCTTCTCCAGGTAGATCGGTAGGTTCTGTGACGGCGTCCGTGTCACGTAGTATGGCAGGTTGGGCGCAGACTCTGATTCGGGCAGTAGTTCCACTGGTGCGTTTATTCGTGATGCTGGTGCCTTGTCCGGGTAGTTGCGCTCTTTTGTAGGATGTCTTGTGCGGTGCGAAGCATGTGATGTTTTTGGTCGCGGGAGCGATTTCATGGATCTTGGGGGATAGTACTTTTCGGCTGTTTGCGAGGCAATCAAGTTGGGGTCCTCGGCGAATGAGTTATAGGATGCTGCTGAAATCAGTATGTCTCGTTGATGTGATGCTGGCCTACCCACCCGTTGGTTGTGCTTGCGTCGACTGGAGACGGCGCAGGAAGTACGATACCGTCGCCGGCTTTGGAGGCGGCATTGGGCGCAAGAACGCCAGCATGGGTTGTTTCAGCGACATGTTTGAAATCATTTGTGTGGTGAGATGAAGCGCCTACAGTGGTCATGTCTCGACAGCTTTGAAGATCTGATTCCAGCGCCAAGACTCGTTTATCGGAAGAGCCGCATTAGCGTTTCCTCCCCGCAATTCGATCGGGAGTCCGGGTCATTCCTCTTCACATCATTATCATTTCGACCTCGATCCTTCATGATCCGACGCTTCTCGTTGCATGTCCTACGATGAGCAGCCTGTCTGTATCGCTCAGTCATGACTTCTCTCAAACCTAGCATACTGCTCTCGACGTACAACGCCGTCCACATCTTCTCACCAACCGCTCCAACATGTAGTACGTCACTACGTGCATTGAGTCCACGCGACCACAGATGTCACACGACACCACCACCAAGAGTGCACAGAAGCTACGCAACCATCACAGGCGATAACGCCGACAACGCCTCGAACGACTTACCTGATGTTCCCTGGCCCGAGCCACCAAAAGGCCACACGCACCCAACACCGTACCAGATCTTCGACCTCCCACGCACGGCACCCTACACCAAAGCCCGCTTCTACCAGCTCGTGAAGATCTACCACCCAGACCGCAGCACCGGGGCGACATGCACCCAGAAACTCGAGCGGTACCGGCTCGTCGTGGCCGCGCACACGATCCTCTCAGACCCGACCAAACGCCGCGCCTACGACCGATTCGGGGCCGGCTGGGCGGGCAAGGCCGACTTCCCGATGCCGACCAACGCACACAGCAACGGGTCCAACCCGGGCCCCTTCAGCAGCTGGCGCGAAAACATACACAGCGACCCGATCTGGGCGAACGCGACCTGGGAAGACTGGGAGCGCTGGCGGGCGCGGCGGGACGGAGAGACGCCACAGTCCGGACCCGTCTACATGTCGAACAACGCATTCATAAGCATGGTGCTGGTGCTCGCCGCCGTGGGTAGTTCGTGGAACTACAACCGGGCGGACCAGGCTGGGGAGAGTTTCCTGGCGTCGCGGGACTTGATGCACGATCGAGCTGCGAAGGAACTCAGGCGGGTCAGGCAGGAGACGGGGCAGAGGGCTAAGGATGAGAGGATTGAGTACTTTTTGAGGAATAGGGAGGCGACTGCGTTAGGGATTGGGGTTGAGGAGGTCAGGGAGGAGAGGGTCAGGCAGGTCCTTGGGACGCCGAGGGGGCATTTGGGAGAGTTGGCGGATAGGAAGGAGTAGGGTGTACTATCATGAGCGTTTGTATCTATGGCGTTGGAAATTGCATAAGGGAACGGCGTAGTATTGTATGACACCGGGATGTATACTGCACAGAATGTTGGACATACGACAAAATCAGCATCTACCTCTTCTCCATCTCGAGCCAGGTCGTGTAGCGAGTCTCACCGCTTCCGATCGCACGTTGCCAAATCAGATATAGACACTAACAACCCAGAAACACCAGTCACGATGTCCCAAGAAGTACCACTAAAGACTGGATGTCATTCGCTATCCGCTATGTAATGCCAACGCCAACGCTATGCTTCTCATCTATTTACTATGCTGTTCCAACGAGCGACTATTCGTGCGTGATGAATGTGTCTCCTTCCGGTGAGCACTAAGTTTGCTCGTTAACGACATCTTCGACCCGGGCCTGATGTCTTCGACCTTGATCTCGACCTCGACCCGGACCGCGACCTTGATCTCGAGCACGACTCTGACCTCGACCTCTACCTCGACCCTGACCTCGACCTCGACTCTGACCCTGGTCTTGACCCTGACGTCTTTCTGCGCCTCGACTGCGGCCACTACCTCCTCGCCACGGGCTATTCCATGGGCTCCGTCCCGTTCCATGGGTTTGTGCCGACTAAGCATCTTCATCAGCGACGTCTTCGACCTCCACCGCGCGGCCCTTGCCCTTATGCGTTTGGCCGTTTTCGCTTGGCGGTTGTTCGTCTTCTGCACCTGCTGCTAGGTCCACTCCACCGTTAGAGGTACTTGATGCGCCGGATCCCGATGTGTGGTCTTGTTGACTTTCCGTTGTCTGAGGCGCTTGAACTTCAGCCTCTGCGTGCGAGTCGCGAGTGTCTGATGCCTGTTGTTCATTGCCGAAGCTCCAGCCCGTTGGTTCGACCCATGGCGGTTGCTGAGGTTGTGCTTGAGGTTGAGGCTGCTCTGTTGTCTGCTCAGGCGGCTGCGGTGTGCTAAACAGTGGCTGATGTGACGTCGCCGTTCCAGCAGGAGGTGCTCCGAGCACGGATGGTTGTGCTACAGTCGTGGCTGCCGAGGGTGTTGGCTGGTTCATGGTAGGCATATCAGATGGTCCGCTTGATTCGCTGTTTCCAGGTTCGGTAGATTCGCTTTGTAAGTTTACCGCTGCTTGAGCGGTATCGGGTCTAAGGTTTGTCGCAGTCGATGGAGCAACCTGGGTGCGGAAGCTATGATGCGTATTGACATTATTGGCCGAAAGCGACCACAGCGGGGCTTGATTTGCTGGGGTTGGGACACCTACTTGCGGGATCGCATTCCCTGCAGGGACCTGTCCACCGACACGTTGCAAAGGAAGGACAGACCAACCCTCCGGAATGGTCATGCCTTGAGGCAAATCATCATGTCCAGCGCCAAGCGGCTGAGTCCCAGACACGGGCTGGAATGCCTGAGGGAAGGACTGCATTGTCGGAGGAAACCCCAGCTGTGGTGGCTGAGAAGTAAGCGTTTGCGGTGTTTGATTCGGAACCGGCTGTGCTGCTTGGTTGAAAGGCTGCGTCATTGGGAACATCCTCGATCCTTGAACTGCCGGATTTTGAGTAGTGGCATGAGAGATCTGCGATCTGAGACGGTCCACTTCGGCCTCCATCGCCCGAAGGTGTGCAAGTTGAGCCGCCTCGATCTGCATGTTGTTGGCCTGTTCCATTAACCTCATCTGGACTGCTCTTATGTGGTCTTGATTTGTGAGATGGTGGGTTCGAGTAGGTAATCTCGGAAGGCCTCCAGCAGTAGGTGCGGTCGCAGCTGCAGTCCCAGTTCCGGCACCAGTACCACCTTGCTGTTGGCGAATGGCTTCTGCTGCTTGATGTGCTGGTCCGTTGTAGAAGCCAATACGCACAGGTCCCATGTTTAGCCAACGCATTCTGTTGCGCCTTTCTCGTCCCCGTCGTGCATTATTTGTCGCGTCGGCATTCGCCTGTGGTTGAGCATTGCCTTGCGCGCCAGCTCCGGGCAGTTGATTCGCTGCATTAGCCGGCGCGTTTCCCGCAGCAGCAGGAGGCTGGGTAGGTGGAATGACCGGCCTCCGACAAGTAGGACAAGCTTGTTGTCTCTCCAGCCATGCCTTGAGACAGCGCAGATGAAGAATGTGTCCACAAGGAAGCTTCTTCGCTCGTAAACCCTCGTTGATCGATCGTCTTGGTGCTGCAGCTCCGCCCGGCTGTTGTTGCGTCTCTTCCCAGGGTATCATTGCTTCTCTGCAAACTATGCAAGTGTTCTCGTTTCCAAGCTCTTCTGCAGTCGCGTCCGGATACCTGCTGTTCATATCGTGCGTGGCCTTGCGGTAATTGCTGTAATCCTGGATTCTCTTCGTGAATGACGCAAACGTCAGGTAAACATCTCGCATAATGTGCATTGGTAAACCAATGAATGTCAATGATATGGTGAAAAAGATGGTGTAGACAATGATCTTAATGAAGTCGGTAGCCAGTTCCAAGCCAAAGAGGTAGCGACGCTTCTCTTCCCAGCCCGGTACGTCGATCTCGTTCTCGTCAATGTCATCCTCTGACGGCAGTGTTGGATTCTCTCCTTCTGCAGCCTCTCGTTGTAACCGTTCTCTTTCTTCTCTGATCTCAGCCTTGCGCTCCTCAATCTTGGCCTTTGTCTGCAGTTGCACAACCCGGATCTCCGCAAGAGCGAGCAGGTATCTCGAAAAGGTGAACAGCGCAAAGATGGTCTGGATCGCAAACTCAAAGGTGAAGATGACCATCATGCCTGGTCTTGGATCCTCCATGACGCTCCCGAGAGAGTACCTAAACATGCTTCCGGCAAACGCAATGGATACGAGCAGTGACGTGCAGAGTCGGACGTGAAAGAGGCGAGGATTTGTGGGTGGCTGTTGCTCCAAGATGTCCACGCGACCTTCTCCGATCCACCCCCAGACCTTGCCCGCCAGAAGCAGCACGAATGTCGCAAGCAGCCAGCCTCCAACATCATCTCTCAGCGACGGCATGGCCAGTAGCGTGTCCAGTACCGCGTACCATGCTTTCTCCGATAGCTGCTCGATCTCGATTGGTCGGAGTGGTCCGTAGAGGAGTCGTTGTAGTCCATAGATGAAGGAGACTGTGGTGACCAAGGCGAGGTTCGTAAGTATAAGGACGCATGCGTTGCTTTGTGATAGATAGACGGTAGCGGAGTAGAAATTGGGTCGTTGGTTAAAGGCCTTGAGTAGAGCGCCTGCTGCCAGAAGGGCAGAAGTGCCCGCGTAAGCTGCCAATCTCATTGTGAGTGAACGAGTTGTTTGGCGCAAAGGCCCGTACGTGCAGTATGAGGTTCAAGTAATGAAGAGCATAGTACTGGATTGGCGACCGAAGAACAAACTTAGGCAGCAGCAATCTGTGAAGAGGAAAGTACGTGACACGACGAATATCTCAATCTAGAAGGAGCAAGTAGATGAACAACTGTTCCATGCATCGCGTCGGAAAGATGGTCTGACGTACAGCGCCGCCCCGATGCACAGACCATGCGGATGCAGGACAAGCTTTCGGGCGGAGACCGAAGGTTCACCCTCACTTCAAACACCTTAACATCATTGACGTCTTCACGCTCACGCACGCGATGATTGCTACTATTGAATCGCAGCAAATACATCGAGAGCTCCACGTCCGACGGTAAGTTATGGTATAGTCACGTGTACATCACTCTCGCAGAATCAAGACACTGTCAGAATCACTTTCAAGCGATCAACGCTTCCATTCAAGAACTACCTGCCCGACTCCTTTAAGAAACACACAACTTGGCAATAGTATCCGAGTACGAATTGGCATTATCCTTAGCCTCAGCAAGCACCTTGCCGTCCCTGACAACCATATCCGCCGTCCTGACCGTGTTCAAGTTGTAAACATTGATCTCACTGAGCGCGCCCTCGAGGCTGAAAATCTGCTGCTGGCAAGTCGTCGTGCTGTTCGGAGACGAGCAGGTGGTGTCCCAGTCCTGGAAGAACGAGTACAGTCCGACGCCGTAGAGGAGGATGTCCGAGCTGTTCACGATGCGGAGACCCCAGCCTGAAGCTCCCTGCGAAAAGACCGGGTCGTCGCACATCTGGTTGCTTGCGTAGGGCGCTGGCGCGGCTGGGTTGGGCTGGTAGTACGCTGTCTCGGTCTGGAGTACGCCGCCGAAGATGTCTTTGGCGTTCGCAAATTGGTACTGGTAGAGAGAGTGGTGCTCGACCGCGTGACCGTAGAGCCATACTGGACCGGAGGACTCGATCAGCAGGCCACGGCCAGTGTAGATGTCGATCTGGGTGAGGGCTGGGTCATCGATGTCGTGGTCGGCGGTCCAGAACCAGTTGTTCTCCATGTAGAGACCGGAAGAGGCGGTGGTGACGTGCATGCTCATGAATGCAGCGACGCATTTGCTGTTGATGGTAGGGCTGCCGGGAGTCTTCTCGCAATCGGCGGTCTGGAGGTTCGAACCTGCGAACCCACCAATACGAGTGTGCACATCCCAGAGGCCAGAAGGGCTACCCGCGGGACTCGCAAGGTTGTATTCGATCAGTATCGCGCCGGCGGTGGATCCTTGAGTAGCGATAATAAAGTCTGAAAGCTCAACAGAGCCGGTATCGTCAACTTTGCCGATCTGCAACACGGGCAGAGGTGAATCCATGTGGGAGAAGACGTCTCCGCTGGCAAGGATGACAGAGTAGGTTTCACCGACGATCTTGGCTCCAGATGGGATGGTAATGGTATCGGTGACCATGTAGTTCCCGTGGTCGAGATAGAGTATCTTGTTCTGATTGGCTGCAGTGTCGATGGCAGACTGAAGAGCCTGGGTGTCGTCGGTCTTGCCATCACCCTTTGCGCCGGCATCACGAGCGGAGAGGAAGTTGGAAGCTGGCTGTCCTGCATATTGGGGTTTCGAGCGGGTGTAATACTCGCCACCGTTCGTCAAGGCGCTGGGTCTGGTGTTGGCAGTAAAAGCACTTTCGAACTGGGTTGGACCACTAGGTGTGTATGCATTACCCTCGCCCCAAGCAGAGATCGTGGTAGATCCGCCAGTCAGGGCGACTCCATTGGGGTCTTGGACAGCAGCCTGAACGTTTGAAAGCTTGACGTTCTCAAGGATCAGACTTCCAGCTGCTACTGGAGAGGAGTTGGCGTCGTATGCGGTGATGATGCCGGTCGGTGTGTCGCTGAAGGAAGAGTCGAAGATCGTCACGGAGCCAACAGCTTGGTCAGAAACACCACCGGAGGACATGTTGATACCGGTCTGGCAGTTGTTGATAGAGAGTCCAGAGTAGGTCCAAGTCCAATCCCAGATCTGCTCGATTGCTGTAGCACAGCCGTTGAAGGTCGAGTTGCGAAGAGTCATCTGCTGGTTGCCGAAAGCGGCACCTACGAGACCACCGTTGAAAGTAAGATCGGTCGCGAAGCCGGCGGAGCCTGTAGGTTACGTTGTTAGTATTTCTCTTCACAACTCAGCTCAAACGCCACTTACCACTCTCCATGAAGATACCCTGGTGCTGCGTACCGCCTGCTGAAGACATCTGAAAGACGATGTTCTGCAGACTAGTGGCTTGAGCAGTAGCCCAGTGAATACCAGTAACTGCAGAGCTGGCGGCGACCGCCGTAGTGTCGATGATGAAGTTGCGGATCTGGCGGTTGAATATGTTGACGGAAGCCCAATCAGCGTTGCCAGTCGTGATGGAGTATGGATCATCTTCGATCATGGCAAGCTGGCCAGGAGCAATCTTGAAAGAGCTGGAAGCCTTGAGCGTCGGAAGACATACCGGATTGCCGATCATCTGGGTGTAGTAGTAGTCGACGATTGGAGCGGAGATGAGGTAGGTGCCAGCAGGGAAGTAGACGACGGCTGGCGTGGTAGTGGTTGAGTTGCGGGAGCCTGGAGCGCAGCGATCACCGCTGCTCATTGCGGTCTGAATTGCGGCAGTGTCATCAGTGCTGCCATCGCCTTTGGCGCCAAAGTCTTTGACGTTGCGAAAGACTTGGTAACCAGAAGGGTTGGCGTTGAACGATGCAACACCCTGGTGCTTGATGTCCTCCATCCAGAACGAACATGATGAGCTTTGTCTTTGTTGAACCGGACCAGCGGTGGAGAGGCCAACCAGGGCCAGAAGTGTGATGAAGGAACGCATTTTCAGAGAGTAACCAGACTTTCTGTGTAAAAGAATTGAAGGTAGAATTGTGGTGCAAGAAAGAGCGAGTGTCTTGATATAGCAAAGAGTGACGAGCCTAATGGCCAACGATTGTGATGCAAGGACAATAGAAAGAAGGAAGGAGACGTTTGGAAGAGGTAGAAGGACAAAGCATCATGGGGTCTATTGTGGAAGGGATAGAAGGCCTTATGACTGCGCGCATGTATCAGCAGTTCACCTGGACAAACGCTGGACTTTCACCTTCACAAGGTGTAAAGGGCTGACATGCCCTTGCTCCACTTTTTGCCTTTGACCATGAGTGGTTGACATGCAAGTACAAGCACACGGCTAATTGGTATGGACCGTCAGTGGACTTTACCAAAAAACACGAGCCTCAGCATAGGGTGCTGATCAGTGGTGGTCGTGATAGGGCAAAAGTATAGCGGTAGCAACGGGGTGAAAGATCCGGTAGTGCCGTGTCCCGACATAGGTCGATCGTGGCTATTGATAGGTTCAGAAGGAGATGGAAGGGCAAACATCAAACAAGTGAGCAGTCCATGAGACGCACTGCGTTCTTTCGCGGCGCCAAACGCTGATCCATGGTGCGACGTCTCCTTGCCGCGTTTGAGTCCAGATGCAAAAGCTCTCGTACCTGCATATCTAGCGTTCAGTCAGGAAAGGGAGGAATCGAGCGCTTTCCGAGCTGCCATGTGGTAACCTGACTGTCAAGATCTGTTATTGAAGAATGAAGTCTGCTGATGCTGAATGAACAACAAGTACGTTCAACTGCCAGCAATCGCGCTGTCAGCGCTTCACCTACTGTGAACAGAGATGCATCAACCGAGGTGTCTTCACAGCCACTGGCATGCGCAATCCGAGAACCAGGTCTAAGGAATTTCTGAAACACCCATCGTTCGCATTCACACGCTTATATCACAGCGAGCTCGTCGTGTGTGGAGTGCAGGACAGAAAGGGTCGAGAAAGAGGCAAAGAGAGTCTTGCGACAAGTGCAATTTCCCTTTTCGAGCAGTGATGTTCGCAGCCAACCAAACCCCATGACGCTGAAACACAAAGACGCCGACATGAAACCAACGCGGGCGCCTGCGCGTGATGCGACGAATCACATGTCTTATTCTAGGTATTTTTGTAGCGATGAATTGACTGGATACTTGAATACCTTTTCGAGAACTCCAGACGATGAGGTCGTACAGATATGGTAGCGTCACGGTTCCCTGCTGTTTATGAACGCCGAGTGACCAGAGTAGCACTTGCGAGAGGAGAGAAGACCACGCGACCAGCAAAGCACAACATCACGAAGCGTCCACAAGCTGATAACTTTTACGTCTTGATTTCTCTAGTCGTGCACTACTCTCCTGCAGATGATCACAACATCATGCAAGCTATTAGTTACCAGTCCACCACACATAGTCGTCCGTCTCCGCCGGTGTGTCCCAGACCAGCTGACTGCTGCTGTTCAGCGGTCTCTGCGGCCAGACGTTGTACAAGTCACCCCAGTAATCGAGGCTCTTGACAGTCGCGCTAGCACCTTGAGCGACGTAGACACCGAAGCCTGTGCTGGACTCCATCGCCGGGTAGATCCTTGTGGTCAATGCGAAGCGATCGTTCAGATACACTTCGATCAAGCTGCCGTCGATGAAGATGTCCCACTCCAGAGCCTCCTGGACTGGCTTGCCGTACTCGGTCTGGGTCGTGTATGGAAGGAAGTAGCCGATGTTGGAGGCGTTGTTGAATTGCGCGCCGAGGAGCGAAGAGTGCGATCGGTCGACCACGACGGTATTGTTGCTTGGCTCGTAGTAGATCGTGGTGTATTCGGTCATGTTAGAGTTGGCTGCGATACGCAGACCTGCTGCTCCGGTCGCCGACGAGATGGTGGCCTTGATCTCGGCGTGTGACGACGCGTTCGATACGAGCATAGTGGTGCCGTTGAATATGCGGCCTGCGAAAGAGTGCTGGGTAGTGCCGTTTCGAAGACCGGTGACGACGTCTGGAAGAGGTCGCTGTCCGAGAGTGTAAGCAGTGAATGTCAAGTTTGGCTGCTGAACGACCCAGTTTGGACCGATTTCTGTGAGCGAGCCGTTGACGTTAAGCACACCCGGAACTTCATGAACGAACAGCTCACGAGGGAGTGACAAGGAACCCTGGAAGCCTTGCTGCTTAGCACTGAAGATGCCACCGTCTCCGGTGATGTCCTCTGGTGCCCAACCGTACAGAACACGTCGGTTGTTCTTGGTATCGTTGAAAGAGCTCAAAGCGTAGAGCAGACCAGGATCGGCAGCTCCACCCGCGGTTGGCGTGAAAACAGCAGATCCATTCGCTCTGCGGTTCATGGGACCAGCGTTCCACAGAGCCGAGTGGCTGTATGGGTGTGTCGAAACGTTGTTTCCTTCGGCACTGTTGATAATTAGAACAAGCTCACGAAAATTCTTGATCGACACTTACCCGTAGGTGACAAAGTAGTGCAGGTTGCCCTGACTATCTTGAAGGTCGAATGCACCAGAAACCTCGAAGTTGTAGCCATATGTCTGCGTTGCCAGAACAGAGCCGAGACTGGAGTTGCCTACTGGCTCCCAAAGTGCTCCGAGGAATGTCCAGTCGGTGAGATTGTTGGCTGGTGCGCTGTAGAGTGGCATACGTGGGCCGACTCCCTTGATTCCAGATCCAAAGACGGCGTAGTAGTGAGGTTGAGATTGACCGAGAAGGGCATCCATCGCTGGCCATGGCTGCAAGAATGGATCTCTGAAGCCAGTAATGTTCCAGCCTGCTGGAGGTCCCTTGATGACTGGGTTGCCTGCGTATTCTTGCCAAGTCACACCACCATCGCTCGAGGTTGCGAGACTCTGGGTTTCGGTGCCAGGGATGTAGTATGCATTCCAAGAAGTCGGCAAGTGAGCGACAGAAGTGTACATGATGGTAAGATTGCCATCACTAGCTCCATTAAGACCGACGGGCTGAGCAGTACCGGAAAAGATACCCAAACCATTGTAGCTACCGTTACCGGTCGGACCGAGCGCAAGAGCGTCGGTGCCTTGCCAGGAGGTGACATCGGTCCACGAGATAAGGTCTTCGCTTGTGGCGTGGCCCCAGCTGATGTTTCCCCAATTGATGTGCTCAGGGTGCCATTGGTAGAAGGCGTGGTATAAAGAACCATCATACATGAGTCCGCAAGGGTCCTAGCAAGGTCAGTTTATGATCAGCAAGAACTTGACCATCCACTTACGTTCTGCCAGCCTGCTGGAGCGAGGACATGCGAAGTTGGTCGCCATCTAGTGAACAAGGAATTGTTACCCATGTTCTCGATCATGGATGCAGTCAATGTTTGGCCAAGCGCAAGAGGCGCCATAGCCGCCGCGACAGCCAGTGCAACAGTAGATTTCATGATGAGGTGTGTGTGTGGAAGAGTGAGCAAGAAGAAGACAGGACCTACCACGAGGCTATATATTACAGTCCATCGGTAATGCCCCAGCCGCATGGTATGTCACCCAGACCACGGCAATCGGAGTTGTATCCACAGTCCAAGGTCAATCAAATGGAAGAAGTCGACAGTGACGTCGATCGGAGTGGAGTCGACACTGCCGAGAAGAGATACAATGGCGGGGCATGGGGTGTCTGGAGAACGCCGTGCATGAAATAAAATTGGAGCGCAGTGAAGACGAGGCATATGATTTGATACACGTCGGTCCGAGATGGAACCCCCGATCTCGCATTGCTTCGGTATAATATCGGCGCTTTCCTCAACTCCTCGTGGTGCATCATCTCGGACCGAGAGCAGTACAAAGCATGAATCTTACTTTCATCGCGTGTGACATTGAAATCGTGAAGAGGAAAGTCTCAGAGGGGTCGCAGTAGGAACGCTCCTTGTCTGTCTCATTACAGGCCATGCGCTACCATCTTCTGCGACTGTGGTCTCCAAAACTCGTTAGTTACGATAGTCAAAGTACGTGGTGTGACTTTCCGGAGGCAGCGTGTGTCATTATTGTATTATATGTACATACTAGACTCATGTTGCTTGCGAAGACTCTAATGTTGACCAGCATATCGGTCCACGTCGTATGTCTCTATGTGTGCTTGCTTAGTGGCTTCTTCTCTTCGAAGTCCCATTTTTCTTGCTTCGAGGCCCCGCCACTCTAAGGCCGGTCTGTCCTCCTCGAAGTCCCTCTAATTCCCGTCGGACCGCGTACTGCATCCAACACAGCTCATCTTTCGTGACCACCTTCTTCAACATGTGGTCCGAATGCCACGTTCTCCCGCGGTCGTGGTAGAAACGCTCATGTGATCCAGGAATTCGTTTCACGTGTCGAGGGCCGCTGGGTGACACTGCAAATGTTTTCTGCCTGCCACACATGGTAGTTTGCGTAGTGATTGAACTCAGAAATAGTTCTCAAAGTAAAGTCCGGTGCCTCTATCCAATGTCTTCAAGCTCATGGGTTTGGTGTAAAATTCGTCCGCCCCAGCGTCGAAGCTTGCTTGTCTATCGCTAGGTGAATCCTGCCCGGTGACTTTTTCTGGTCAGCTTTGCCTCTTTCTTGCTTCGGTTTCTTGTGGAACTCGACTTACCAATGAAAATTGCAGCAGGCATAAGGTCCTTTTCCTTTTCGAACTCCCTAATAGTCTTGCACGCCTGTATGCCGTCACAATTTGGCATTTGAAGATCCAGCAAAATTAGATTTATAGGCTCCTTATTAGAGGCCTCTTTGTACTTTTCAATCGCTTCGAACCCGTCCGTAGCTGTTTCGTAGTACAAATTCCGCTTCTCACAGTACATGCGTATAATCCTCAAGTTGATAACGTTGTCGTCGACAAGTAAACAACGAGGAATGACATTGCGTAAAGGTCGTTTGAAGTTTTGCGTCGCGGTTCCGGTACGGCGATGATTCTTCAAGTCCCAGTCGGTGGAGGAAGAACCCGTGAGGTCGACATTTGAAGCATCCTCTGGGAGGGTCTCGCACGTCTCGTTGACCAGGTCGAGAATCTGATTAAGGCGCTGAGTGGTAAAGGGTCCGGAGAAGAACATGACATTGGGATGTCTCTTTTGCAACTGGTCGCTTTGCTCACCGGCAGGGACCAAAGACATGACGACTCGGACATCACGCGCCTTGTCCAACAACTTTTCGAAGTCTTCCGGCTTCTTGGTATAGGTCACAACCTCCATAACGCCACCTGGTGAGTCTGACTCATGGAAGCCTCGAGTTCTCAGATACTCCACGAAATGGGCCATCATGGGTGCCGGCGGGTCCGAGGGAACGATGTAGAACGACTTTGGTATATGAGGCCAATTCGCGGTGAGGGGAGCCGGCCTACTGACGGGACATGCAAATCCAGGCTCTCTGAACTCGGCGCGGAAATGCGACCCTTGATCTTTCTTGGACGAGATCAACGAGACTGTGCCGTTCATCGCTTCGGCAATCCGGCAGGCAAGTGTGAGACCCAGACCTGCACCTCTGGTATGGATGTCTGCCTTTTCGTATGCAGAGAATATTCGTTCATGATCTGATGGACAAATGCCCATACCAGTGTCGTGCACATCGAACCTGATAGTCGAGTAATCTTCTGCGGCGGATATGGTAATGACAACACTGCCTGCAGAGGTGTTTTGAAGTGCATTCAGAACAAGCGATTGTAGACACTCTTTCAGCAAAGTCATATCAATCATGACGATACTCGCCTCGACGCTGAGACTATTGTCAAAGAAGATGGATATGCGACTCGTATCGTCTTCTGGCATCATCTGAAGAGCATCTTCGAGTATCTCGATTTCTAACCGGTTCAAGTCGTGCAGAGTGGCAGGTTTGGGCGAACCACTAATCTCGGCCCAGCGATTCAGCTTGATCATGTTGTTGACGGTAGACATGAGTTCTCTACCTGAGTTTCGGATGGTACGCAGAACCTCGGATGCATGATGCGATTGTGACCGCTTAAGCTCAGGACGATCCTTTCCTGGTTCCGCATCAGAAAAGGCCAGCTCCTCAGCCAGAATGTCGACAGAACCAAGGACACCATGAATGGGAGTGCGCAACTGATGTGTGATGCCCCTCAGAAAGCGGTCTTTGGCGTTGAGAGCTTCCTGCAAATTCTTCTGTTGTACAATGTTATTAAGTATCGATGCGCATCGATCGACGAACCAGGCATCGATTTCGTCAAAAACATAAGGAATTTCGTTGGAGGCTACAACGAGAACTTTGACTGAAGGCTGAGCCCAAAATCTGCCAACGATCGCACGGACCACTTTGTCAGTGGTGAGTCGGTTCTGGTTGCCAGACATTATCAAATCGTCAATGGTTTTGCTGTCTTCCCACAGACCATGTCGAAGTTCGGAAAGTCTGATGACAACGTCTTCATCCACGACAATGTGATCATCTTCTACTTGTTGAACGAAGACAGTGGCTGTGGGATAAATCTGGTGCAGAACATCCATGACGGCGTCTTCGGTTCTTGCAGTGTCGGACTGGAAGAAGATCTGAGCGATCAAATTGTTCATGTGCTGCTGCTGCTTTTGACGATGATGACGGGCGCGATTGACAATTTCCTCGGTAAGCATGCCGGCGAACTTGACAATTGCGTCATGTTGTGGTCGAGTGAGGGTTAGATCGGGTTTGTTAGATGCAACACACAGAGAACCTAGAGCAACATCCTGACCATCTTCGAAGCGGCAGCGAAGGGCGGTACCGGCATAGCTGCGTAGACCACCTTGTTCCACATGCGGCGAGCCTGCAAATCTCCAGTCCTCAGCCATGTTTGAGATGAAAAAGACAGACTAGGAAGACATTAGGGTTTGGACGGACAACAACAGGGGAAGGAGACTGGATGGATGGCGCTTACACCAGACGGTTGCAGAATGGTATGAGAACATGTGCTCTCCCTCCGAGGCAATACGGCCAAAGGCAGGCCAGCAGTCACGATGCGTGTGAAGATGTTGTTGTCCAGCAATCCGCAAATGGCAAATTCCCAGCCGATGAACTCCTTGACAAGATCTACTTTGTCCTGAAGTCTGCGAAGTAAATCGTCGTCCTTGGTTAGGCCTCTGGTGTAGTACCATAGCATAGTTAGACGTGCACGTTCGTTGCGGCTCAAGGTTGGATAAAGATAGCGGTCGCTAAATCCAGCAGGCCTCTCGGGCATGGGCGCGTGAAGATCATTTGGTTCGCGAGGTCGATAGTTCGCTTCAAAGCTAGCATCGCTGAAAGGTCTGATGGCAGTGCAACTCAGAGGATCGAAGACAGGACCAACCTCCTCGGGTATCTTGGCCGATTCTGGCTGCGTTGATTGGTTTCCCACAGCAAGAGCATCAAATGTTGGGATGAAAGCATGGCTCGAGGTCTCGGACCGCGATGTTTCCTCCGCCATGTTGACTGCGCGGGTCTGACGTGTCCAAGAGCAGTACTTCGCGTCGACAGAGATCGAATACCCCAGCTAAGCGGCGTCTACAATTATCGAGCGCAAGGTGGACGACCCATCTGTGCCACGACGGGCGAAGAAACTGTATCTGAACCCCGTTGGAAGAAGCTGCCAGTCGATGTAAACGCCAGCAGGAGCTCGAGTCGGAAGGGGATATGATGCAGGTATAGGGCAGTGATCAAGTGAGGTCGAAATGTTTCATGGATAGTGGAAAGGAAGACGTGAGGTACACGCTGCAAGTCACTCGTTCGGACTGGATGGATTTCTCCGAAGCGGTCTGGCCCGTCGTCGACCGGATCGTCGAAATTTCCAACAAGGGCAGGAGCTGCCGCATGTCACGTTGTGGCAAAATATCTACGAAAGAGGCAGCCACAGCCGAGTCACCGAAAACAACATGATTCTGGAAAGAAAATTCGACGCTTAAGAGGCTCCAAAATTCCTGTTAACCATTCAAGCGAGACCAAAGACACGGTGCATGTGTCCAGCATGAGCGCAGCGCAATGAAATAAATTGTGATATGATCGCATAGGCACCCAATGGAACGATCACGAAGATGTAAATAATGTTTATCTACTAGTAGTAATGACAACGCTTGAGACAGGCCTTGCTACACCGCATGTCGTAAGGTATTATCACTCACACGGCAATGCCTGGTATGCAGCCGGGTCGTACAGTACATCTACCCTGGGCGACACTGCGCAGATCTCTGATTCGGTACCACCGTAGTCCGTGTGATATCTCCAGGGTTCGCTCCCTTCAAACTGCTACCTACTCTGTTTGTGGTTCACGGGATCTCCATCTTTCTTCCTCAGAGGGAAACAATCGTCCCATGGACATCTCCCCACCCTTGGAAGATAACTTGCACGTAATTTACTAAGCAACGGATTTTGCGGCTTTGAGAGTTTCGCGCTTCTCATATGCGACGACATGGTTACCTTTGATACGTCATCAGGACAGATATTCACAGAAACCACAATTCAAAGCCGTCGAAAGCGACGTCCGACTGGCCTGAATTGGTACTACGTATCTCGAGGCCGAAGACTTCAACCACTGCAAGGACAATCCTCTCCGCCGTCTTTAGAGAGTCTGGCTCTCCGGACCTTGCTGAACAATCTAGCTTTTGTCGAGGATGGAGCTCTGGACACCCTACCTCTACTTCTCGCGCAAAAGTATTGGGATTCAGTCGAGATTAAGTAAGTCGTACTCTCATACTACAGACCCTCAAGATGGTACAGGTGCTGGGCAGCTAGCTTCCAAATTTAGTGCCTTTCCCCATGTACCAAGAAGCCACAGGCCTTTTTGATTGAGATGAGTAGCACCGGAAGGAACCCGCGTGATCATGGGACTACAAAGGGTGACTCATAGTAGAAGATCTTTGAATGGGCAATTCGGGTACTCCTTGGAGCTACTCACTTCGACAAAAGGGGCCTGAAGTCTCTTCTTGACATCTCTGGATTGCAGTTCAAGGCGTCGTACTCACATCCAATAGTGATCTCGACAGTCTTCATGCGTGGAAGTTGTTCGCAGCTGTATGCGAATTCGGTCATCTGGATGTCAAGTCCCTCTATGTCCCGATATCTTTGCTCCATGAGTATCACGGATCGTTCAGTCATTCCATGGCGAAGCTCTCGTCTCCGACCTGCGCATGGGTGACAGTTATCAACCTCTCTCATCTAGACGACACCTTCACGCAAGCAGACGTGATGGACCTCGGCCGCCTCCCTAATCTTATTGCGCTGCAGCTGGCAGGCCTGCCCTTTATATCACCCCACTCCATCGACCTCGATGATCGCCTTGCCATGCATCTGGGTCGTCTTGCTGACGAGCGCTGTTTCCCGCGCCTCCGAACCCTCTTCATCGACGGTTCGGTAGACCTGACGGAAAAGTGCTTCTTTCATCTAAACAAGCTACCGGCCCTGACACTGCTTTCTCTTCGCGACGCTCGTCGAACTGAGCCGAGACTCAGTACCAAGGGAATCACCGCGTGGGGAACCGTCACCGAGTGTGTCCCCTTCGAGAAGCCAGTTGCAGATTTCGTGCTGACACTGACAGGGAGGAACTTGAGCGCATAGTAGTCACTCAGGAAGACAGCATGTTCCCACTCGTGTCAGAGGAGCGATTTGTAGCTTATCGACAAGGAACTCCCCTCTGGATCCGCTATGCCTCGTCAATCGCCAACCAAATCGGGCCCAAGCCTCGGATAGATTTAACATTAGTGGGCAGTGGGCAGAGTAGTAGCGGTGTCAGGAGCGTTGTGGAGCGCGTCGTGAAGCGTTTCTTGAAGACGAAAAATCCTGATGTCTTGAAGAACGGACTGAAGCGATCTTCTACCGGTCTCAATAGAATCCAGAAGCAACCGACCGCAATTGCAAAAGGCAGACAAGTACGAGGCTCAAAGATCAGAAAGATCGAGGATGCCTTCTTTTGACATCGCTCTCTACACTCATCCAGATACAGGTATACACTTAGCGTCCTGCAATCGTCATCGCCCCGGGACCAAATCCAGCTACACTCCAGCATCTTCCGGCGCCACATCCAGATCCCAGTTGATCTCACCGTCCTCGCCATACCTTTCCTTCAACCATTCGTTGGCCTTCTTGAAGTGGCCGCAATCCAGCTGGAGGTCGTCAGTATCCCTCGAAGCTCCATATATGGCGAAAACTTACGAAGCCTTTGTGTGCACTCAGTGGACTAGGATGAACGCTTTGCAGCACCAAGTGCTTCTTTTTGTCCACACTCTTGCATCTCTCCTGGGCCGGTTTGCCCCACGCCAAAAACACAACACCGCGCGTACGCTTCTGCGCAACGATATCGATGATCTTTTGTGTGAACGGCTCCCATCCTTTCTTCTGGTGGCTGTTGGCCTCGTGTGCCTTTACCGTCAGGCAAGCATTGAGCATCAACACTCCGCTGTCAGCCCATGGCGTGAGCAGTCCACCATTCTTTGGCGGCGCCTTGAATGATGGGTAGTCTTTTTTAAGAGCGATGTAAATGTTCTTCAATGAAGGAGGGGCTGGCGTAGGTGGGCGGACCGAGAAGCAGAGACCGTGTGCTTGGTTGAAGTTGTGGTAAGGATCTTGGCCGATGATGACGGCTTTGACGTTGGTGAGAGGTGTGTGTCGCGACCTACAATGATAGTCAGCTACTGCGGTCTAACCTCGACGAGCTGGACTAAGCAGCAACAACTCACCAGCTGTAGACCTCTTCCATCGGAGGAAAGATCTTTGCTCCTATAATCCCTCGTCAGCCAGTACTTTACTGTATCAGTAGATCAATGGCCCACCCTTTTCGCCCTCTGCCTTCAAGAATCTCTTCAAATCCAGAAACGACTTCTTCGTCACTTCATCTTTCAAAACCGCCAACCAGCTCTCGTGCAGCGTCTCGATCTCTAACTTCAGTAGTGATTTTGTATCGGGATCAAGTTTGGCAATCCATTCGTCCTTGTCGAACTTGACCGGCACTGGATCCGTAGGCGGCTTCGAAGGATTCGTGCTCGATGTGCTTGGATTCACTTTGGGCGCGCCGAAAAAGGACGTGATGCTGCCATTCGATTTTGGTTTCTTTGCCTCGGCTGCTGCCAAATCTACAGCCTTCCGCTTGAGAGGTGTGGATGCCATTGGATTGGTTGGAGTAGGATCATTCGTTTATTGATCGAGGTCCCTGTCGTTTTCGGTCACGGTTGCACGAGTTGTAACACAAAGTGCGTTGGAAGACGCGTCTGCTATCCAAGAACGTCATCGCAAATGTCGCGACTCGTTCGCGGATCGTGGTGCTTTAGCCTAATGCAGAAGGAACACTTGTGGGGAAAGCTCGAGTCCCCACGAGTTCGGAAAGTGGGTTCATTACGTCGTCGGTGTGGAAGTGTGTTTCCAACTCTACGATCTATCACGCGCACCACTGCACCCACTGGCGTCTATCTTTACAACGCCGCTTCTTTTCACAACACCTATCGTTCTCACATCCTGTGTACCAGATAGCAAAATGTCAGGCGTACCAGCAGAACCACCACCGGCTTACACCAGGATCGACCCTAAGTCGACTGGTCACGATCCAGGCCCAAGTCATCTTCTCGAGCCCCGCAATGGCATCCCACCAGATGTTCGCCGTAGCATGGAAGATGAGTACCGACCTTTGCCAGAAGGATGGGTTCGTCAATACGATAAAGAGTCCAATCATCAATTCTTCGTCGACACACGCAAGAATCCACCAAGAAGTATTTGGCACCATCCATACGATGACGACGAATTCCTCTCCACCTTGCCCTCGGCTGAGCGCGAACGCCTGCAAGAGATGACCCGCCATTCTAGCGTTCACGATATCAAGGCCGAGCCATCAGACGATGAAGACGCCAAACATCCTACCAAGTCCGGTGCCTCTACCTCCGGCCACGGAATGGCAGGAGCATCCAGCAGCCAAGCCGGCTCCACGAAGCATGATCAGCAGCTACCGGCTAGAGAAGAAAAGCGCACTTGGGGTCGCAGGATGAAGGACAAGGTCACACATTCTACCCATGAGGAACGCGAAGCAGAAAGACGCAAGCGCGAAGAGGAAGAACGCAGAATCTACGAACAGCACATGATGTACCGCCGTGCCATGGTCAAGGCAATGGAGACTGGACAGCCGCAGTTTATTGGCAAAGGCAAGGATGGCAAGGATATCTACATCGAGCCTCCAAGCAACCAAGGTTACGGAGGCGGATATGGAGGCCAATACGGTGGCTACGGAGGATACCCCGGTAACATGTACGCGGCCCCAAACGCAAGATACATTCGCCCACAGAACCCTTACTCCAGACCATACGGATATGGTTACGGTGGAGGTTACGGCCTGCCGCTTGCTGGTGGTTTGATGGGCGGAATGTTGTTGGGTGGTGCTATGGGAGGATTTGGTGGCTTCGGAATGTAGGACCTCTTCTGACGTCTTACGTGCATGCAGTCCGATGGTGATGAGAACTAACGAATGAAATACCCTATATTGTTGCCTACAGTCTAGCTCTGATGTCTGTTTTGCTTGTATCCTCCGACCACGATTGAAGCGTCTGATTTCTTCTAGATATCGATCTGGCTCCAGGCAACTCAGAAGAGGTGACATTTAGAAGAGTTGCATCAAGCTACTCACCTCAACTAACGGTATATCGTATTACGGCCTGCCGAATACAGGAAGGGTACTACAAGTGCGCTTCTTCTTTCACCTGCATTTCACTTTGGCACTTCGTCTGTTCCGGTTTCACATTCACTATTCCATTCACTCGATCTTGCTTTCCAGCTATTGACTCATTTCTGACGATAGTGAAACTGTCTTCTACTCCCTTCAATCCTTTTCTTCCAAACTCAATTCAGACAACTTCATTCATCACACATCTATCTTGTTAATCAGCCATTCACTTCTTTCCTCTTCCTTCTACACTAGACCACGCCGGAGATCAAGTCGCAGACGAACATTCAAGATGTCTACAGGACTCACCGCCGTACAGATGAAGTATCTGGCTCTGGCATGGCACTGCATGGACGGTGAACCAAAGGTATTCATTCAGATATATCTCTCCACAACCTCCATCTACAGCTCCCATCAGCACCCTGATGCATTACCAAGACCCTCCAGAACACAGCCAAGTATCCTGTAGACTAATAAACACAGATCGACTGGGACCGCTTCGCCACCCTCTCCGGCCTCAAGAACGCCGCCAGCGCGCGCGAGACTCTACGTCAAGCCAAGAAGAAGCTCTTCGAAGTCGCCCCGGTCGACGGCGCCGACGCCGGAAGTCCAGCCAAGAGCGCGACCAAAGCCCCCAAAACGCCAAAGAAAGCCACCGGAAGCGCTGTCAAAAAGGGCAAGGACAGTCGCAGTGCCAAGAAGGTGGACAGCGAGGACGAGGCCGACGATCTTGGTGCCGATACGCCTACTAAGGGAACTAAGAGAGGTCGCGGTGTTGAGGTCAAGGTCGAGTCTGAGGACGAGGACGCGGCGGGTGTTACTGATGAGGAGGACTTGGCTGGTTTGAAGAAGAAGGTCAAATCTGAAGCGGCGACTGCTGGTGCGGAGATCAGCGTCGAGGGCTTCGAGGGCATGCAGAGGGAGTTTGATGAGTAGGTGGACTAGCAGTGGAGAGTGGTCTGCAGTCCTTACAAAAGGGGCTCTCGCACGATCCAGCGGATTTATCATGGGGACGACGGTCATCGTTGGCATCGTGTAGTATAGTCACGCGCGAGGAGACGGATGCACAGCGAGAAGAGTCACAATTTTCGTACGATCCTGATTATATCCTGGAATGGCCTAAGCCATAAACGCGATAACCAACCCAGCCACAGCGATGATCATCGCAGCGTTCGCGCCCCTGACGACAACCGCAGAACTCTGCTGTTCGTGAGTAAAGGCGCCTGATGTGCCATCCGCCGTCGCCTTGTCAGTAGTGACCCATTCTATCGTGCCTTGTAAGCAACCATAGCCACCAGGCGTCGAGCATTGCGAGGTAGGCTCGCTGGATCCGTTGGGTGTGCATGCTGTGATCACGGTGGCGTCTGTGGGGAATTCTTCTCCGCTACAGCCGCTCACTGTGCCGTTGTAGCAGGTCATTTGCGCAGTAAACCCGACGTAGCCACTCGACCCAGCGGGCACTCCGAATCCGTAGCCGCCGGTTTCGTTGGTGGTGATGGAGGCGGGTTCAAAGTCTGTGGTATGGGCGATGAGTCTGCTCAAAGTGGTTTTGTTGGTCGGGTCGGTGATGTAGTCGATGGTCGAGTTGTAGGTGACGAGACCTCCGGTTCTTATGTGGTAGACGTCGTATTGGCTTGCGTTGACGGAGGGATCGGCGTTGAGGCTGGTGTACCAGCACATCTTGGTGCCATTGCAGGTTTGGCCATTTGAGAGGGCGAATGTTTGGTTGGCAAGGGCAGTATAGTGCGTATCCGGTGTGAAGCTGGAACAGTCGGCGGACACGAGGGCAGGGAGCAGAGCGAATGGAAGTGTGAGGAGGATAGGAATCATGGTTGCTGTGGCTTGTTGTAGTATAGAGATGATATGAACGGGAAGTCTTTGGGAGATTGTACTAGAAATGGGCGAGAACCTGCGTTTACTTATGTATGTCTTGCTTGTAGAGACGAGTTACGTCGACCGTTCACAGCTTCGTTATTGTTGGTGATCCGTTGCATACTGCTGTCGATCATGTTGGTTCAACCTTGGCAACATGGCGTATAGCCGTATGTCACAAGCTTGCCATGGCTGACCCTTGGCGACAAGGCGCGGCGCAATGTATACAAACCCATGATTTAGGGTTATCAGGGCAGATGAGATGGATGATGAGCAGTTATGAAACATCTTTTGAAATCCTGTGATAGAACGCCAAGGTAGAATTACCCAAGCAGGGTATAATCATAGGTAGACTTCTCGTTCCATGATCCTGTGATGCCATGCTCCGGCACGTGTCGCTGGTCTTGCTTACTACCAGCACTGTATGTTTTGCTGCTGTGTTTGCTCGAATAGAAAAGCATCATCAAGAAGTTTCGTAAATTCAAGTGAGACACGTCGCCAGGCGCAGATACAACCTTGTGTTCTTTATACAGGAGATGTGCTCAGGTTGTATATGCCAAGCATTGTGAAGAGTATGTGGTTCGCTTACTCAGCGCTCGAAGAGGAAAGCTCGGAACGTCCCGACGGGAAACAGCGCAGGAGCGATTGCCGTGCTGGGAAGGTCGGGCACTCGGGCGCGTTTCGATTGACCGTCTGCCTGCGCTGCCTGCTTGACAAGTTGACTGACCATCTGCCTCCAATTGTTCATTCCCGTCCGCTCAGTCGCGCAAAGTACACTGCACCGCACCCACCCACCGTTCTTCTGGCCCGATAAACCATCGCAGCTCTCGTCTCGGATCACGCTTGACGTCTGCCCGGGCCTCTTTTCATCAAAAGGTAAGACCTCCGTCAACCCTTGTCCGTCCTATTTGGCGCTAGCTGGCCTACGCCTTGCCATCTACACCATTTGCGCCTCTACTGTCGCATCAAACCTTGCGCAGACACCAGTCCGTCTACCGCCTCGCCGAGTCGCATAAGCCTGTCTTACCTCGCCGCGCGACTACACGTCCACCTGCGCATGTCAATCCCCACCCTATGCGAGACTCCCATTCACCTACCATTACACAACCCCATAGACGCGTTTCGCGCGTGGCATTGATGCGCCAAACACTAATTACACCTCAATTGGGCATTTGTGCCCCGACTGACCGTCCACTCGGCTGACCCATCGCGACATCATCTTTCTATCAACGCGTTTGGCTGACCTTGCGACTTCTGTAGACACCCACCAGATGCTGTCGCCTAGGGCGCACCTTTCACCATGAGCGCGTGGCCGCAGCACCAACAGCAACAACAGCACCAGTCCAATGGCGTCTACCCTGGTATGCTCGATTCCACCAAACAACCCAATTCCTTCGACCCTTCCTCGATGAATGGCATGTACAATGGCAACACTTTCAATCCACAGCAATTCAACAACCAGGGCATGCAACAGCAACATGTCAACCCGCAAGCTGCATTTGGAAACCAGACCTTTAACGTTGGGTCCGTTATCCCATTAAAGAGGCCAAGAGACGATGTAATGAGCATGTCGCCGGGACCACCGCAGAACACAACCTTGGGCGTGTCGCGATCACACACTCCAATGCAGCAAGGAACTCCCTTCCAGGGTAACCAACCTTTTCCCACACCATACCAGCATCTCCAACAAGGCTCCAACAATGCTACCCCATCGCCGACCTTGGCAAATCAGCAGTTTCGCCCTCCACAGCCTCCACCGCGCATGACCACCGCTTCACCTGCTCAATTCTCACAGATGGGCCAGGGTCAGGGCCAGAATGCACAAGGACAAATGTCGCCCAGTCCATCACATCAGAACAACCAGCAAATGTCGCCTCAAATACCACAACAGACCTTTTCGCCGAATCTAGGAGGAGGAGCAGGTGTTGGAGGAGGAGCTGGTTTTGGTCAAGGCTTTGGAAATCAGGGCATGATGCATCAAAACAATATGACTAGCAGCATGCCAGGGATGATGAACAATAGCTTGCCAAGCCACATGACCGGTAACATGGCCAGCAACATGCCGAGCAGTATGCCAGGTGCCGGAATGAACATGAGCGCGAGCGCGATGCAAGCCCAACTTCAGCAAAGACAATATCAACAGCGACTCGTACAGCAGCAGCAACGCATGCAGGCGCAGGCCCAGAACATCGGCGCTCAAGGCATACCAGGTCAAGGGATGGGAGGTCAAGGAATGGGCGCGCAAGGTATGGGAGGTCAAGGCATGCCACCACAACGGCCCACGGGCAACCAAATGGCCAGTCAAGCTTTCAACCAGGACCAACAAGGACAGGCCATGCCGAGCGTGCAACAAATGCAACCATCTCAGCCTGGACAGTCTCAACAACAGGGTCAACAAGCAGCAATGCATCAAGAAAAGGCGCGGCAATGGTTGCATAATCTGCAAATCCAATGTCAGCAACAAGGGAAGCCTTTTAACCCTTTCCCGGTCATTGCGGGTCAAAGAATCAATCTCTACGCTCTGTGGATGCACATAGCTCAGCTCGGAGGAAGCATGGCGATAAATCAGCGTAACATGTGGCCGGTAGTCGCCCAGAGACTTGGGTTTACAAATCATCCAACTGCTCCCCAAGAGATCAGACAAAACTTTGACACCTATCTGAGCACGTATGAGCGCTCGTTTATGCTAGCAAAGCAAGCACAGAAGCAACAACTGGCGCAAGAAGCCGCTCGACAGATGGCCGGTCTCAATGGCACAGGACAAGCACAAGGCCAAGGATCACCTACGCAGCAACTCTCCCAGAACGATGGTACGCAGGGTCGCTTCCCGCAAGGCCAGCAGCAATCCCAACCTCCAATAGGCATGCCTGCTCAGACACCGCAGCCTAACCAGCTTCAGCGACAGGGTAGTGTCTCGACAGCAAATGGTATGCCTGGTACTATACCCCCGACTCCCCAGAATATGCCTCAACCCAAGCGAACTCCGAGCATGACTAAACCCCCGACACTACCTCCCCAAGAACCGCCCACAGCTTCTCCAGTACCCGACGTCGGATCGACAGCTGTCTTAAATGCGGTCACTCCGATGATCAAGAAGGAGAGCAGTATTGCGTCTGTGAAACCAGCGGTCCAGGAATCAGAATATGAACCAAAGACTCGGAGTATGGATACCTTTGGCGGCTACGACATGACTGCTTTGATACCTCTGACCACGGACCTCTCTCGACGAATACCCGACGTGCCTTCTGTTTTCGAAATGGGCGTCATTGACATGCGATCAATCAATCTCAGCTTGCAATCAGGATTGCCACACGAGATTCGTCGCGCGCTCGATGATCTTGTGCAGATTACTGTGGACCCTCGTATTCTGTTGGAACTCGACAAATGCGACGATCTTGTCGATGTGTTGGTGGAATGCGCGGAGGCGCAAATTGATCGTCTAGCTGAGGTGGCTGAAGAAGTGTCTGATGCGGTCGACTTGTCATCGTACGAAGAAGTCTTGCGGTCGTGCCGTTCAGAGGCGGAAGACCTTTATGATTTCCCACCGTTCGGGTCATTAGAGCACGACTTGGAACAAGCCAGTGCACGACTAATCGCGCTCACAACCATCTTCCGAAATCTATCCTTTAACGAGCACAACCATCCATTCTTGGCGACGAGCGCCATGATCGCGCTGTTGTCTAACACGATCCGATTGTTGGGCACTCGACACATGCTGCTCCGGTCACATCAGAACGTGGCCGACTTTTACAAAGACGCAATCACATTCTTATCCAACACTGCCCAGGCACTGGAGCTACCTTCCAAGGACGATGCGCTCCACATTCTCCACTTTCTTCTAGCGTTTGCTCCACAGCCAGCTCCTTCAATTGACGACAGCGGGAATGTTCGGTTCAGCACTTATCATCCTGTCTTGCACCGGTATACATCGCACGCGGTGGACAGCTTGGCGAAGGTCCTCGCACGCACAGAACCGAATCGATCTTTCTACCGTCAGATCTTCACCACATCGTCCTCATCGCCTGACGAGGTTTCGCCATCTGAGCTGTTGACTCGAACGTTTGGCCTCGCCATCTCAGTACTGCCTGATCGTTCGAAGATTCCGCTTTCTTCTGCGGTCGAGTTGCGCTTGGTTGAGGCGAGAAAGCCATTGCTTACGCAGGGTATGCTGGCAGCAGATATAGTAGCAACGCTTGTACCCACGGCATTCTCGTACAACGAGACAGAAACTCCAGTCAATATCGCTCGTGTCTGGTTAGAAAGCGACGACCGATGGGCTACCTCGTTATTACGCATGGTCTATTTGTTGGCTACTGATCCGACCAAAGGCGCAGCCCAGCAGAGACAGATCCCTACGCGTCTAGGCCCAGATGGTCGCTTGCAGCCTGTCGATACCGACCCACAGGGTTATGGATTCATCGTTCATCGCGGACTGTCCATGCTCAAGCGACTCGTGGAGAAGGCGTTCGCGGGTCCGGCGCCCAAATTGCACAAGCTGTCAGCTGCTATCAATGGGACTTCTGAGGAGTCTTCGGAAGCTCATGACGTCAAGGTGAACAATGGGACGCACGCTGAAGAAAGCGACGACGATTTCGAAAAACTCAGGCTGTCAATTAGAGGAGATCCACTTCCACATCGGGAGACTGTTCTCGGAGCCTTGCTTGTTCAAAATGCGGACAAGGAAGCAATACGCATGATGAGCAAGTTGTATGATATGATTATCTCGTAGGGGGACGAGGATACGTAACGGTGATCTGGAGCATAACTGGTTCTGGGCTCAGAACAACCATTGGTCTGTCAGCCAAAAGGATTTTATCGGCCTTCGTCGTCCTTGAAAAATCTTGCTCTATGGTCTCAGAAGACGGGATCTGATGCATGGTAGATAGACTGATACCACCTTGCTAGGTGAAAACAGCATGTATAGTAGATATGGGGTCCGCATTTGGGCAAATGCGAACAGCATGAGACACCTATGATATACCTGAATTACTCGTGTCTCTTTATTCCATTCTTTTATAGCTGAAACTCTCAGAGAGTCGTAGTCGAATTTGCTTGGCAGGGTCAAGCAACGTTTGATCAGTGAAGCTCCAGCTGGCCTCTGAAAGCTGAAACCCGTCGGGGCTGCAGGCGCGACAGGCTCAGGGTCCACTCTTGCGTATGATTAATCAATAATCCACCGCGCTACACCTGTCCTCCCTCGACAAAGACTTGGAGGAGTTGTTTAAGATACATTCTCCTCTTTTGAATTTACAGTTCCTTTTCCCATCCACTACATTTACACATCTGCGAAATGCGCGCATTCGCAACACTCGGTCTGCTCGGTGCTGCGGCTCTGGTAGCTGCTAGCGACGTCCACGACCTGAAGCAGGACACCTTCAAGGGTTTCGTAGAGGAGAACGACATTGTTCTTGCAGAGTGTACGTCAGCTTTAATGTCTCATCTCGAACGCAGTACTGATCTGTCAATAGTCTTCGCACCATGGTGCGGCCACTGCAAGGCCCTTGCCCCAGAGTACGAGGAGGCTGCTACCACTCTTAAGGAGAAGAACATCCCTCTCGCGAAGATCGACTGCACGGAAGAGGCGGAACTTTGCAAGGACAACGGTGTCGAGGGATACCCAACCCTCAAGGTGTTCAGGGGACCAAACAATGTCTCTCCATACACCGGCCAAAGAAAGGCTCAGGCGTACGTTTTGCAGCGTCTGTATACAGTAATCCTCAGACTGATATTCTACCAGCATCATCTCATACATGACCAAGCAATCTATGCCCGCTGTATCCACCATCGACAGCTCCACACTCGAGGACTTCAAGACCGCAGACAAGGTTGTTATGGTCGCTTACTTCGCCGCTGATGACAAGGCCTCAAACAAGACTTTCCAAACCGTTGCCGAGAGCCTCAGGGACAACTACCTCTTTGGTGCCACCAACGATGCCGCTCTCGCCAAGGCCGAGGGTGTCAAGCAGCCAGGCATTGTTCTCTACAAGAGCTTCGATGAGGGCAAGTCCACCTTTGACGGCAAGTTCGACGAGGAGGAGATCTCCACATTCGCAAAGACCTCTTCCATCCCTCTTATCGGTGAGGTCGGTCCAGAGACCTACGCCTCCTACATGGCCGCCGGCATCCCGCTCGCATACATTTTCGCCGAGACCCCAGAAGAGCGCGAGACACTCGGCAAAGAGCTCAAGGAGGTCGCCGAGAAGCACAAGGGCAAGGTCAGCTTCGCTACCATTGACGCCAAGGCATTCGGTCAGCACGCTGGTAACCTCAATCTTGAGGTCGGCAAGTGGCCAGCTTTTGCAATCCAGGACACTGCGAAGAACCAGAAGTTCCCGTTCGATGGCAAGAAGATCGACAAGAAGAGCATTGGCAAATTCGTCGATGACTTTGTTGGCGGAAAGGTCGAGCCAAGCGTGAAGAGCGAGCCAATTCCAGAGAAGCAGGATGGTGCAGTCACTGTTGTCGTCGCCAAGAACTACAACGACATTGTTCTCGACGACAAGAAGGATGTCCTGATCGAGTTCTACGCTCCATGGTGCGGTCACTGCAAGTCGTAAGTTTACACAGTATTTGACGGCTCAATACTCGAAGCTAATCTATATCCCAGCCTCGCTCCAAAATACGAGGAACTCGCCCAGCTCTACAGCTCCGTCTCCAAGAAGATCACCATCGCCAAGGTCGACGCGACCCTCAACGACGTTCCAGACGAGAACCAGGGTTTCCCAACCATCAAGCTCTACCCAGCCGGCAAGAAGGACAGCCCAGTCGACTACACCGGTAGCCGCACCGTCGAGGACCTCATCGAGTTCATCCGCGACAACGGTTCCTACAGCATCGACGGTAACGACCTCTCAGACTCTGACGACGTTGACGCCGACTTCGCCAAGGCCACCGAGGGCATGCCTCAACAAGCCATGGCTGCTACCGAGTCTGGATCAAGCGCTGCATCAAGCGGTGCATCAAGTGCTGCATCCGGTGCTGCGGACTACGCTACCGAGGTCGTCAAGGAGGCTGTACACGCGGCTGAGACTTTCTTGGCCGACGACGATGCCGACGCTGACCACCACGACGAGTTGTAGATTATTTACACCCAAGCGGAGGTTTTGGAGCAGTAAGGAGAGGAACATTTTACTGTGGACTGTTCTCAAGAAATGAGAGCAGGCACAAGCATTGGCTGTACTTCGATTAGTGACGCAAAAAAGGAATTGATTCGCATCCGATCCAGTTGTGATTCGTGAACTTTTGTGTAGTGCTGTACTAGAACGAAAACTAATTGCGCGACTTCACAAGAGTCAGTAACTACCCAAACAGCCAGCTCACACCGGCTCTAACACACAGAAGCTCCCGCTTTCGTCTCTCACTTTGAACACGAGCATGGCCGCGTGATATATGAGTCTGAAATCTAGAAAATCTGAACACCAGAGCCTGGCTCGCCTGGGTCCCGACAGCCTCCTCGGTGAGTACAGGTGAGCCGCGTGCAGGTAAACAGCGAGGAAGTTGAATCGTAGTCATACATGCAACATAACAAGCCCAGAGAGCAACAGTGTTTAGAAAAGGTTATTTTCACATTTTCCGAGCGCAACCCGCGCTCGACCCAGTAACACAGCATAGCCACTAAAGAAAAGAGAAAAGGAAGCCAAGCAGCCGACCAGCATCGTGCCCATCATGCCGGCACGCGCGCCACGAACGCCATGTTACATACATCACTTGTGTTCGACGTTCCCGCATCAAAGCAGAGACGACGAGGACGGGCCGTCTACGTTGACTTCCGCTTCTTCTTCTTCTCTTTCGGCTCCTCGGCCGCGACGCCCTCGCTCTGCCTCCTGCGCTTCTTCTCCTCCTTGCGGGCCTTCTTGGCGGCCTTCTCGTCGTCTTCAGCGGTGGCCGTTGTTGGCACGGCTTGTTCGTCGACGTCCATCGCGTCGGACTTGCGCTTGCTTTTCTTCTCTTTCTTGGACGCTTTGGCGCGGACTTCGGCTTCTGTTGCCGCGGCGGTCACGCCTGGCGCTTTGATGGCGTCTTGGGCGCCGGCGATCGCTGAGGGGTCGTCGATGTTGATGTCTGCGAGGACCGAGTCCATGGCTTCTCTCTGGGTGGGGTTAGTGGATGTTAGATAGATGAGGGGTGGGCCTGAAAACGTACCATGGCGACCTCGTTCTTAGTTGGGGCTTCGCCGGTGGCGTAGAAGTTTAGACGCTCTTCTACTTGCTGACGGAGAGCGACACCGAATTTTGTCGTTGGCTGCTCGGAAAAGTTGTCGATACGACTGGCGATCGAGGTCTTGTTGGCGAGGAAACGGGAGATGCGACCCTTGTTCTTCTGTCCAGCACGGCCAATGAAGCTGCTGTGGTAAATGATACCGTACTTGGGTGTGTTTCCCTTGGTCTTGAGGGCACGGAAGAGCGCCTTCTCAGCACCGAGAATTTGAACGGTAGAGGCGGGGTATTTGGCCAGGTTGGTAAGGGATCCAGCTTTCTGGATAAGACGAGCACCGACGGTCTCACCGATCAAGGCGGCAAGGTTGGGAGCGACGATACCCATCTTGGCGACAAGGTAGGCGCCGACACTCTTGCGGTAGGCAGTAAGACTGACGACACGCTCTGCAAAGGCCATGACGTTGTCCATGTCTTCCTGTCCAATGTCTTGACCCATAGAGACACGAGCGGCATCGATGACACCTTGAGCAACACCTTCGTCATCGTCGACCATGGCAGCAAGATCGTGGAGGCTGTCCTGTGAAAGAGTCTTCTTGTCCTTGATGAAAAGGGCCATCTTGGCGTAGGTGTGGTTGTCGGAAACAATTCGGACGAGCTCCGGGAAGTGCCATCCATACCATTCTCTGACTCTCATGGCAAAGGTGTTGCATGCCTTGTCCAGCTGGTCGATGGTAGCGATAGCCTGGATGATGTGGTTGTCGTTCTTCTGCACACTGAACTTTACCTTGGCTCTGCTGTATGCGTGTCCAAGACCAAGCTGTGCTCTCTCTACATCGCCCTCTTGCAATTGCTTGAGAAGCTTGTCGGCGTGAAGTCTGATTCCACGGAGGAGGTCGGCAACGATCTCGCTAGTCTCTCCAGTCTCGCAGTCGACACCTGGGAATTCGGCCTTGATGCTTCCAGCCAAGTTCCTGTCTGTCACTCCCAAAGTGACCTTCTTGCCCTTCTTACTCGATTTTGGGAGGTTCGCATCCAGAACAGTCTTCAAGTACTCGGAGACGATACCCTCAGAGACGTCGTTGGCGTTTTCGAGAGCCTGAGCAGCACCTTGGAATGGAGCAAATGCTTGAACTTCGACCATCTTTCCAAACTTGGCCAGATCCTGAACCTGCTCTTGAACCTCCTTCAGACGGTTGCCGACGGCATCCCCTTGCATGCGGACCTTGAAGACCTAGTGCAACTCCGTCAGCGCGAGCAATAAAATTTCTGGATCGCAAATTCGCATACCGCATAGCCCACGGAGGACTCGTGAAGCAGGTAGTCGACCGACATGATTTGCGCAGTATACTAATATCGCAGGTTGGACCCGCTGGCTGCACAATAAGCGATCGTAGATAGAGTCGTAAAATAGTAGTTGTTGGTGCAGATATTAAATTCCGTCGTCTGAAGAATTTTGGCGGAGAACTTCAGCAAGCTCCGGCGGTGTTCAGAGAGTCTTGGCAAAGGGTCGCGTGTGTTTTCACCGCAATGCGAACGCGGGACGACGCCGAACGACCACGAAAAAGTTCAGAGCTCCGACTGCAGTGATACACACTTTTGACCGCCAGTATTTCATATTGTCTCGCTCACGATCACATTCGAATCGCATAAGGATAGACGAGAGCTCACAATGTCCGCAGCTCAGCTATTAAACCCCAAGGCGGAGTCGAGAGTAAGTCTTGCGCAAATCAACCACAAGATTCAAGCCTGACTTTACAACAGAGAAGAGGAGAGGCGCTCAAAGTCAACATCTCTGCTGGTGAAGGTCTTCAGGATGTGTTACGGTCGAATCTTGGTCCCTCGGGAACTCTCAAGATGTTGGTGGATGGTGCAGGATCGATCAAGCTCACAAAAGATGGAAGTGTACTGTTGAAAGAAATGCAAATACAGAACCCAACCGCGGTAATGATTGCGAGAGCGGCGACGGCACAAGACGACATTACTGGCGACGGCACAACATCAGTAGTTCTCATGGTTGGTGAATTGTTGAAGCAAGCAGACAGATACATCTCGGAAGGCCTCCACCCAAGAGTCATTACAGACGGCTACGACTTGGCCAAGAACGAGGCGCTCAAGTACCTGGATTCTTTCAAGCTTCAGCGCGATGTCGACAGAGAGCTGCTGCTGTCGGTAGCGAGAACATCGCTTGCGACAAAGGTCAATGCCACACTCGCCGAGGCGCTCACCCCAGATTTGGTCGACGCGGTGCTTGCAATCTACAACGCTCCAGAGAAGCCGGACTTGCACATGGTGGAGATCATGACTATGCAGCACAGGACGGCGGCCGACACACAGCTCATCAAGGGACTTGCTCTTGACCACGGCGCGAGGCATCCGGATATGCCAAAGCGTGTCGAGAATGCTTTCATCCTTACACTCAACGTCTCCTTGGAATACGAAAAGTCCGAGATTAACTCTGGATTCTACTACTCGTCTGCCGAGCAAAGAGAGAAGCTTGTAGAGAGCGAGAGGCGGTTCGTGGACGAGAAGCTGCGCAGGATTGTCGAGCTCAAGAAGGAGGTTTGCGGCACGGATGGCACAAAGAGCTTCGTCATTGTCAACCAGAAGGGTATCGATCCTCTTTCGCTGGATGTATTGGCAAAGAACGGCATCATGGCTCTTCGTCGCGCAAAGAGAAGGAACATGGAGCGCATGCAGTTGATCTGTGGTGGTACTGCTCAGAACAGCGTGGACGATCTCAATCCAAGCGTTCTCGGTTGGGCTGGTCTGGTCTACGAGCATCAGTTGGGTGAGGAGAAGTACACTTTCATCGAGGAGGTCAAGGATCCAAAGTCTGTCACTCTGCTCATCAAGGGTCCAAACGCACACACCATCACTCAGCTCAAGGACGCGGTCCGCGACGGTCTCAGGAGTGTCTACAACATGATCGTCGACGGCTGCGTAGTACCGGGCGGTGGCGCGTTCCAAGTAGCGTGCGCAGCCCACCTCAACAGCGATGCATTCAAGAAGACGGTCAAGGGCAAGGCCAAGTGGGGAGTCGAGGCATTCGCCGACGCTCTTCTGGTGATCCCCAAGACTCTTGCCGCGAACTCTGGCCATGACATTCAGGACGCACTCGCAGCGCTGCAAGACGAGCACGCCGACGGTCACGCTGCGGGCTTGAACTTGACGACCGGTGAGCCGATGGACCCGCTACAGGAGGGTGTCTATGATTCGTTCAGAGTGATCAGAAATTACATTGCTTCGTCGACGGGCATTGCGAGCAATCTGTTACTTTGTGACGAGATGCTCAAGGCAAGGCAAATGGTGAGTCTATTGCTGTTCACTGCAGATATAAATCTTACTAACACTTTCACAGGGCAGACAACCTGGTCCAGGTGGCGAGGACATGCAGTGAGGCTGAATTGGAACGAATTGACAAAAGCCAATCTAAAGCGACGGGACACGGTGGGAGACTGTTATACTGTCCACAAGACAGAGAGGCAGCTTCTTGCGCTCGAGGATATCTATATGTACCAATATACAGAGTCACCTCTGGAACGCGCAAAAGTTCCGTCTGCACCTTTGCAAATGTCCTTGGTGACTCTGCTTTCAAATCTCTGCCTTCAAATCTCTGCTTTCAAATCCCTGCGCTCGAGTCTCTGCGCATGTGCCTGCAGCTCATCCAGGGAATCCACCTCTAGCGATCTTCCTCGCCCTCTGGTCTCTGCGATTATGATTCGCTCTGCTTCCCTTACTAGCCTCTTTCCGCTGGCGCGAGACCTGCGTCCCACTCTCACCCGTCGGGCCAGCCAGATTACCTCCGCGTCCACCACCTCTTCCTCTACCCCTACCCACGCCTCTTCCCCTTCCTCGGCCCCTGAACCCGCCCCGTTCACTACCGTCACTATCATCAGTCTCACCGGCCCTATAGCTCGTCCGCCCAATCGTCTCCTGCTGTCCATCGAACCCACTGTACTTGCCTTCCAGCCGCCGTATCCTCTTCGGATCACGCGCAAGCATCAGACCCCACCCTTCGAGCGCTTCGTCCGTCATGCCCGTCTCGCTCTTCATCGCCGCGCGGGCGGGCGATTTCCGCGTCTCTGCGCCGCGCGCAAATGTGCTCGGGTCCATCTTCCAGGCGCGGAACAGTGTTTCTTCGTTCGGATCTTCGCTGTCGACACGTACGTCGCGGCTGGTTTCGCCGTCGGGCGCGGTCGTGTCGACGGTGCCGCCAACGTCGTCTTGATCGTAGGTGTCGTCGCGCTCGTCATCGTCCGAGTCGAAGGCGGCGAGTGCGGACAGGATCGCGGATTTGGTTTCGGTTGTTTGTTTTGTGGAGAGGAGTGCGTCCGCGGTCTGTGTGGCGTTTGCGCGGCCGATGTGCAGGCGTGCGGTGTCGTGTTCCAGGCGGTCAAACTCGTCGTCATCGAAGACGTTGCGTCTTTGAGGAATTGCCGAGAGCCGAGGTGTGCTTCGAGGGACTAGGTGATCGGCTGATGGTGGTTGGTCGTTAGACGGTGTGAGCTGGGACGCGCGGTCGAGCCCTGAGAGATGAGGTGGGAGCGATTCGTCAAGGAGATGTGCTGTGACTTGTTCCACTGACTCGGAGTACTCCTCGAGTAGACGCGCGATGAAAGCAGAGCCAAGATCGGGGAAGAGATCCTGTATTTGTGTGATGAGACTCATGCTGTGCATATGCTGCTCGTTCGAAACCGCTCCATGACCGAAAGAGTCCTTCTCCGGGCCTTTTCCTTTACCAGTCCTCCTCCGGCTTGTGGCACGAGGTCGTGCGAGAGCTGATGACCTGTACGGCGCTAATGATGTTGCAAGTGTATGAGCTCTCTCGGCATCTTTTCCAGTGACGGACGAGTTGAGCTTGGCAAGAAGTGGTGTGTTGGTCACGAGATCCGACAGCAACGTGACATCGTTCCCAGCCTTGCCGGCCAGAGCCTTGAGACTGTATAGGTGATCGAACAGCATTGAATGATTCGGCTTGTCTCCCTTCAAGCAAGCAACAAGACCAAGATAAGTGACCACTACTATCCTCTGCCGAAAGCTTTGCGACGCAGCCTTGTATGATGCCATCAACGTATCGATAAGATCGGAGCCAGCAGTCAGGAAGACACCAGTGTCGCGTGATGAGCGAAGTAGAGGCGCGAGCCTCTTCAGGTCGTTCTCTGCAGCACTCGGTTCCGCTGACTCGAGTCTCTTTAGTAGCGATGCCTTGAGCTCTTTCAAAGACGCCTCGATCTCAGATTGGCGTTTCTGCCAGAGAGTGTCGAGGAAAGCCTCAAGGATATGGCTCTTGGAGTAAGCATGACTGAAGTCACTCACGAAAGTCCAATTCAGAAGCGTCTTCGGCGCTGACTTGACTTCCAGTAATGAGCGATGCGTAAGGAGAAACGCTAATCTGTGCAGAACATGTGTTTTAGGAGAAGCCTGAATTCGTAGATTGCCATGGTCCTGGGAGGCCTCTCGATAGTATGAAAGCAGGAATCGAGTTATGCTTTCATTGTCACCAGAAAGAGCCGCTTGGAACCCTTGAGGAGAGACTCGTAGATAGTATTCGGTAAGCGATATCCATGCATCCAGGCAAGCTTCCCATTCCTCTGGGACCAATTGCTTTCGAAAGGTAGCAGGGGGGTACGGAGCAATCGCGGGTGCGGCCATCGTAGTGATTTCGACTTGACAGAGTTAATTTTGGTCAGGCCCTTCTCTCTGGATAGCGTACTACACTCCGATGTCCCCTCGAGCACTCACTCCGATCTTCACAAAAATATATATAGAATCATCAATGACGACTTCGAGGTGGGATGGAACGTCGACCCTCCTTACTTAACCTTAAAGCAGTTAGTCAGCCAAGACTTCGAGATCCCCACACAGGCATCGCGAAATTCACGAAAAAGCCGATTTCACATTCGCGACCACACCTCTACAACCACATCACCAAATTTCCAATCATCACTGAGCCGAGACCACAGTCCGAGTCGTGATTGGCCTTTAACAACAAACAAAAAAACACCCTCCAACAAACCACCGAACAACTCTTTTCCACCCGAAATGTCTTTCCAGGACCCAAAGAAGACCGGCCAGGCCGACGCCCCAAAGATCCACAAGATCCG
>Ga0058702_10000044_pt1 | contig 156635 bp, 122 predicted proteins | sample AgamicOrSfe_FD_83781 | JGI IMG/M metagenome (GOLD analysis project Ga0058702, IMG submission 83781) | Agave microbial communities from Guanajuato, Mexico - Or.Sf.e | ecosystem: Host-associated > Plants > Phyllosphere > Phylloplane/Leaf | place: Guanajuato, Mexico | collected 2012-05-30 | reverse complement strand
GAATTGCCTGAAGAGGCTGAGGATAACGCTGAGGAGGAGGAAGAGGATGATCGTCCTAAGTTCAAGGTCCCAGGCATCGAGACTCTTGAAGGCCTCAAGGTCAACAAGAAGGGCAAGGTCCTTGATGAGGATGGCGAGGAGATCGGTGAGCTCATCCAGGGAGAGCTCGCCGACTGCGCTGGCAAGAAGATCAACGACAAGGGTGAGGTTATGGATGCTGATGGCAATGTCATCGGTATGGTCCGCACCATCGCCACTCAGCTCACCGAGGAGGAGATTGCCGAGGGTGTCGAGGGCATTGCTGCCGAAGACGCCGACGCTGCTCACGAGGCTGCTGAGAACGCCGAGAACGCCGAGGAGGGCGCCGAAGACGCAAAGGACGACGCCGAGCAGGCCGCTGAGGATGCTCAGGAGGCTGCCGAGGATGCCGAGGAGGCTGGTCCACAGCTCCCACCACTCTCCATCCTCGAGGGTCTCACCTGCAACAAGCAAGGCAAGCTCATCGACTCCAACGGTAACACTGTCGGTGAACTCACCGAGGGTAACGCCAAGCAGCTGTCCAAGAATGGCAACCAGTGCGACGCTGAAGGTCAATTCTGGGACAACAAGGGCAAGGTCATCGGTCGCGCTCAGACTGTCGCTCAAGAGGACGCCGAGGAGGAGGCTCCGTTCGCCGGTCTCGATGGCCTAGTCGTTGTCAAGGACGGCTACGTCGAGGACGAGAACGAGAACAAGGTTGGTATTGTCGTCGAAGGCGATGCCAAGAAGCTTGTCGGCCGCCATGTTGACGAGGACGGTGACATTCTTGACAAGAAGGGAACGGTTGTTGGTCACGCCGAGCGCTGGGAGGAGCCAGAGGAGGAGCAAGTCGAGGAGGAGATCATGGACTACTCCATCCTCGAGGGCAAGCCTCTTAACAAGGCTGGAATGGTCATTGGAGACAATGGTGTTCCAGTCGGTCGTCTCGTCCAAGGCTCCGCCAAGGAACTCGCTGGCAAGAAGATCGCCGATGAGGGCAAGATCTACAACGACTCTGGCAAGGTTATCGGCCAATGTGAGGTCATTCCACCAGAGGAGCGCGAGGCCAAGCCTGAGGGACCATTCGCCGGTCTCGAAGGACTTCGTGTCATTGCCGGCGGCAAGGTCGCTGACGAGAACGAGAACGTCGTTGGTGAGATTGTCGAGGGCAACGCCAAGCGCATGATCGGTCTTGCTGTCGATGAGGACGGTGACATCGTTGACAAGAACGGCACCGTGAAGGGTCACGCCGAGCCAATTCCTGAAGAGGAGGATGTTGATCTGTCCGTTCTTGACGGTAAGATGTTGAACAAGCAGGGTTACGTCGTTGACGAGCAGAACTTGCCAATTGGTAAGCTCGTCGAGGGTGACGCCAAGAACCTTGCCGGCAAGCGCTGCGACGAACAGGGTCTGCTCTACAACGACCGCGGAAAGGTCGCCGGTCGCTGCGAGGTTCTGCCCGACAGCGAACGTCCTTCCAAGGCCGAGGGTCCATTCGGTGGATACGAGGGTCTTCACGTCAACAAGGAGGGATACGTCGAGGATGAGGAGGGCAATGTTGTTGGTGTCATCACCGAAGGCAACGCCAAGAAGCTCGCTGGTATGCACGTTGACGAGGATGGAGACATCATCGACAAGTACGGCAACACCAAGGGTCACGCTGAGCCTTACGAGGAGGAGGAGCAAACCCCAGAGGACCTCTCTGCTCTTGCTGGCTGCACTGTCAACAAGGCCGGAAACGTTGTCGATTCCAACGGCACCATCATCGGACGTGTCGCCGAGGGTGATGTGCAGACCATGATCGGCAAGAAGGTCGACGGTCAAGGACAGATTTGGGACAACGCAGGTCAAGTCATTGGTCGTGCCGAGCTCGCCAAGGGTCAAGACACTTCCGCCGAGGGACCATTCGCTGGATTCGAGGATGCACAGGTATCCAAGGACGGTACCGTCGTTACTCCAGCTGGCGACATCATCGGACGCGTCACCGAGGGCGACATCAAGAAGCTCGTTGCTCACAAGGTTGACGAGTCAGGAGACATTCTCGACAAGAACGGCAACGTCATCGGTAGAGCCGAGCGCTGGGAGCCAGAGGAGAAGGGCGCAGAATCAACCCAATGTCGGGCCGCAAGGTCAACCGCGAGGGTGAGGTCCGCTCCGAGGACGGCGATGTCATGGGTCGTCTCACCGCCGGTGACTTGGGTCACTGCGTTGGCTGCGAGATTGACGACAACGGCAACGTTGTCGACAACGACGGCAACAAGATCGGAGAGGTCACTCTCCTCGAGAACATTGTCGAGGAGGAGATCCCAGAGGACGAGACCGAGGAGGAGCGCAAGGCTCGTGAGGAGCGTGAGGTCGCCAAGAAGATGGGCAACATCTGCTCGCAAACTCTCGAGCGCATCCAGCCTGTCTGCAAGCAAATCACCGAGGTACGTCACGCTAATCCCTATCATATCTACCCTCCTTGAACGTACACTAACACCTCCCAGTACATCGAGACAGCAGACCGCACCCCCCGCGAAGAACTCGACGAGGACCAACTCGTCAACGACGTCAAGCCACTGATCGAAGAAGGCGGCCGCATCCTGCAAGAATGCAACGGCTCACTCCGCGGCCTCGACCCAGACGGCCACATCGCCGCCCAAGCCAAGGGCCGCACCGGCAGCGGCGAAGCCTCGCCCGAAGAAGTGCGCCTGGCCGAGACGCTCAAGGAACTGACGACGACGGTGGTGACGACCATCGACAACGCCAAGAAGCGCATCTCGGACATGCCACACGCCAAGAAGAAGCTCAACCCGCTCTGGGGCCTGATGACGCAGCCGCTGTTCCAGATCCTGGCCGCCGTCGGTCTGTTGCTGGCCGGTGTCCTCGGTCTCGTCGGACAGTTGCTCAACGGCCTCGGTCTCGGTGGGCTCGTCAATGGCCTCCTCGGTGGTCTCGGTATCGACAAGTTGATGGGTGGTCTTGGACTCGGTGGAATGTTCGGTGGTGATGACAAGAAGAAGAAGAAGGCTGGCGGTGGTGGTGCCAGCAGTTTGCCTATTATTGGTGGACTCATGGGTGGAAAGTAAACGACTCGTCACTTTGATGGGATGAGGGCAGAGTTGGGGGGAGAGCAAGATTGTCACGAGGAGGATGTTTACGAAAAAAAAAGTCTCGTTTGTTGTAAGTCTCCTTTGTCGGATGGGGTAATTTGGAAAGCAATTGTATTATAGTATGCGTAATGAAATCTGGTCTACTTCAATCTGTTCTCTCTGCTTTGGATTCACGTGCTTTCACTCACTCTCGTCGTCTGCTGTCTTGCCTGGCTGTGTCCTAGTCCTCAAATGTCAAATTCATAGCAATCACAATGTACGTTTGGGGTAGCTCTTTGGTCAATAAGCTGCTCGGGCACTATTGCACGTCGTCGTGGGGCACGATTTCTGGACGCAGTTCCAAGGGTTCATGTCGTCGAAAGGTTACATCTGTCTACAACAAGGAGTTATTCAGTCACGATTGGGAGAACAGCGTCGAGCTGTACAAGTGTTTGTTCTGCCGTAGCATGATTGTTTGATGTTGTTTTTACATAGTTCTGTTCTCGTGCCTTTGGCACCGCAGGTATCCTTTTAGTATGTCCATGCAATAGTGGAAACTCAGGCCCAAGTCCACGAACGCCTTGCGTGGTTTCGATACAATACAGGCGGCAAAAGCTCGCCGGAACAATTTGGTCGTCCCCTTTTCCTCCTGTTTCAATTTCCGTGCTCATTGCTTCTCCTGATCCGTAGTTCCACGCCCCTGGCGTCCCTATGCCTGAATAAATGCATCCGCGGGCAAGCCAGCCTTGACGGACTCGAATGCCAGCTGCGCTTTGTCAAAATCCCAGCCTACTTGCTCCAAGCAATCCTTGGCGTATCCGATGGTCATTCTCGTGAGTTCCTGCAACTTCAGGATCATCTGTTCCGCAACCTCTGTAGTGAGTCCATTGGGGAGTTGCGGCGCGATAGCCGATGGTGCGGTGTCTGCGATGGTGGTCTGCTCGGGCTCAAAAGCTGCGATGCCGCCATAGGCACGCACGGTCAGCATGTCGTTGACGATGCGTACGCCCGCTGGGCCGCCGGGTCCGATGATGAAGGTCCGGTCGAAGCTGCGCTTTTTCTTCGCTTGGCCTGTGCTGAGATCTAGCTCCTCGTACTCGCTGTGGATGGTGATGAGGAAGCCGTCCACGCCGCCTTGTGACTGGCCTGATGGGTCTGGGACGCCTGGTTGAAGCTGACATTCAATCAGCCATTTCTTAGGCTCGACTGCTAGATCCGGGTGCCGTGTTGGTGGGAGGTTTGCGAAAGCTGCCGAGACTCCGTCTGTGCCTTTGTACAAGCGGTTCTGGCGAGCTGGCAGATGTGAGATCTTTTTGAGATTGCGACTCTGTTTGATGTAGTCGCCCCATTCTTGTGGTCCTGTTGCACCCTCTACGGATGAATCTCGAGGTGCGTTATTGTTAAGTGCGTACGAAAAGTCCGAGTGTTCGTCGTAAAAGTGTGCTGCCAATGCTGGGCGGTCGCTGTCGAAGCCGGTGAAAAACGTACGGATGAAGTTCTCGGCGACTTGACCTTCATCCTGGAAGCTGGGTGTACGGATTGGAAACGGAAAATCAGTGACCTGAGTAGCCTTGGCTGCCTCCTCTTCAGTCCTGACCTGAACCGTGTTCAACAATCTCAGCTTTGGATACCACATGATGAGTGTTGTGGCATAATTGGGCTCTTCCGTCTCGATAGGATTGCTGCTGACAATGAGATGCTCCATATTCGGAAACTTTGTCCGCCACAACCCCAAGTCGGCAATCTTTGCAATCTTGTTGTTCGAGAGGTCGAGGTTTTTGAGCTGCGGTAACGTCGGCGCCAATGTCGTTACAGCCGTGATGTTTGACAATTCATTGTTGGCAAGTGTGACACTCTGAATTGCTTCATGTTTCAGCGCCGGAGTCTCGAATTGTCGGTCGAGTACTTTCATGAGCGCGGGAAAGACTTTGCTGGTCGTGGATGCACTCTCAAAGACATGTGAGGCTTTGAGCTCTGGATCGGACCCTAGAGCGCTGAGATCCAGAAGTTTCGTTTCCGGGTTGTAGCGTCGTGCCAGAAACGCGGTGAACATGGCAATGATGTTCTCCTTTGAATTAGGATCGGCCGGATCTGCTTTGGCCTTGGTCACGGAAATGTTGTTTCCAGCAAAGACAAAACCATTTAACCTCAGCATTGCGCCTACATGTTCTGCTGGCACTGTGATAATCAATTCCTGGTCGTCAACTCGTGACTGTAAACATATTAGTATCGTGAAAGGCTCATAAGAGCCATCAACCGAGAAAGAATAATCCGAGGTCGCTGCAAGGCGGTCGTCGTTCCAAGATTGGCTGCAAACGAAAGCGGACCGAGTGCGACGAGCTGAGATGGGAGCTTTCAGGTCGAAAGGTGCTGACATACCTTCTTGACCTTGACTGGTCTTTTGGTGGGGCTTTTGAGGGTCGCCCTCTTCTCCAGCCAGGCGATAAGAGAGTTGACACCGCTATCCGCAGAGGTTGCTGCAGTGCTATTGCTCCAGCCTGTGACTAATAGGTCCTCGGGTTCCCTGGGCGTTCTAACGGATGGTCCAGACGAGACGTGATTCTGGACCTCACGCTGCAGCCTTGCGGTGTTGATAGGTTTCCTGGCAGGTTTCGTTGCACCGTCGCGAGTGCTACCAGATGTGCCCTTTGATTTGGAAATTCCACCTCGACCACCCCGCGAAGAACTATCCATAGCCACATCTCCATCTTTGTCTGGCCTGGCACCCCGTCTCTTGGCTATTCCACCGCGCGAAGAACCGGCTTTCGTTTTCTTGTTGGCTACCATGGTGGCAGCGTCTTGAAAAGAAACCTCAGAGTAGGACGTGATTCAGGCAGAAAGCCTGAGGTGAGAGCAGATTTGCTAGTTGTATTTGGTATTCGCGCCTAAAGTGAGGGTATGTTGGTGTTATAGTTGTCGCAAAGGAGTGAAGATGTGTCTGTAAGAGATTTACTGTTGGAAGGTCGAGTATCGGACAGAAAGCGAATGCGCGGGATGTTTTATAGTAGAAGAAGTAATGTCTTGGAGTAATCTACCATGATGTTCTGAAGAAAGTTCAGGCAGCTGCTTCACATGACAGCCGCCAAGACTGGAGGTTGGAGCCTGCTGACTCAGCCGCCGCGACTCCACGTCGGCACTTTGTGCATCTTCCATTGACCTGCGAGTTGACGCAGTGCATACTATACATAATAGCTTCTGTTGAAGCATGGCAAATCAATGCGAACACACCTAGGCCAAACACTTCCGGCTAAGCATGTCAATGGCCCAGAGCACTGCAAAAACTCGTCGAGGAAAGTCAAACCGCGCACGGTATGCACGCTCGGAAGATGGCACGCGTGCGTGATACTACTCGACTTGCACCATCACCAATATCTCTTCAATGGATATCGTTTGGACTGGCAAGGTCTAGCCTACATCTCACATCGAGGGTCGATTTTCCGTGGTAGACACCAATGCATTCTAGGCCATCCGTGGACAATAATCGAGAATTAGCCGTGGAATGCAAACCCGCCTAGCAATCAACAACACCATCGCGTCGCGTAAGTCAGATCAGGTACAGTATGAGAGCTCTTTTCTTCTTTTTCTCGCAGGAATACTCGTCCTTCAGAGGTCAAAGATGTCGTTCTCATCGCGAACGGCAGGGCTGACTGCTTTTTTCCTTCTCTCCTTTTCCTCGTTGTTTCAATGTCAGAGTGTACCCAACGCAAGCTTGTTAGTGGGCGGCGGCACTCCTGGGGGCGTTTATCAATTGACCGACGACTATGAGCCTACAATCTTCTTCAGCAAGTTCAACTTCTACGATGCAAGTATTGTCATGTAAATCGTGGAGAACAAGCATTAACGTAATCAGAGCTATGATCCGACATATGGCCACGTCCAGTAAGCTGCTACCAGAATGATCGAACTTCAAGGCTAAAGATGAACAGATACGTATCAGGGGCTGTTGCGCTTCAAAACGGGTTTACGACAGGTACGACTGAGTATGTCAACATCAGTGTGGACACTACCAATAAATGGCCAAATGGTGGTCCTGGCCGGCCGGCTGTGCGTTTAATCAGCGACAACACATACACTCACGGTCTTTTCATCTTGGATCTTGCACACATGCCCCAGGGATGCGGTACTTGGCCCGCATACTGGCTGCTCGGTCCCGACTGGCCAAGTCACGGAGAGATTGGTAGTAGACCCAAGTCCATCATACAATCCCCAACTTACAAGGAGTAGATATTATCGAGGGTGTGAACACAATCACATACAACTCCATGTCTCTGCACACGAGCGACAACTGCTCCATCACGGGCACGGGTGCTACTGGTAATTTCGAAACTTCCGACTGTTACGAGGCCGACAATGGAAATTCTGGATGCGGATTCGGTACCAATGATGCAAACAACCCCAACAACTACGGTAGCCAACTCAACAGTGTCGGTGGTGGTATCTACGCAACCGAGTGGACTTCTCAGTATATTCAAATCTGGTATTTTCCGAGAAATGCCATTCCCTCGAGCATCTCAGCCGGGTCCCCTAATATCACACAATTCGGTAAACCTATGGCGCTCTTCCAAGGTTGTGACATTGAGGCACACTTTGGAAACATGAGCATCATTATAAATACCGACTTTTGTGGTGCATGGGCTGGAAATGTCTACGGACAATACACAGACTGTCCTTACAACACCAGTGCGCCGAGTGCTCTCGATGCTTGCGTAGACTATGTGGGCAACAACCCTCAGGACATGGTCAACGCTTACTGGCAAATCAACTCCATCAAGGTCTACCAAATGTCTCTTCTACCGGTAAATTCAAGCTATACCCTGTCATCCACAAGCCTGGCTCCTACACAGCCTCTCAGCACCGTTTCAAACACCGTCAATCACGGTATGGGCCAGTCATCCACAGTCGGAGCCTCGTCTCTTTCATACACCGGACCACTGTCTACCCTTACTTCCACCTCTGCTACAGCGAGCGCTACGCCTCGTACTCCATCTATCTGTCCTCGGTATAACTCCAGCACTTACTTCGACGCCAACACCAACACCTGGGACATCGGCTGTGGGCTCAATTATACCGCGATCACATTCAGTACATCTACTCTTGCCAGCTTCGAGGCCTGTCTCGAGTTATGCGACGCGACTGGAACTTGCTCGGGTGTCTCCTACGTTGGAGGTAACGGACCAGGAATCTGTTCATTAAAATCTGGTTCGGGATCCTTCCAATATGACGGAATTACCTATGGTGCATTCAGACTGGATGGTGCGGTGAGCGGGCCCGCCCCGCCATCTTCTTCGGACTCCACGTCAGCATCCTCTATGTCAGCGTCCTCTACGTCAGCGTCCTCTGCGTCAGCGTTCTCTACGTCTTCGACGGCCTCTAGTGACACCCTTATATCAGCTTCAGCAACTCCATCTGCACCTTCATCAAGCATCGCGCCGCCGTCGAACAATACGGGGCCAACGACGACATCACAGGCCGCTGGGCTGAGCTCGGCGACTGCAGTAACCTCGGCAGGGCCACCCATTTCCACTCTTTGCGGTACGAACGTAACAGATCCCAACGGCAATGTTTACGCAGTCTATTGCTCGTCCAACAATAATGCTACCGACGTCCAGACTACCTACGTGACGACTGGAGGCTTTCAAGAGTGCTTTGGCATCTGCACTACCAGCGTTGGCTGTGTTGGTTTCACCTTCTATGGAAATGATGCAGGGTACTGCTATCTCAAAGACAGCATCGGTACCTTTACACCTGCAGCTTCGACTGTTGTTTCCTGCTTCCAGGTTGCTGAGGGTTCATACCAGCTGTCTTCGATGAATAGCGGCTCCAGCTCGACCTTGATGCCCACCGACTCAAGTTCGATGTCGAGCATGGTGTTCTCACAGACCAGCAGTCAGCCTGGGGCTTCTACGACCGACTCAATGCCAATGTACAGCTCGAGTGTTTCCGCATCATCCACATCCACGTTGGGCTCTTCCAACGCGGCTCCAGCATGTCCTGCGACTGCTTCAATGGTCTGCGGACAAGAGATGGTTGAGACGTCATGCTCGAGCTCGGGTGGCAATACATACAACTCAGTGTGCGGCTACGCATACACTGGTACAGTTATTGACACTAGCAACATTGTGGGTAAGAGAGGGCTCTTGGGGCTCTTATCACCTCGCGCAACCGAGCCAACCTACCAGGACTGTGTAAACCTTTGTGATACCTACCTAAGTTGTGTTGCTATCAACTACGAAGGGACGAACTGCACTCTTCTCAGCTCCGTTACTGGATACACACAAAGCGCAAACAACGTTGGTGCCACATTTGAGCAAGCAGCTCCGAGCGCTTCTACCAGTCACGCGGTGGCCCCATCTACAGCTGGAGTCTACTCGTCTGTAGTCACGTTTTCTCCATCATCGCAGAGCTCGCCTTCGGCTTATGCTCCCGTGTCTGAGACTTCTTCCACAACAACAAGCACCGGTACATCACTGTCTGGCTATGGCGGACAACCTTCCAGCCAGAGCATGTCTTCTATGCCAACCACCACTATTTGTAAGTTGTGACATCTATATCTCCCGCGCTTCACTAACATGCGAATAGCGGTTCCTGCATCTCAGACCGTCACAATGTCGACCACTGTGACACACGTCCTGACCACGACCGGCAGTCCAAGCCAAGCAATGACGAGCATCAACTCTGGAGCAGGATATCTCTGCTTTACCTGCATGTTGACGCCAACAGTCATCAGCGGAGGCTCTCCCACGACAAACACGATGCCACTACTTGATTCCATGTCCTCTTCCAGTCAACCAAGTTGCTATAGCGCGGGTGAAGTCGGAACCACGACCATCTTTTCTACTTTGACCGTCACTGCTTGTCCAACACCTCTGACCTGTCCGAACAGAGGCTTTGCTCTGCAGACTGGACGTGGCGGCGCTCTTTCCGGAAGTCAAGTCCTTCTGACCACGACGAACGGCCTCGGCCAGACTGTGACTGTCACTCAAATCCCTCTCGGTACCGGCACGAGTGGATCTGGTAGCGGTTCTGGTGGCTATGGATCAGGATCGGGATCGGGGTCAGGTTCTGGCGCGGGCTCGGGCTCAATCGGTGGATCTTACGGCACTGGGTCAGGGCTGCTCGGCTCTGGCGGCTCTGGTTCCGGCTCTGGTGACTATGGCACCGGAACAGGTAGCGGTACAGGTAACGGTACAGGCAGCGGTACAGGCTCTGGAACCGGTTCCGGCACCGGATCAGGCGGCGGCACAGGTGGCACTTATCCTGGTGGAGGGGGCTACGGAAGTACCTACGGTCTTGGGGGTACTGCAAACAGCGCTGGCGGTCTGGCCGGATCAAGTGGCTACCCCGCGACTGGCAACACTACACTCCCTGTCTGTCCAGCCTCTGACGGTCAAACCTTTGCAGACGCCAACGGACAGCTGTACGACGTTTGCTGCGGAGATTACATCTCTGGAACGACACTGAGCTCACAAAACACGACCTCTCTAGCCGCCTGCATCAGCGCTTGCGATGCTTACAACCTGCTGACGTTTGCCGCCGCAAGTCAGTGCCAAGCCGTTTCTTACTTCCCTTCACTTGCCGCAGCCAACTGCGAGCTCAAGAACAACGCACAGAGAATGTCACAGGTCGGCTGCGACTCCGCAGTCTTGTTGACTACTTCTGGCGGCTCTGTCAACAACACGGACGGGCTTGGAGGTAACACTACTGTAACCGGTGCTTATGGAACCATGCCCATCGGCGGTATACCATCCGGGACTGGTCTCGCGGGCTACCCAGGCGGAGGCGAGGGTACCGCTATCAGCGTGAGTGTCGTCTACGGTACTTCGACCCAGATCGCCAATGGATCCACGGTGTACGCAATCTACCCAGCCTCGACCGTGACCGCGTCCGCCTTTGGCGGAATCCCAGGCTACACCGGCTACGGCGGCGTGGGCGGCAATTACGGACACGACAACACACAGGTTCTGGGCACGGCCACGGTCGTCACAGACGGCGTCACAGTTCTATCGACGTACGGCGTGAGCGCCTCCACCGTCTACGGGACCGTGACCGAAGTCTCGCGCTACGTCTCGGACGGGCAGACCATCTTATCGACCTACGGCGTCGTCACCGCCATCAGCGTAAGCTACGCGCCCATCACCGTCACAACGACGACCGTGTCTGTTTCCGTGTCCGTTTCCGTCTCCGACCAAGTCTCCACCGTCTCAGGCCCAACACAGACCGTAGGCGGCGGGTCTGGCGGCGGCGGGTCCGGGGGCACAGGCGGCGGCACAGTGACCGTCACGCAGGGCGGCACGACGGTGACGAACACGGCGACGCAGTTCTCGTTCCTGACCGTCACGGCGGCGCCAAGCAGTAAAACCAGCTCGTTCAGCTGTCGTACCGCCAGTGCCAATTACCTCAACGGCGGATTCGGGAAGAGGGGACTCGGCAACAAGAGAAGCATTTTTGATGTCGACGGCAAGGCCCAGCCGGGTGCTAGGGCGCTGCCTTATGCGGTGCTTGAGGGTTAGATTGATAAAGGCAGTGGGGTTGTTGGTGCGGTTTTTGGCGTTATTATTTGGGGACGAGGGGTTAGGTAGTTATTGTAATGTGTTTCACTTTTCATCTGCTTTGTGTGTCTAGCCGGTGCTTAATGTTGAGGTCCACGCTGATGTCTTACGAGCGATCTGCTGGGCTGTCCTACCAAGGGCTCTGATGGTTCAGTCATTGTTACCGCTGCTGTCGTCTGGATGGTCCAGCTGTGCGTCCGCAGACTGGTTTGCTTAAATGTCTGGTCCTCGAGGATATTCGCCTTGTATACCCATGTGAATTGTAGCTTGCTCTCGTGTATCATTTACGTTGAACTCGAGATGTCGCTCAACGCGGTCTGAATCGAGTTGTGTTCAGAACCAAATAAACAGACGAACGCTCCTCTATTATTCCGATCTATCAGAAAACATTAACTAATCCTGGGTATCAACTAGATGCAACAAAACTACAAAAATCGACCATACTCAAGACTCCGATTCCGTCTCTTGCTGGTGCGCACTATTGATAGGCGCATTACTATCTTGCCTTCCCTCCTCCTGCTCTCTCTCCCGAACCTTATCCTGATCAGCATGCTTCGCAGGGTCAAAGACGTAAATCGGGAACTCGAGGAAAACGGTACGCTTCAAGACGACGGGCAGCCTGCGGTAGATCTGAGGTGGGAAAGGGATGAGCATGGAGGTCTTGTGTAAGTACTCCTTGTACTCTGGCCAGCCGACGCCCTTCTCGTACTTCTTCTTCGCCGCCGGACGCTCCTGCAGCGTCAATCCGGAGACAAACATGAGCAGAGTGGTGAGGAAGATGGGGCCGACGATGGATGCGTAGAGAGCCGCGCGGGTGGAACCTGGGAAGTAGGCGAAGGTGGCTGGTGTTACTGCTAACATGTAGATTGCTGGAAAAAGTCAGCAGCACAATTTGATACCCCCACGGGCTAAGTAGTTCATCTTACAAAACTGCACCAGGATCTCGCCCATATAATTCGGATGTCTGCTCCAGCCAAAAAAGCCCTTGTCGCAAACGGCGTTCGGCTCCTTGTGAAACATCTTGAAGCGATATTTTTGGATATCCGAGATGGCTTCCATGAAGAAGCCAATGGTCCAGAAGATGACACCAGCGATGTCGCTGCCGCTTCCGAACGACGGTTGGCGGTATCTCAGCACATTTGGTGAGTTCAGAATGGTCACTGGCAGACTGACGGTCCAGACCCAGAGCATCTGCGCGACCCAGAAACCGAGGAACTTGAAGAAGTGGTCCCGCTTGCCATCGAATCTTGGAGGGTCAGTTGTGATCCAATATCACACCTGTGTGCTGTGTTGCTCACCTAGTATCGGTTCCGGTCTTGAGAATGCGGAAAAGCAGGAATCCGGAGAGGCGAAGTGCCCATATTATGAGGAAGAGGGAGGTGACAATATTGCGAGCCTCATGAGTGCCCGAGAATGCAAGCTGATGCATAAATTAGTTCAAGCGCTTGAAACTAGGTGTTTTATAAACTTGCAGTGATGATGGCTAGAACAGCAAAGTTGGTGCCTCCAGCGAAATCGGTGAGTTTGTCGAATTTGAAGGTGAACGCGATGCTAAAGAAGAACAGCTGGAAGCCAATGGTGATGAGAAGAGTGATGGCCAAGTAGTAGTCGTCCAAGACATGGACCGGCATATCTGCGAAGGTAGTCGCGTGTCGCGTGCTTCACGTTGTTGGTCTCGAACTGCACAATGCTAGATTAATTGATACACGTCGTTCAAAAGGCTGCTGCGTGGTATAATAGATATTCACGCGACAATCATATCAGCCAACAATTAACAATAGTCCATGATGTAGTGATCGGAGGAATTAATCATTTCAGGCACCAGGCGGATGAACTGTTGCGGGGTCCAAGATGACGACGTTCATTGCAGATCGGAATCGCGCACCTGCCTTCCGATCGCTGGAGAAGTTCGATAAGGGTCTCGTTCGTGAGAAAGAGTGCAAGTGGCTTGCTGCCAATTTCGACTTCACTCTTATGCGCAATGAATGCCATTTCGAGGCGCTAGTGCGGAGGCAGTATTGATGGGAAAAGGTCAATCGGGCTTCTGGTTGTTCCGCTGGAAGCGCAATTATTACTACCTTATGTACCTGAAGCTGCAACTACTCATACTCAATGCTAGAATGGATGCCACGGACATAAGGAAGGTTCTTACAAAATTACCTGGGCATCTGGGTAGTAACCGATGTGAGCGCCTTAATATTCTATTCATAATAAGACGTCTACCGGAGTGCAATATGGTAGTCGACTTTGAATGCCTCGTGGAAAGACAGTCCCGGATCAGCAGTTTTGAAGTAGCCACGGAGCAGAGAAAAAAATGGATCATCTGTCAATCTGATCGCACATCGTGCTCATCATGCTCATCAACGACTATCAAACACGTGTGCCATGTGCAGTAAACGTGCCAAATGCGGCGACAGAAGACAAAGTGGAAACACACGTAGATCTGAAGGGTCTTTGCAAAGACGTTTCTCCAATATGTTATATCGATGAAGCATGAAGTCTTGTCGATGGGGTTACGACTTGACTCCCAGATTTGACAGGCCACCAATAGCTTTGTGAGAGAGATGCCCGGACCCGAGGAGATGAACATCCAAGTCAAATTGGCATGTGAAGCTCGAATAGAGCGACCACGAGAACGCAAGCCTTGCAACACGGCGTCGTGCGAAACCGAGCATGTTTGTCACAACAATCGTGTAACAGCCTCGCGCAGCCCGATATGCTCTCTCTTCCTTCTATACGGACAAGGCCGCAGGTGACACCGGATTGCTGCTTTCTGCCATCCCACGATCTCGCACACAACAACACGAATCCGGAGACATGCACGAAAACTTTGCAACCACAGCCTCAAGATTCGTAGTCTTTCCATCCGTCAACGACAGCCACAGAACCTTGAGAATGAAGCATACCGAGTCCAGACCACTGATACTTTACAAACATACAGATGATTTCTTGGCCCTGAACCGTCGACACACGAATCCAAGTCACCACCCCTAGTGAGCGTTGATACTGCCTAGTAATCCAAATCCATACACCCTTCTTGATCACAAGCATTGCGTACGCAAGCAGTAACGTTCACATCCCTTCTCCCTCCACTTCGCAGCCCGTTTCCCCGAACACACCCACCAATGAACATCCTCTCCTCGTCGTTCAATTTCGCCCCATTTTGTAATACCCGCCAAGCACCGAGAACAGCAGTGATCGGGAGGCAGCGCAAACAGGAAATGATCAACACGCCTCAAGGGGGCAAAGATCGTCATCGGCTGCTGACCTAATTTTAGCGCGAGTCGTGGAGCACGGCCCTAGAGCGCACTACGGAAAGATCGGCATTCCAGGGTCTTGTGGACTTGGCGGGATGCGACTTCAAGCCGCTGATGTCAATCGTTTGTATGAACGACTGTGGTGGACGAGATGACGAGGCAAAGGTCACTCTGAGAACTAATGGCAAGGTAGTAATTTTTGAATGTTTTGCGTTTCGTACTGGTACAGTTGGTAAGCAACAGCTTGATCGCTTATCACCACGAAAACAACCTCGTCTGTCGTCTTTGGTAAATAGTCTCTGTAAAACGCCAATGAGATATGTCTCTCTTCTCATATTCCCATATCCAGATCCTTCCTTTCCCAAAAAAATGTTCCCAGGGTATCAAGTTAACATGTAGCGAATGACTTTGAAGTGTAGTTAAAAGATGTCGTCGTTGTCGTCGTCGTCTCGATCTTCTTCATGTTGATACAAATATCGTACAGAACAGAATTATAGCCAGATTGAGGGAAAATGTCCCCCGGATCTGCAATGACGATCGATCGGAATGAAAATCGTGCCCGAGAAATTTCGTGTCATCAACGGACCAGCCGCGGTAGGAATTTCCAGTCGATGGAAGTTCCCAAGTGGAAGATTGTCTAGTCCTCCTCTGGAGAAGCCATGTCGGCCTCGCCCTTGTGAACCTTGCGGTGACGGCGGAGGTTCGAGACGACGGAGAAGTGACGACCGCAGCCATCGACATCACAGGCGAATGCTGGAACATGTTAGATTCGATTCCAAGTAATATTCAAGTAATGTGATGACTTACGCTTCTCGCCAGTGTGGCTGTACATGTGGGTCTGAAGGGAGCTCGGGCGGGTGAACCGCTTGTCGCAGATCTTGCACTTGTGCTTCTTCTGCGAGCTGGACGAGACCTTTGAGCTGAATTGCCCCATCATTGACGATGGAGCCGGTGGGAGTGGGGCGCCCATGAGCCCGTTTGGTCGTGGAAGAGTGCGCGATGGAATGTCAACTGACTCGCTAGCCGAGCTGTAGTCGCCATAGGAAGATGCGTCGCTGACAGAGCTTCCATAGTAGTGTGGGTAACCGCTTGCTGAAGAGATGGACGAGTGCGCAGAGTGGGCGGCAGGGAAGCCGTAGGAGTCGGTCGAGCTGCGAGCGCTTCCTTGAAGTCCATAAATGTTGCGGGGTGTGTTGTCCTGGCTCATGGCAACCATTCCTCTGCTTGCATCAAGAGCATCGCTGAAACTTGTGCGCTCGGCTTCAGTAGTAGCAGAGTGCATCCTGTCCTGAAAGTCAACTAATGATACTTGGCGCTGCCTGAGACCATCGGATATTGGTTGCCCGAGGAACATAGTGGAGGCTACTGACGGGTGCGATGCACGACGATCGTAAGCACCGTATTCGCTCTTCATTTGTTGCTGGGCATAGTTGTATGGAGAAGTCTGAGGGGCTGGAGCGTAGCCGGCTGGGGCGGTTGCGCCCGAGGTAGGGTAGTCAGCACCATATGGTCTTGGTGCGTAGCCTTGGGCTTGTGAGTCCACTACTGCCATGAGAGAAGGGTCCAATTGATTCATACCCGATGGAACCGAGAGAGCTGGGAGAGTGCTTGTCTGGTAAGGCATAGAGCTGGCGGGTGTGGCACTCATCGATCCCTGACGAGTGTGGTCCTGCTGCTGTGGCATGGCGCTGGCATACATCTGACCAGCCTGCTGAGGCGCCGACACCCATGGGTTGGTGAAGTGCGGTGTGTAGTGGGCTCTCATTTGGTCGTATGGCAGAGCACTCATCTGCTGGTGCTGGCGGTTGTCGACAGCCATGGCCATTGTGTTGTTGTGAGAGGTGAATGTAATTGAGTGATCAACACTGGGGAAAGTTGTGCAAGAAGGCGGAGAGTGAAGATCCAGCAGAACAGATGAGCGGGATCAGCGTGCTTAAAGGTGTTTCCTCCGAATACAAGCAAGATCGCAGTTCTTGGCGGTAAAGGGCACGTGTGATATGCGGTACCGGCGAGGTTGAAAAATATGGGTCAAAGATGATCAGACAAAAGAGTCTGATAGGGTTGACAGAAGAAAGTCAGGTAGCTTCAGGCCGGATGTGCGAACGGTCCAAGTATGCGTACGTCCGGGGCTGGGATATCAGAACAAGTGAGTCCTGAAAGGGAAAGGATATGTCGAGGGTGAGTGAAACAGCGTGCGGTCAGCGGGGACGGCTCGTTTCAGATGACCGGCAATGCGAGATGTGCAAAGATGTGCGTTGGTCAATGCAGGGATATGGAGATGGTAAAGTCGACAGGAGGTGTTGATACGCGGCAGTGATAAGTACAGCGCGGGTATGATTGAGAATGGGTGACTTGGTGTTGGACTGGTGTATGAACGGTGCGATGGATCAGCAGAGAAATATGTCGATCCGGGCGGGGGCAAGAGCCATAGAAATAGAAGACGGGATAAGCACGAGTCGGGAGACGATGATGATGATGATGGTGACGATGATGGTTGTGGACGGTTTAGAGCAACGATACAGTGCGACGATAGGCTCACGGATTACGCTTTGGCTGCGATTTGCTCCAAGGAAACGTCCATGTTCGATTGTGGAGCTCAAGAGTGACGTCGGCAGGCTGCTGTTCCGTACCAAGCAACGCCAAAATGACGCCTAATCCCTTTAGCTCATTTAGCGCAAGCCACGCCAGCGGTTGAGGGCTGCTAACTCCGACCAGCCAGGAAGGAGCGGTTTGCCGGCGAACATCGGGCGGCAGGCGCATTGTACCTTCTTAAAATGGCAGAGCTCGTAGGCCGCTTGATCGAGCAAGATGTAAATGGCTTGCACTAAGCGCGCAGGGTCGTTCTTCCCCTGCGAGTCAAATCAACCCTAGGCAGCCACCGTAGCATCGCCAGGGAGCGCCGTCGTTCGCATGTGCGGGGACAACAGGCATCGACCTCAGTCGTGCAATCAAAATCACTCTATCCTTACTGCATCTATCCATGACCACAACACGTCGGCGGCCACGGGCTGCGCCAGCAAGGGTTTGTCGGATCCTCACGACTTCATGCCGACAGGACAGCTGGCTGACAGCCACTCACGTCGAGGAATATTCGATGTCGACAAGTGACATGCAGCAAACCGACGTTCGGTCGAAATACCACGCAGACACACGTTGAAAAAGCAAGCGAACAGATTTATCGTTCCATGTTTCCATGTCTCACTCCCCCAGTCGCGTGCGTGCACGCAGTTTTGACTCCATATTTCGTTGCATCCACCTACGGACTTTGGTGCGCTCGAACAGTCCAGTTCTTGGTCCACGCTCTGCACATTTGTTATGCCGAAAGCACGCATTTCGTTCGGCAAACTCTGACACTTGCTAATGTCATGTTACAAACAGTATGCAGATAACGACAATTGTCCGGACCAATGACAAAAGCCACCGATGCCGTGATATTTGGCTTTGAATTCCAATACACGGTGGCTTGCGCGACGTTGAATGTAAAATTCAGAAACACTGCGCCCTTTCACTCCGGGCTGCAGGATGCAACCCTGCCTGCTATTCCCGTCGGATTGCGAATTCCCGGGCGCTGTCCGAACTCGTCCAAACATTACTGTCCAGGCAAAAAGACGCGAACACCAGAAGTACGTGTCAGGTCATGTGCTACGGCTCTGACAAGCATTATCCATCCCACCGGCTTCATCAAACCCTGACTGAATACGAGGAGCAATATCCATTCGCTGCAATTTCGGACCCTTCCTTCCTGTCGATGCTCCATTCGGCCAGTTCCAGATCTTGCGAAGCTCCAACTCTCTGCACGCGATAAAGATCTTGCAAGGTGGACACCGTGGAGAAAGATCAGCACTCGGTATATGGTGTCGTTGTCGTGACATGGCCTGTCAAGCCCAAGATCCTGCAATTGGGTCGCTGCTCGTCTTGGCCATCTCGACACTACTGCGCTCCCGAAAAGTGCAATATCTACGCATAGCGTGAGCTGTTTTCTGGTGCTCAGGAACTCGAATTCACATATTAGGGACGTTCGTTAACGGGTTCAAAGCATTTTGCTCGTTTAGCACTCGCACTGAGACATGGCGCAACTTACCTTAAGCAAGCCCCAACGTCCGTTCGGCGCCATCCTTGGCCCATGACCATGCTTTCTCCACTATCAGCTTCAAACAGCAGCGTGCTGTGCTTTTTCTCACATGAACCACACATCTCCTAACTTTCAAGAGCCAAGAACGTTGAGTATCGAAAACATCGTGCTGGTTCATGTAACAATAATATTTCCGGATCCTGGTCCGGACGAAGTTCGCCTATGGAGTTTCGCCTCGGCGACCCAATGTTCTTCTTATCGTCACCCTGAAAAGCGTGCTCGTATACCGAGGCAGGGTTACGAGCACTATACTTTCGATATCTGGGTGTTTACAGAGCCGCGCGAGTCAGCATATCCGCCGTCGATGGTCGCTAATAGGTCCATCATCTTGTTCACCGAGTGGGTTCCCGGTCAAAAGTCGCTATTGGGCAGTTTTAACAGGACTGTATTCGAACCAAGCGGCGGCACATGCAACTTTGCCCTAATACCTCCTTCGAGGATCAGAACACACCGTCCAGCCAGTAAAGTCCTGAATGCTACCCGCTATCCTCGCTCGAGCACTCCGTCTGGTTGCAGCTATGATCATTCTATGCTACAGTTACCGCACCGAGTGAATTCGGAAGTTCAGCCTGTTGTCTGATTGAGCATCTATCTACATGTCAAGCACGACCAATTCCAAGTCCTCTTCAAGCGACCCCCGCGGGAGATCATCACTGATCATCACTGCCTCCAGCGGCCGCCAAAGTTATGGTTAACCCGCCACACTTAACGTTAACCGCCTGTTTCATCAATCTCCTCCAAGCCACCAATAAACATACAGGTCTCCACTCCGTGATCGTTCAACGAAGCCGACCCCACTCTCTGCAACGGCGTTACATCAGGCGAATTCGGCAAAATGCTGGACCATTGCTGTCTTCCTTCTGACCATGGAATTGAAGGATTTCCAGTCGCAGACAATATGAGCCTCCATTTGCTCATGAGCAGATAAGTCGAGGAGTACCGACAGCCAAATATGAACACATATCGTGGTCGAAGAGAGCGTTTCTTACGCATATCAATGATTAATTGCAGCGGTATCTTCCATTGACGTTTTCCTCGTCGGTCAAAGTCCGTGGAAGAGCAGCGCCGATTGTTACCTAACACGGAACACGAGCATCCGAATGTGAACGACGAGCTTGGACTCTGCTTTCTTCTTTCGACCTTGGCTTGACTACTGGCCTATTTTTCTCCACCATCACTCCTCCTCCCTGCTCTCTAGAATTTGGTACACCGTCTTGACGCTACAGTTGAGCTTGTCATCTGGGTCAAGATGGCGAATCCTACTCCATACATCACCACGATAGGTTCGATAAGCCGAGGGTAGTCCGTCGACTCGAGCATACCCCTTGCATCCCGGATGGCTGACCACGCAAGCAACTTCAACATCTTTTCGTATCCATCAACCCGTCGGGTTCTCCTCAGTACGTTAAGCACCACTGCGGTCGGCTTCCGCCTCCTTCACCGAACCCTGCCCACTACTTTGCTGTACACCACAGCCGTTACGCTAGCAGATATGCATATCCATTAGCCGACTACTTTCCTCCAACCATAACCATCAAACGATAGTCCACCGCCGAAAGGAATCCTACATGTAGTCAACCGAGTCTCTGGGAATTGTCGAGGCTTCCGATTGTCCGCCCCTGCTACAGTCCAAAAACCTTGCGACTTCTGGACCTTGCTGCTGCTACTGTAGCATGCATTAGGTATGTTAAGTTAGTCCGCCAAGTCAATGGCATCGTACGGCAGATACAATGGTCTGTTTCAGCACCATGCGCGAGATACGCTACCCCGTCTCCTGCACCTAACAACCGAACGACTGGACGTTGAACGTCTCCCGAGGCATGCATCTCCAAGAAAAGAAAATCATCCCTGAAATAGCACATATCACCTGATACCACGCAAAACGGTAGCCCCTTGGCATGTACATCTGCGCGCACTGTATAGCTGCCGACACTGCGTCCACCAGGTGAGGTTATCTGGAGAAGGCCCGAGTTGCACGGTAAGTTAACATATTCCATATGCTCTTATCGGAATCACGGCGATCCGGCTGGGCGTACGATGTCCTCGGACGTGAGTCTAGCCTCACCAAGGTTCCTGTATACTTGCCTACCTGTCAAAGTCTCTTCCGACCTCCTGACCACACCGATAGCAAGAGTATTGACAAGGCCGTGGTATACCCCTTTCACGCTCTCGTTCGAAAGATACCACATCCGGTGCGGGTGTTTGCGCTGCCCATCATTAGCGAGCACGATGCGAGTCCACGAGTTGCACCAAAGCTATTGCGCCGCTCCTATCGCTCCCTTGCAACCGCGAGTGCTCCCATGGGGTCACGATACGGGATCTGGACTTTTCGGAGCTAGGTATGATAATCCTGTGATATTGTTTCACACAGAGGTGCAAGCGACGTCGTGATCACAGACAGGGGAAAGACAACGGAATAGATTCTGCAACGAGGATCGATTTCCCGACGACGAGGTCCACAGAGAGGAGTATATCGTGAGTGAATGTATTCTTGTCATGCTCGCATGTTATGCCGTTTGTTGCTGTCTTGTCCTGCTCATACAATCCTCGCTGAGTGTTCCATCTGATTTTCCTGTTCTGCCCAACAATCCATTTTCCATCAGACTTCCTGCGTACTAAGCATACTTGCTGACAACTGCAGTCTTGTCACTGCATCCTGATCACCCATGCTGCTTTTTACTCTTCTGGCATTTTCTTTCCAGTGGTCTGTTCTCACGCTACCCCTTGACGCTTGAGCTCGCACGAGAAGCATCCTGTCCGGCTGCGGTTCGTCCTGATGATCTCGACTGGACCACTGTGCTAATAGTCAGTCTTGCTACTTATACAAATCAGTCTCTCTGTCTCACTGACCGTTCCTGGTCTTGATTTCTCGGATCTGGAGGTCGGCTTCCACATACAAGTCGCCGAGAAGTTTCGCAGTCTGAAAGAAGAAGTACAAAACAATAGCATAGTTCGCAAAGAAACAGGCCCATGCTACTGCGTTGTTGAAGTTCAGGTATGTGTTGATGTAGAAGATGAATGCGTGGAGATTGTAGACAACGAGGCAGAGGACAATGCAGAGGCCCCAGGATATGATACCAATGCTCTCCCGCCTATACTCGAGAAGCGGTAACTGTGGTCGTTGTCCAACGGGTGTGGAGCTTATGCCGGCTCTGCGGCGGGAATCCATCTGTTCGGCAGACAGATTGCGGAGAGAAATTGGCTGAACCATTACTGCTGGCGTTGATGATTGACTCTTGATGTTCGCGAAGCTATGCTCTTCGTGATGATGGTTGGTGATTAATGAGGATGAATGGATGCTACATGTACTCGGTTCTTCTGTGATTGAGGCGGGATGAAGAGGAGATGGAAGGATGAGATAAGGAAATGAGATGAAAGAAGGAGATGAAGAAGCAGATGGAAGAAAAGGACGGTAGGAGCAGATGGACGGATGAGAAGGAAGGAGCTGATGGAAGGAGCAGGCGGAAGGAGCTGATGGGATAATGGAAGTCGCGAACAACGACTAGCGATGTCATGTCCCGTCACGGCGCGGACACGTCACATCAGCAAGCACGCTACTTGGGCCAGCTGGATCGGTAGCTGGGTGAACTCAGGAACGAGCACATAAGTGTGAGTTTGCTTTCTGTTAAGTATCGACGACCATCTGTTCTGGTTCATTCCTCCTTTCCTCGTCATGTCAATCTCCTTCCCGCCCACAGATTACTAATCTCGCCGCCGATGGTCCCGATAGTACCATAGACCGAATCGACGACAGTGTGTGCTCAACCTCGAGAAGCCCTGATTTTAGCCTTGAGGTGACCGATCCAGATAGGGTTGACAATCCAGCGCGGCACGGCGTAGAAGCCGAGAGTAGCGACCAGAGCGACGTTGTCGATTCTGCGATAGGCGATTGCGCGAAAGGCCAAGTAGCTGGCTGTGATGGCGGTCATGCAGAAGGCTGCGAGGTTGAAGAAAAAGAGTAACCAGTAGGGAAAGGGAAATTTCTTGTTGCGAAAGTGCCTTTCAATTTCGGCTGCTGATACACGGTGCTGATCAGGCCGTGCCATTGGTGGTGGTGTTGCGGGACGATCGTTGACTGTGGTGCGCTGCATTGCTCTCCTGCGATCTTCTGCGTCGTTGTAACGTTCGTAAGGTTCGTGGTAGTAAAGACCGGCGATGTACATTTCGCCCATGGTGCTTAATATTTGCTGAAGCTTGGTTAATTGTAGGAAGGAAGTGGGAAGATATGAAGGAAGGGACAAGACAGGAAACGGAAGGTACTGTTTGTCGCTGTTTGTCACTGTTTGTCATGGTGCGGCCACGTCAAGTCATGAACCACATTGTTTGGGCAAGGTGAAGTTTAAGGTAGGTGAATCCAAGCTTGGAATGTACGATGCTGCTTCAAATACTTTGCTGTCCGCAGCCCATTGACCACTCCATCATCCCAAAGCACTGCTTGTTCTCCTTCAGACCAGATCATGATTTACTTGGTAGTTCCAAGCCAGCATCAAGGCCAGCTCCAAACCAAACGCCGCCCAGATACGTAACACGGCGAATAGTAGCGCAGCATAGCGCAGCATCGCGCTCAGCACCAGAACACCAAACGCCAAGATGAGTGATATGTAAAGCGATTAGCAGCCCCGTGAAGCGAGGATGAACTTTCGCGAAGGCGTTCAATTGCGGATCCGCCGTGAACAGGATGCTGATCAAGGTGAGGAAGGTGGCCAAAGCGAGCTTAGCGTCGAAGTCGTTACACAAGGCTACGTACACGACCATGCAGGCAGCCGTGCACTTTGATGGCGAAAATGTGAGCGGAAGGTTGGTTGCGGTGGTGGTTTTCCATGGCTCGTCTGAGTTCGGCTCTCTGGCGAAACTCCTCGTTGACGGGGTATTCACGCCAGTACCAAACATCGTCCTCTTCCCAGGGGTCGCGCCAGTAAAAAGTGAAGGTGCGCCTTTCTTCCATGGCGTTGATGTCCACTAAAGCTGGTGGGAATGTAGGAAGACGTAGGAAGATGGGAAGGTGTGAAGGGAGAGACAAATCAGGAAGCGGGAGGATAGGTACGTTTTATCACGGAGCGGCCACGTCACGTTGCCGCCGGCTTCGCGAGATGAAGTTGAGCGAGGTGAATGTTGGAACGTAGATCTTTTCCGTGTATCATTTGCATAGGTTGTGGTTAAAAGAGCTCCGAAATGAAGGCGGCAGAGTCGTCAAAAGAACTCCTTCTCCGTCTGATACATTTTGATGATCATGACCCATTGATATTGCGCGGCGTCCGATCGTTCCCTTCCCTGATATCCCTTTTTCCTGTCCTCTCTTCAATCTTGCGTGATCGCCATTGCGAAGACGAAGGTGAGGAAGACGAAAAGGTAGGCGAGTAGCTGGGCATCCCAGATGATGAGTACGGTGATGAGTACGCGAACCGTAGTGCTGGTTCTCTTGACAAAGTATCCGGCGTAAACAAAGGCGATGAAACAGTGGGAGACGGCCCAAGATAAGACGGCGAGGCAGAACAAGGTGCGCAGCCAGCGGGAGAAATGGCTCCGCTCTCTGTGCTGTTGTAGAGGGCCCTGGGACCCTGGTAGACCTTTCTTGAAACGCAGTGACGGTCTCTCGATTGCGGGCATGATTTCTTGTTCGAAGGTGTGTGGACGACGGAGGTATCTGATGTCGTCGGTGTCGCGATATCTTGCTACCGCATCAGGGCTTGGAAAGGCGGCAGCGGATCTCATTCGGATGGTCATGATATTTGGCGTGTGCTGATTTAATTGTTGGGACCGTTTGCTGGAAGGTGGTTGGATGAAAGAGGAGGGGTCTGGAGGAAGAGGACAAGGACGTAACCTATTTATCTACTTGGCGTCCCAAGCGACGAACACGTTTCGCAGAGAAACGCTTTCGTTAAGCGAGGACAGAGCAAGGTGAAGTCAGAAGTGAAGTGAAGTGGAGTGAAGTGAAGTGGAGTGAAGTGAATATTGAGCATTATCATTACCGGGGCCCAGTCTATCCTGCCAAGTACTGTATTTACATCTGAGTCTGGGCACCCATCAGGACCAGTCGTAGCCTGACAAGTTGTTCACACCTTTGAGCCGGGGTGGGGTTCAGGCCGCTGCCTGCTCCGCCACACGAACCAAAGCGCGACAGCCAGGCCCATTATGTCGAGCGCCATGCCAAAGTACCAGGCTCCTCGGAAGCCTTTGAGCATTACTTCTTTTGTGACTTCGCCATTATTGAGCGCGGTATAGTGTTGAGTCACATATCTGTCGACTGAACCAGCAATGCCGAGACCAGTGCTGATACTGTAATTGACCATGGTTGCAACAAGGGAAGCTGCGACACCTTGATGAGTTGCTGGAAGAGAGTTCGAAAGCAGTACTGTTCCGGCCGGGAAGGACAAGTTCATGCCTGTGGCCGATGTTAGTATGTATCGATACACATGGTAATTGTGATAACCTACCCAGTGGCGTGAGCAGTACCGAGACGAACGTGAGTGCCCAGTAGGTCTGGCCCGCCGGTGCAACGATGAGCAATACGATACCGATCAGGAAACCCAGCATGGCAATTACCATAATGTATGCAACCTTGATCTTCTTGACAAGCACACCCGTACTGAGCGCAAAGCACACTCCGGTAATGGCGACAGGACTGATCATGGCGGCTGCCGTCAACGGCTCATACCCTCTGATCTTCTCCAGGAAGAGAAAGAAGTAGTACAGCCAGATACCGTGACTGCCCCAGCCTGCCGCGATACAAGCAAGTGCGAACCCACCATCCTTGCTAAGCCCTTGGAGCGGAATGAGCGGCGCAGAAGCGATCTTGAGCTCGACAAATATGAATGCAGCAAAGAAACCCAGGCCGACAACGAGTAGAACGGGAATGTAGAGATCGTTCCAGCCAGACAGCGGAGCCTGATTGAACGCAAAGTTCACAAGCACGAGTCCAGCAACACCAGTGACGGCACCAGCGAAGTCGAATGTGCCTGTAATAGTCTGTGTGGATTTCTTGGTGCGCGCTGGGATGAGCCATGCGGAGAGGAGACCGATGATGAAGCACGCGGCGCTCTGCGACCAGAACATCCAAGGCCACCAAGCGAGCTGCGCAAACACCGACGACAGCACAGACCCAACGACGAAACCAAGCGGTCCCATGGCGCCAAAGAGAGCGAAGATGATGTTCCGTTTCTGACCCATGGGGAACGATATACCGATGAGCGCCATAGCGTTGGGAACGAGGAAGGCAGGACCGATGCCCTGTAGCGCACGACAGACGGTGAAGACGACGCTGGAGCTGCGGAAGGAGAAACCGGTGATCAGACTCCAGATGCCGTACCAGAGCCAGCCGAGCAGGTAGACACGCTTGTGGCCTAGCATGTCACCTATTCGGCCGGCGGGCAGGATGAATGTTCCAACTGTCAAGGAAAAGGCGGCGGTGAACCAGGAGATGGTGCCTATGTCCGTGACACCGAATGCGGCGCCAATGAGAGATTGTGGGGCGACTGTCTGAGAGAGACCTGCGAGGCCGAGAAATTGTGCCAGGCAGACAAGGATTACAAAGACAATTTCGTGCGGGAGGTTTGACGTGGCGAATATTGATGTCGGTACGGGTGGAGGTGGAGGGTTTTGTGATGCTGGTGGTGTAGCTTTTGGTGGTGTTGGTAGGTTATGAACTGAGACATGGCCGATCGACCTTCTTGGTTGAGGTAATGGTGGTGGAGGGCTTTCAGCACGGTATCGCGAATGAAGTGTTGCTGAACTGGCAGCAGACGAAGAACACTTTTTTCGCAGTGGTCTTGGGTATGCCCAATCGTCTTCAGCGACGGTCGAGGCGTCGGTATCTCTCCATCTCCAATGACCGGATTTCCGATCTCGTTCTGCGATCCTGCCGTCTGAGAGGGTCACTGAAGTGAAGAGCTCTTCACCCAGGTCTTGCCAGTCTGGGTGAGGTGGGGGTTTGATCTTTGCTGGAGGTGGGGAAGTGAGCCGTCGGTATGTCTCTGGATCGAGCTGACCACGTTCTGTCAAAGCATATGTGACGGCTTCATCAGAACTGTCGGAAGGAGATCTGACAGCTTGTTCCACGACCCTGTATTTCCTTCCGGTCTTGTTTGATCTGGGAATTGTCGAGCGCGAGGGTGGTTCAGACCAGGTTATTAGTGGACGGTCGTGAATTGTGGCATTGGTATCACAGCCAGCATCGAAAGAGGGCGAGCGGGTTGCCGGCGACCTGTCTTGAGGCTCCAGTCCTGGCGTCTCACATGGCTCTTCGTTGAAGAAACAGAACTCTCCCGGGTTCTGTGCTTGGCTCTGTGACAACGACATGATAGTTGCTGTAGTCGAATCGTGAAAAGGTTCAAAGCAAAAGTGGTACGGTTGACTAGGAAGGGACCAATCTCTTTTGTTTGAAAGGAATATTGTTCTTACCTATACATATCGTGCCTCGCGGTTTCCTGCAGCCGAGTACCTACTACTAAAATCTTCGTCCGTAGCCAGGTAGCTGAGTGTTGTGGTAGCACCAGTCGGGGCTGACAAGTTGTGTGGCCAATATTCACGTGGTGGGCTATACGGAAGGATGATCGATGCCGTATGTAGGTCACGATAGGAGTCGTTGATAGGTAATGGGTAGGCTGCTTTGACCAAACGAGGTGATCCTAGCGAAATGGAGTCGTGGGCTGCGTTCTCGGGCGTAGCCGAAGGAGGTCTTTTGGTCGTTATTGGAACGTAATTCTCGGTGTACCGTAGCAGGAATGAGGCTCAAGGGCCGAATTGGTAGATGGCGGAGAGCCGGTAGGATCAGCATCGGCGGTATGTGTGTGTGTGTGGTCTGCTCTTCCACGTATTCGCCAAGACCATATACTATACTTGGACATAGCCGTATGCAGTCAAGTTAAGAATAAGCATGAGAGAGTACATATGCGGCGACTGTCGGCGCAGTGTGATGAAATAAGGCTTGAATTTGTGGCTGCAGAAGAAGTTGTGGGTGGAACCTTGCGTGGTTTGCTTGGCGGAGGATGCGCGTGAGGCTGCTCATCACGCCTTACATTCCGACAATTCGAATCAAGCATTATCGCGTCCTCGAGGACGTACAAAGATACACGTTGTTTTCGTTTCCCCACGTCGAAGGATGCCGAAGTAGAATTGCAACGTCCCGATTTGCCATGAAGATTGGGCCTATCGGCGTACATGACATAAGCGTGAGAATGGGCGTGTCGGCCAGATATTCCTCTCCACCATTACTGAGCACTTGGCCGCTCATACAGGAATGATCTGTGGAATCATTACGGATGTCTTTCTCCTACAGCATGCGGCTGGGCGATGGTCTGACGCAACAGTATCAAAGAGTCTGTGTTAGTCTTGTCGTCTTGAAGCACGGCGGTGCAATGCTATTTCCAACCTATAGCTGGTCTCGAGGAGCGCGGACCAGAACGAAACTTTTCTCCGATACGAGGATTCGAGCTGCTTCGTGTCCAACCGATATTCTCCGGTTATTTTGTTCTGCCTTGTTGATTGAAATTCAGCCTTGTGTACGACCTTGCCAAGCATGCCACCAACCACAAGGCTATGTCAAGTCATGCCACGCAGTCGGGAGATGAGAGCAGTGGCTTTTTCTAGGGCCTCATTGCCAGTCTTCAGCCTTGAGGTTACCAAATTTGTATCGTTCATTCGGCCTTCGGTCGCTGCGTCTGACCAAGCCCTTGTTCGGTCGACACCTGGTTCTACAATAAGAGACTCATCAGCAAGTCGAGTTACTGCAAGGTGGATGGCGTTTTCCGCAGTCTTGATCTGCTTTCGCAGGTAGGTACTTTGTTGCAAAAGAGCTTCTTTTCTGTCGGCTTCCCGTAGCAGATGTCTGATGTACGGTAAGGTCTGCATAGAGATAGCCGAACTTGGTAGTGGTTGTACTGAAATTGGGTTCTTAGCAAAAGGATCTGCTATCGGGCCTTTGGCGACCGCCTCGTTCTCGCTTCTACTCAAGACCGAGACGAGCGTCTGACGAGCATCAACGTATCGGTCGTAATGTGAAAGTATTTCCTGCCTATTGGTGGTCTCGTGCGTCTTTGCATCAGCTTCTCCACCACTAAGTTGAAGATCACCATTCTCGGACCCGAAAGCGTCCTCTGGTATTTTCGAAAGTTGTTCCTCGACAAAGGCGATAAGGAAGTCTCTTGTGCATGACAGTGCATGTGCTTGCGCAGCCAAAGACGGGCGTTCTTCCGTGGTTGTCACGTTCTTCGACCGGAGAACGACATTCCTTTCAGCTTGGATCACAGCTCGTTTGAGAAGTTGGACGGTTTCGTCAATCGAAGAGTTGTCTGTCGTAGTCTGTGATGCAGAAGGCATATGAGGCGACTTTGTGGCATGTCCTTCCATTACTTCTTTGAGACCCGGCTTACTTTCGGACTGCATAAGCATTTGATGAAAAGCATCTTCCACAATGGTCAGCTTTTCCATCTGTCGGCGAGCTCTGGTTGCAGCCATCGATTGATTGAATGCTTCATCCTGCTGTTGGGCCGGCTGCTGCACGGCTGCGGTCGATTGCTGCAGAGAGTCGATGTCTTTGCGCAAGCGCTCGAGCTTAGTTTGTGCTTGTCGGTGCGCCTCGAGTGCGCGACTGTATGCTTTCCGTACGCCGGAGCATCCTGCCAACGTATCGTTGTTCAGCGCGATATTGGTATCCCGCAGATCAAGAACAGATAGGCCGTCTTGTGTCGCCGTCAAATCTTGATTGATGATGGCTCTGATTCGGGCAGTCTCTTGTCGAGTATGGATGTATGGCGATAATGCTTCATGCACCTCCGGTAGAGGGCATTGGACAGTCTCCATCCTGTCTGACGATGCAAGTTGTTCAATCGTGGAATATAATTCTTGTTGCTGGCGGGAATTCGATGTGTATAGACATCTTTCCCCTTTCGGCCTAGTGCATAATCCAGGCACCCACTAGATACACGTGCCCACCGCATCTCCATCACGTCTCTTTCTCCTTCGATCTCATCCTCGATACATTCGTTACAGCAAAAGACGTCGGACATCTTAACGACAAATGTTGACTTTCTGATAGTGTGGCGGCTTTCTGGCCTGTCACTGTCCAACGACTACCGAGAATGTCGTAATGCGATGCCGTCTATCTGATGTAATATCATTGCCGCCATAGAAATGGTATATCATCCAATATCAATACAATTCCTTCCAATCCCTGCAGGTGGGTAGAATATTGGAATCTAGTTGCATTACATTAGTATTGTCAAAGAGCTATCGCTTATGGGGAGATTGGCTGATAACGGAACCACGACCAACATGTCTTCGCTAAGCGCCATGGATAAGTTCACACAAGCAATGCAACACATCTATCAGTTCCCTACTCACGAGGATTCATTGTAAGTCAAGACTGTTTTGCGTGCTTTTCTCCGGTCCAGACACCTGATGATTCAGAAAACAATGGACGCCTCCTCCAGCAACCTCCGGACACCATGGACGCTATCTGTGGACCGATGCCTGGGGTGTTCTCAATTTTATCACTATGTCGAAAGAGCTGTCTTCGCCTCACTATTTGAATTTAGCTAAGACGCTCGTTCATACAGTCCATGAAACCCTCGGCCGGACACGCGACCTCAAGTCACGCCTACCAGGAGCAACAGATCTGTCACCACTTTCTGGCGGGCTGCGTATCGGCAAGGAAGACGAGACCGGGGACGATTGCGACGGGCAATACTTCCACTACAACGCAATGTGGATGTACGCGCTCAATCGCCTCAGCATCGCAGCCGGCGAGTCGTACTATAACAACCACGCCATGGTTCTTGCCAAGGTAACGCACTCTGCCTTTGTGTACTTGCGCGGCTCTTCACGCCCTCGCATGGTCTGGAAAATGTCCATTGATCTGGATCACGCACTAGTACGTAGCGAAGGCAACCTCGACCCGATCAGCGGCTACGTCGTGTTCAGCCTCCTTCAGGACGCAGAGGGTTCCACGAAACTAAAGGACGAAATAGCCGAGTACAAGAAGATACTCGACACCAAGTGGGAAGGCTACTCTTCCGACGACCCCTTGGACCTGGGCGGGACGCTGTGGGTAGCGCACTTCTTCGAAGGCCAGGAAAGGTGGGCTACGGCTCTGATGAAGTCGGTGGGGAAAACTATGAAAGAGCTGTACGGCGGCAGTTGTGGTTTGCTGGAGCAACCGATCAAGGAGAGACTTGCATTCAGGGAATTCGGTTCGGCTGTCGGAATCAGGTGTTCCAAGAATAACGAGATCGGCACGTATGCGGAGCAGATCGTTACGGCCTGGGAGGATGGAGGTAGGGTTCCTGTGCCGCAGAGGCGGAACATGAAAAGTATGGAGCCGATTGACTGTGTCATGTATGCGGCGTGTCTAGTTCCAGGCGCTTTCACGAGGAGTTATTTGCAATGAGGCTGTGGTCGGATTTTGATACCAGCTGGCGTGCCTGAAATTGTCGTGATGTTGGAGAGATGAGAACATTATGATCGCACGTATCACCCGCAGCATTTATGTGTGTATGTGCATACTCCGCATGATCGTCGTTGCTTACTTACGGGTGGCCTTCCGCCGATCTGTCCGTCTACTACCTTACATTCCGCTCCAGAGCTCGTCTTCGTGCCGTCCAGATTCTATTGTAGCGACGTCGCAACTTTGCTAATCCATCTACGATTCGTTGTCACAGAAGTCATATGATACTTCGCGAGGTATCGTGGTTCGAGTCAAACCCACTTCACTGCAATCAGTATTGGCATCCCGAACGCGTACATGGTCATCCACCTATCGCATCGCAACGGAAGAGCTGTCGCGTGGACTAGACTGTAGTTCACGACCACGCGAGGCGGGGTAGCTGCATGTCAAGCGAAGAACGGAAGGTGGCAGCCCAATCGGTTCAGCCTTGGAATCAATTCTCTCTTCTTTCTCGGCCGTTTTTCAGCTTCCCCATGATCCTCCAACATTGGTACATCTACACACACGCTGACGATTCGCCCAATGGACTGCCTCGCTTTCAGCCCCTCGCTCAATGCCTCTTGATTCTATTCGACGTCGCCGATACTGCTAGGGAGCTTAATCGATTCTACGCACGCCATGATCATCGATCAGAAGCTTGATGCACATGCTGACCACTCAGAGATGCTTTGACACGCATTAGGCTGCCTTGCTGTATAGTTTACCATGCCTTTTTGGTCGACATGGCTCGCTTGGCTGCGACCATAGCCTTTATTGCATATCCCGGTGAGTCTGCAGGGCTGAAGTGTAGGGAGGCCTGCTGCCATAAGCTCCCCTTGCGCACCTCGTATTACATTTCTTCTGCTTTCGCACTCTCACAAAGATATTCTGGAATGTCTTAATCCTTCTTTTTTCGAAGTCTTGATCATATTAACCTGAAGAGAGCGGCGCAGAACACTTCAATGGAGCCTACAAGGCGAGTTTCCGGTTTCCGGTAGGTTCACTCTCATATCACACCGACAACCTCAAGTGGACAATACTAAGGACGTTCTTTACAGAGAGGCGCTACCAGACAGCGCCGATAGCTCATGGACGTCACGATCACCACCACCGAACTACCAGCAATTCCCAGACGTTTCGCCATTGGACCAACCACGGCACCAATCTGTCGATGAGCATGGTATGCTCGAGCATCGAGCGTCAACCAAGGAAGTACCACTTCAGCAGATTGAGCAGGTCCATTCTCCTGGAATAGAATCGGTATGGGCACACGAAGGTGACAAAGAGGTGTACTTTGCACCGCAAAAGCATGCCTCTGCAGTACAACCCTCTGGTGACATCGAACACGTCGAGGCCACAAGCACAAGACCAAGACGTCGCATGTGCGGTATGAGAAGAGGGCTGCTCATCACGCTTGTGGCGCTCGTCTTCGCTCTGGCGATCGCACTGGGTGTTGGGCTCGGCGTGGGACTTTCGCAGAAAGATAAATCCGACAATGCGGCAAAAGCCTCTGCCTACCTGATCGGTGGAGCGCTCAATCCAGCATATTATACCACTTCAGACGCATTCAACGGCTCCGGAATCGCTCTGGCTTCAGAATCGTTCGATGGCAGTTCGCATGGAGATCTCGTCATGTACTTCCAGCACTACACCGGGCAGATCCGCTGGCAGCAGCTCAACGACCAAGGACAATGGGAAGGCGGCGATGAGACCACCATTGTCGCCTCGGATGCTCGAAACAGCACTCCACTGAGTGCGGTCGCCTACGCCTTGAACAAGACATCGACATGGCACGTCTTCTACGTCGACGTCAACAACACACTGCGGCAAAAGTCCAACAGCAACACCACCAACGTTTGGGTCGAAGGACCGATCAGCAAGCAGAATTTCAAAGTCTACGACAGCGACCAGGTCGGCATGCAGGCTTGCTGGTACGGCAGCGACTACGGCGACTCCGACTACGCACACACTCCGCTGCCGTCTAGCGGTGACGCCTCGAACGCATCCATCACCAACTTCCAAGAAGTCGGTATGCACATGTGGTACGCCAGTGACAACCAGACGTTCCAGCAACTGGGCTGGCGTGCCGGCGACTCGCAGTGGGCGTACCAAGGCGGGTGGCCGAACAAGAACGGTCACGCTGGTGTGGGGTGCTACTCATGGGGTCCGGGAACGACAACATACGTGATGATGGTGAATCTGGACAATACGGTCGAGTTCTGGTGGAAAGACACCAATACGAACACCACCAGTAGGGCCAGTCATCCCATCAATGAGTGGGTGAATTGTACGTGTCTCCCCTTGCACCTCCTCCATCACAGAACTACGTCTGCTAACACACACAGCCTCGATCGCAATCAACAACGTCCAACCCTCCACCTCGCTCGGTTATACCAACATCTTCTACGCACAGGACGCGGCAACCAACAACGTCATCGGCTACAATGTCACGTGGAACAGTGAGAACACGACCATCAGCGGCTCATTCCCCGTCGACGGCGGCAGCAAGCCCGGCATTCCGGGAACACATCTGAGCGTCACAGCGGAGCCGAGCAGCAGCGGCGGCAACAACCTCTACGTCTTCTATCAGACAGAGGGCAACGACATTACCGAGTTCACCCGCGACATTGTTAGTGGCCAGTGGACGGACTACGTGCTGCCCATACCTGGTAACTGAGGGAGGAGGAAGAACTGTAACGAGAAGACGAGGTTTGATGACTGCTTGATACCCACACTCGTTACACGAGATTTTCCCTTTTTGCAGGCGGAGTTGGTCAGCTCAAGAGGCTTGTATTCTGTTGTATGTAGTATTTCACGACGTTTGGCTTTGGCAGCCCCGGATACTGTCGACATACTTACATGTATGTGTGAATTGACTCGTGTTCAAACGTCATTGTAATCATCGTTCCACGGCATGTCTTCTGATCCTTCCAACCAAACTTTTCTCGACGACTCGGTAGGGGTCGGTAGATGGAGTGATACAAGTACCCAAGGGCTAGACGGCTGGTGTTTCACTCACACGTGGTCGATCGTCTGTGTGTCTATAGATCCAACGGTTGACGTTGATTCGCATTGAGATATTCACTCGAGGGTAGCTGTAGATTGCAAGACTGCGACGAGCGTACCATTGGCGCAGCATACCAGAATGTGAAGGAGGCGATAATGAACTCTTGCTTCAATTGGATATCGAATGAAGCCTGTTCATGGCGAGAGAATGTCTAAGAGGCCCAGAGCTCCATCATTGAAGCGACAAGTACAAGGTGGTTTTTGCAGATCAGAGATATGGGACCTTTTGAGCGGACAGTTACTGATCGACCAGAGCGTCCGTAAAACATAGAAGATAATATCGTTATAGCAAGAAGTGATACGAACCATCATCCGCACGTAGCAAGCGTCGGACAGCATTAGCTTCGACGAGTCTTCCCACGCGAGGCACGGTATAGCCGAACCAACCTTGACGACCCACCATATCCACCGAGTCTCCATACAGGTTTATGATCACGGGCATGGTTCTCCTGTAGATCAATCTTGAATAGAAGCTCAACCAGACCCTTGATCTGGTGTCGCCAATCTCTCAGAGCGAGAAATCAGCCAACCAAGAAAAGCCTACCATCGTATGAACGAATGCGATTCTACCTACACAACATCATCGCCATAAGCAGTCAAATACTGCGTCCGTAAAACGCGTGTTACTCAGATAAAATATAGAGAGAGAAAGTCGGGTGAGTAAGGTACCTTACCGTAGCAATATTATAAGCGAAGTGAGACAACCACCGCTGGCATGAAACGGCGAACGAACTTGCTTTCTAGTGGCGGTTTCAACCAGACCGTCGTTAATTAACTCACTCGAGCCTTAGACAGGTGAGCATGATTAATCTATTCGTATATACACTAGGGATTCTCTTTTGTCTTTTCATGATGTATCCCGGTCACTGTCGTCACTGCACTGTTGATTCGGACTGATTAAGGAGGACATCGCGCAAAAGAGATAGACACAGAGAAAGCAAGAGGCACACACTGCGCGACCAGCGAGCGCCGACACCACAACGTCGCTCTCAAATTAATACTACACAACACGAACCCTTGCGCACACACCACAAAACCACAATGACATTCCTGCACCCCCTCACAACCACAGCCTCCGAAGCGCACCGCTTCTCGACCTCCTGGGCCCTCCCACCGCTCCTCCTCGGCTGCCTGCGCCTGCTCATCGCACTCTACATCTTCCTGACCATCAGCATCGTCCTCGGGATCGTATCGGTGCAATGGCACGACCCATCGCTGGCCGGGACACAATTCACCTACTTCACGGTGCTGACGTACTGGGGGCTGGGGTTCTATTTCCTGGTCGCCGGGATCCATAGTCTTGTGTTTGCGACGAGCCCGGGGAAGAATTTCTTGGAGAGAGAAGGGGGCGCATGGAAGGTGGCGAGGTGGGCGCATGCGAGTCTGTATGCGTCGGTCACGACGTTTCCGTTTATTGTCACTGGTGCGTATACCCCCCGACCCTCCCTTCTTCTTTCTTAATATTTGAAATTGAAACACGGCTTGCTGATAACACTACTAGTCGTCTTCTGGACCGTCCTCGCGCAGGACGCCCTCTCCTACCCGCAGATCGCGTGGCAGAACATCAGCATGCACGCGCTGAACTCGGTCTTCGCCTTCCTCGAAATAGTGCTCCCTTCCACGCGGCCCCATGCCTGGATCCACCTCGCGCCCCTCATCGTGCTGCTGGTCCTCTACCTCGCGCTCACGTATGTCAGCCATGCCATCCGTGGGTACTACGTCTACCCGTTCCTGGACCCGGTGAATGGCGCGGGTGGTATTGTGGGTATTCTGGTCGGCACGCCGGTCGCGACGGCGCTGGTGTTTGCGGTTGTCAAGGCGGGTATTATGGGACGGTTGAGGGCGAGTGAGGGACGGGAGGCGGTCAGGGGCAGCGGAAGGAGTACCTTGCCGTCGCTGGATGTGGAGGAGATTAGTATGGAGTTTCCTAAGGCGGCAGAGAACGCGGTTTAGGGCTGGTAATTGTAATTTGTATATGATGTGTTGTGTTGCTGCTTGTGTGCTCGTGTAGGTCATATTATGGTAAATGGTGATTGTTGTTATGATAAAGTCTCCGCCTTCTTGACCGCAATGGCTCGGAGCCTGACGTAACCGATCCATTGGCTGCCATCTTCCTCTCGGGTGATGATAGTCTCAAGCGTCTGTACGACCTGCTTAACGACACTATCCACCTTGTCCGCACCGACCGTCTCTAGCATCTGCGCTCCCATTAATCTGACCCAGCCCTCGAGACCACCACTTCCATCTGCTGAATCCGGATTGAGCTTGGTAGGCCGGTACTCGAGCTCGATTCTTGGAACCTCGAATCCAGCTTCCTCGAGCATTTTTCTCATCCAGATGTCCGAGGGAAAGAACCATGGGCAGCTGTCTCTGGCCTGTTGCAGTGATATTCCGTGATTGGTCATGGCTGATATGATGGCAGCATGGATCTCGGCAATATTTCCTATACCACCCATCTCGAACACGAAATTGCCGCCTGGTCTGAGCACTCTGTGGACGTCGCGGAAAACATCTTGTCGGGTTGAAGGATCGCGCAGGATCCAGTGTAGGGCTGCGTTGCTGAAGACCTTGTCCCAGGACTGGTTGACTGCATCTGCATTGGAGGAGATGTTCCTGCAGTCCTGCACCTGGAAGACGCAGTTCTTGCTGCTGTACTTGCTTTCGGCGGTCTTGATCATGGATTGAGATGCGTCGAGGCCGAGGACGTGGCCGTGTGGCCCGACAGACTTGGCTATCTGTGCCGTCAAAGGTCCATCGCCGCAACCGATGTCGAGGATGCGGTCGCCTAGTCCGGCATCTAAGTATGAGAGAACGGTAGTAGTGAGTTTGGGAACGAAAGAGGCGGCAGAGTTGTAAGCCTATAGAGTTTGTTAGTCACATCCCGAGAACGTGAACAGTCAATTAGAGGTGCAATACTGATAGACAGACCAAGAAACAAGCGAATTGTGCAACTATTAACTCGGGAAGTATTTCAAACAACCATCTACGTACCTGAGACGACCACTGGTCTTTTGATTGCGCCATTGTTAAGAGTATGTAAGTTATCGTCTGAGATGCTTGTGTTGAAGGTGCCTACGCAGCTGTGGTGGTGGAGAAGTGTAGAGCTGTGGAGATGTGCGATATCGGAAGCGACATCGGCGTCTTGTCACTACATTCACACCATAGTCCAGCATTATTCAGGCCTTGCAACGGCCGCATTGTGACTACTGCATCTTCGAAGAAGCCTTGCGCATCTTCAGAAGCACTGCAAGCGGTAAATCATCCTCGTCGTAGAATTCGGCATCCTCGTCGACGCCGTAATCGGCTAGTCTTTCACCCTCAGAATTGCGCCAGCCCTCCTCACCGTCTTTTGCGCTAGATGTTTTCTTAGGCTCTGCGATAGACTCTTCGTCGTCGTCGAAGACGGCATATTCCTCGCTGTCGTACTCTTGCCTCGACTTCTCCCGGGCGAGCTGTTCTTCCAGTCTCTCATGAAATGGTTTTCGGCGGTAGACGGCAGAGGACTCGGTTGGGGAGAGGTAGCGTCCAAGGTCTGCTTCCTGTCTCTGTTTAAAGGCATCCACGTCCCATTCAGGAGTGAAGTCCTCCGACTTTGGCGCAGGTGCAGTGAATCTGAATGTACGGTCCGGGTCAGGAGGTGGCCATGAAGCCGCGGATTCTTCCAGTCCATTGGTGGGAAAGTCCAAGCCACTGTCGATTGGAAGAGAAAAGGCGAATGGCCACAGCCATGCCAAAACGTTCCAGGTACCCATGCCTTGTGCGACGTTGGAAATGATGTTGAGATCCCATGGGAATTCCTGCTTCACGATTTTCATCCTCTGACCGCCAGATGCCTCGAGAAAGCCACCTGAGAACTTGGAGCGGCGTACAAGAGTCTCATGTCGCTCAATCTCCCAGCCTTCAATGGTGGTGGTGTTGGTAAGTAGGGACCAGAGCATTCGTAAGAAGACAATTCCCATGCCGAAGAGGGTGAGTGTGTTGACAATGCCTTCGAAAAACAGCAGGGTGAATTGGAACACACTTGGGCCAAGGTACTGCAGGGGTGTCAACCACTCACGTTCTTTCTTTGAAGAGTTTCTGACCATATGGTCAGTGTAGACGTACGCTTGGCAGGTTTCTGTTTCGCCATACGATCTGAAATCTGATGACCAGAAAGTATTCAAGGTAAATGCTGGCCGCTACAGAAAAGACGAGGAAGCGAAAAAAGTGAGGCAAGGTGCGGTGAGATACACAATTGGCTACAAGATCGAATAAGAAACAAAGCAACTTAGCGGAAGTGACCAAGACTTACCGACCCAAGGACAATGATGATCCATCTTTGGAATACATCTGTAAGAGAGGAATGAGTTGCCGTGCTCGAAGGGGTAGGTAGCCGTGCAGACGTGATATATGTTGATATCTGGAAGCAACCAACATACCTTCCACAAGTTTTGCAGTGATGTGCACGAGGAGGCTTGAAGCTCTCACATCTGCGACACCAACGAGTCCTGTTATCGTCTTTCGAGCCTACCGCTGGTGCCCAGTTCAGAGGTATGCGACCAGGGTCTGTGAGCCAAGTGCGCGCGTAGGTGATAGCAGTACACACGACAAGGAAATTAAACTTCCAAGCTTCATCCTTGGTCAATGAACCAGGACTAGTAACAGAAAACAGCCATTGCGAAGGGAATGCCAAGAAAAGCAGGACAATATAGAAAAAGGGCGGTGCGCACTGCTGCAGAAAAGGGAGCGATTGTGACATGCCAATCCCGATTATACTGCAGGCGCCTATGAACGAGGTGTATGTACTGAATTCAGGTAAAGGTCCGACAAGTCCAAGGTTTGTATTGTTGTTTGGGGTACTCCGGACGTTCGAGATTGTCTTGTCGTGTCATGCTGGAGAGGTGATGTGGAATCGAAGACGTGCAATAATGATTTACCGGTAGACGCCACGCGATACATGGCTTCCTCGGTCCGGCATTAATAATTGTCGGGATTGTCCATGCCCTTTGCGGCAGTCGCCGCCTAGAATTATGAGGAGGACCGTAATTCTGTGCCGACCCGATACAGTAGGCGCTCCTGCGTTGCGATTCTGGCGTTAGCACATCTCTTATGCTGCAGCGACTCGTATTTCTCTGGTACCTGTACTCGACGCAGTAGTAATGTAAGGTAATTCTCGTCATTCATTGTTGACAAACGACGGATTCAGGCACGCAGTCATGTGAAGCGACGACGGATGAATCTAATGTACTTACCTTACAAATTCAGCAGGCGGTAAACGCAAACGACGAAAACACGCCGGCGATGCCGACCCTTCGCTGCTATGCCACGATAGGCCTAGTCTTCCTTCCCTACGGCCGACAATCCGAGCAGCTTCCAAATCAAGTCAAGTACTCTACAGCAGTACTGGTACAGCCCGAGAGTATGATATATTTACAGGCACGCATTGCTACTGTACCTATTTCTTCATGTGAATCTTCATCAAGCAGAGAGACAGTACCAAAAGATCGGAATAATAACTTCATGCTTTATACAACAACTACTGTATCTAATTCCACTGTCGATATTTATGGACCACTACATGTACCTACTTAACCCTACAACAGCCTACGTAATCACATTGGGGTGATTGAGTTTGCGCAAAACGTCCAAACGCAAACAGTGGCACTTGAACTCTGATGGATGTGGAGCGATTGCCCGCTAGCATTCTTGCTGCATCAACGCTGCGTTCTACAGTGTGTGCGTACCTTGTTCCGAAAGATCCCCAGTTTCTCTACTGCATTTGTCGACATCGTCCATCAGCCTCCTCGACATCTCCAAGCGTCTGTTGTTTTGCTGGGTTGAAACTCGGCTTGTTGTGCCACATATCGCATCTCCAAATCGCTTCCCTACAACCTCGAAACAAACATTCCGGCGCACCCGTCACCCTTGCCGACATCCCCGAATCAACCACATCATTACCGCTGCCCTCACGTTCGCTAAACTTGTCGATTCACTGCGTCCTTTTGCATAACTTGAAAGAGCCGGGAAGTGAGTGATTTGGACCTGGCACAATCGAATCGGGCCATGCGATAATAAACACAACTCCACTACGTTGTCAAGAGGAGGACTTTCTACATGTCTGACAATACCGCGTATGCTCATGCCGGCGAGCATGCTGATCCTTCCACCCACAGGAGCCCAGGCCTCGAAGTCAACATGAATCACGCGCGAGAAGACGACACGATGCACCACGAAACCGCACACGATCATCCAATGACAGCCGGATACTTCGACCTCTCTAATCACCACGATCATGACCACGACATGGCTTCCAACCACTCTGGTCGCCGCTCCAACATGTCTATAGACATGCCGCCTTCTCAGACTGCCATGGACATGGCCTTTACCGCTCTCCAATATCTCCCCATGCCCATCATAGTCCTTTCCTCCACCAAGCGCATTGTTCTCGCAAACGAAGCCATGGGTAGAATTCTCGGTATGGACCCTTCATATATTCCGGAGGATGAAGGCACACCACCCTTGACAAGGGTTCCGACTGGCCCTCGAAGCGCTTCAGACATCCTACACGGCGCTCCCATGTCAGCCATGGGAATCGACCTGCTTCAGAACGGCAGTCCGGTCTGGGTCACTTGGGAGGATTTCTTGGAGAGTGTATTGAAAGACGCCATCAGGGACGCCAATGACAACACCGATACTTCTTCTCAAAGCGATCAGGGCGAGCTTACACCTAGACCTGTCGACTCCGAGTCCACCACACCCACTAACGAGCGCATGGCTGCCGAAACCCACCATACCTCACGAGCTGTCGTACACGACATCTCTGTTGATGTTGTTTTCTCCACAAACAGAGACCCAGCTACTGGCCTCCCTCTTCCCGTCAAGTCAGAGAACAAACGAAAAAGCGACTCTCCGCACCATTCAGCCACCACCGGCCATCTCGAGGCCACTATGATAATTTCTTGCTGGGCCCTGGACGGAATGCAGTATTTCACCCTCACGTTCACCGCCGCACATACCGTAACCCTTGGCCAATTGCGCTCAGATCAACGATCCGTTACGAAAATGCACAAGAGCTATGTCTCGGGCATGGGCTCGGGTTCCAGTTCTAGCTCCAGTGGCCGTCGTACTCAGCGCTCCCACAACACGAGCAGCTCCTCTAGCCCTTCGACATGGTTACCGAATGGTCCAGCTTCTTTAGGCGCTTCTGCTCCTGCCTCTACACTGCTCACCAAAACGAGTAGGATGAAGGATGCCATAATGAACGCCATTTCCGTGCCCATATATGCCATGTGGAAGGATGAAAGCTTCGGTGTACCGAACAAGGCCTGTATCACACTGCTCGGTCCGGGTAACAGCAACATCTCCCAACTTCCTGTCGATCAGCGTGACTTTCTTGGTCAGTACAAGTTGTACACCGAAGACTACAGTGAAGAATTACCCTTGGACGAATACCCCATCATGTATTTGATGAAAACTCAGAAGCGCTTCAACGATAGAAGAGTAGCCCTTGTCCAGGAATACACAAAGCGTCGTTTCATATTTGACGTCGATGGAGAAACCATCGTTGATGAAAAGACTGGTGAATTCTTGGGAGGCCTGGTTATCTTCAAAGATGTCACCGAGTTCGCAAGGACAATAGCTGCTCAAAAGGTCCAGAACGAGCGCGAGTTCGAACAGATCACAAACCTGATTCCTGTAATGATTTGGACTACGTCACCGGGCGGCTCGGTTGAATTCTTTTCCAAGAGGTGGTACGACTATACTGGTCTTTCCGTCAGAGAGTCTTTGGGAGAAGGTTGGATTGGCGGCTTTCATCCCGACGACGTCAAGGTTGCAGCCATGAAGTGGGAGCACTGTCTCGCTACTGGTGATGAATATCTCGTCGAATATCGATGCAGACGCCACGATGGACAATGGAGGTGGATGCTGGGTAGAGCATTGCCGTATCGCAACCAAGAGGGCAAGATCTTGAAGTGGTACGTCAAGAGCTCGCGATTCTGTCTCATACTTAATCATTAACTTGACCTCTAGGTATGGTTCGTGCGTAGACATTCACGAACAAATCGAGGCTCGTGAAGCCGCAAAGTTGATGCGACAGCAGCTATTGCGTGTCATCGAGCATGCCAAGATCACCCTATGGGCTGTGGATAAAGAGCGCAAGCTTTCACTGCTCGAAGGCAACCTCATCTGGAAAGCAAATTCCACTTGGAGAGCAAATTTCACCCAGAAAGACCGCGATACTGAAATGTCAAGAACATTTGCCGAACTGTTTCCTTCAGATCACGCCCAAGAGGCTGGCTCGTTCGACCAGCCAATTGAAGATATCTTGGCAGGCAGGTCCGAGGACGAGTCTCTGGAAACTCATATTCCTGGTGATAACTCGAGATGGTACCGCACTAGACTTGTGCCTCTGCAAAGACAGGACCGCGCTGGCGGTATCGAAGGGAGGACAATGGTCGATGGTGTCGTCGGTGTTAGCATGGACGTTACTGAGCTGAAACGAAGAGAAGAGCAATTGCGGGAGAGGGATCGCGAGAATGGTCGCCTGGCAGCCCAGAGCGAAGCGGCCAAGGAAGCGAGCAAGATGAAATCTCAGTTCCTTGCCAACATGTCTCACGAGATTCGGACGCCAATTGCTGGTGTCATTGGAATGGCAGAGCTATTGCTGGATGATACCGAAGGCAGTCTAACGCAGGATCAACGAGAATGCGCCGAGAACTTGCAACGATCGGCTAACGGCCTATTGACGGTCATCAACGACATTCTCGATTTCTCAAAGGTGGAGAGTGGTCGTTTGGACATTGAAGAGGTACAATTCGATTTGAACGTGGTTGTGCGCGATGTCAACAAGATGCTCAGCTTTGCTGCAGAACGCAAGGGTCTCATGTTTATCGACGAAACGCAGGAGCTGCAGAGACTAAAGGTCATGGGTGATCCTGGACGCCTACGGCAGATTTTGACGAACCTCTTGACAAACTCCATCAAGTTCACCTCGGAAGGATCCGTCAAGATGTGCATCCAGATTCTGGAAGAGAGTTCGGAAAAGGTAGTGGTAAAATTCTTGGTTGAAGATACAGGTATCGGTATTGAAGAAGAGGTTAGAAAGCGACTCTTCCAACCGTTCTCTCAGGCTGATTCCAGTACTGCACGACGATTTGGTGGTACTGGACTTGGTCTGACCATCAGCAAGAACCTTGTCGAACTCATGCATGGTGACATTTCTCTGGTTTCTGTACTTGGACAAGGAACGAAAGCAACATTCTGGATACCATTCAACAAGGCAATCTATGGATCAGACGATACGCCACCTGTCGAGCTGGCACCGCTTGCAAGACTGCAATCCGACTTTTCTGTTTCGGATTATCAGCAGACTGGTTCAACTCCAGCATCACCTGGTGGCGGCGCTATCAGACGCGCATCATCGACGGCCAGGACTGTCAAAGACACTCCAACATTGAGTGACGAGGAGAGAGCAAAAATACACATTCTTGTTGTTGAGGATAATCCTATCAATCAGCAGATCGCGATCAAGACGATCAAGAAGCTCAAATTCTCAGTGAGCGCTGTTTGGAACGGGCAGGAAGCTTTGAATTACCTTCAGGAACCAGCAAGCGAAAGCCATCCCCAGCCAGATATCATCCTCATGGACGTGCAGATGCCGGTCATGGACGGCTACAAGGCAACCTACAATCTCCGGCACGCCGAGCCGTTCGTAGCCAACATACGCATTCAGAACACACCGATTGTAGCCATGACAGCAAGCGCGATCCAAGGCGACCGCGAAAAGTGCGAGTCAGCAGGCATGAACGATTACCTCGCCAAGCCCGTAAAAGGCAAGATCCTAGAAGCGATGCTGATTAAATGGTCACTAGAAGTGCGCCGTCGCAAGTCGCGCCAGACCTCGTTTCCCCAACTGCCCGCACCAGCCATCATCGCTACCGGCACATCGGTCATCCGTACAGCCACACCACACACCCGGACGCCCGTCGACGAAGTCACGAAAACCCTTGACATGCCCGAAGCCCTGCCACCACCAGCAACAACCCAAGCTGAAGCAGAGCAGCAGTCGCAAACCCTAACCAGCAAGCTGACCCAGATCGACTTTGAGAGTTCGCAGCAATTCCAGCGCAGCTCCGAAACACCCGCCGCATCCGTGCAGCGACACATCGACAACGAAGAGCGGGCGATGCTGCTGCGCGACGAACAACTCATCGCGTCCGGCGACTTGGGCACTCTGAGCCGCGGCGTCAGCGACGACAGCAGTACGGCTCTCAGCGAGGATGTAGTGAGTCCGTTGAGTCCGGGGCAGAAACTGACGCGCGAGAATATGGCCAAGCTGGAGGGCATGGAGAGCCGTTTGCTTAAGAAGCAGCGCGAGGAGGAGGAAGGAGGCGATAATTCGAGCTTGGCGGTCACGGTGGGCGAGGTCTTGGCCCCTGGTAATGGACAGGGCTCGAACGGGGGCACGCCGCGGAAGGTCGAGAGTCGCAGTCGGCTTGGGCGGTGAGGCGTAGCGCCGGATCAGGATCAAGTTTGCGTACGCGCTGCCTTGGGGATTCGTGATTGCGATGCGGCCCCTTCTTAGAGACCTCAGGACTTCGAGGGGTCAGTGGCTTTCAGGCCATGAAGCATCGAGCCGCCACGTCGGTCCGACGACAACAGCCAACGACCAAACCTTCGATCACGTGGCAGCAAACACACTGCATACCGAAGCTCGGTATGGGATGAATCCCGGCTGGTACATCAAGGCAAACAATGCTCAACGAGGCATCATCCCTTCTATTATCACGATCTTCGCAAGGAGTTGGAGGCACCTTTTCATCTTCACACGTACTTGTGTTGGAGAACACGACACATACACAGCATAGAATCGAGGCGAGATCAGATCTTCGCGTTTGGGGGGGCAAAGGAAAGAGAGGGCTGGCTGCATAGACTGGTCAGGGGCGCAATATCATCGCTTTTAGGCGAACACGATAGATGGGCTGCATTTTACGGGATGGGGAGAATATCAAAGGATGCCAAGGCATTTAGAGGTTCATGTCAGTTTATATCGTATGAGATAATGTTCGTTTATGTTTTGGACCAGTTGTGCTGACGACGAGATGGGTTGGTGAGCTTTTCTGGGGGGATGGTCAATGACTTTTGTCATGGGCATCTGTTGTCTTCTGTGATTTTTCAGTGTCCGTCACAGAGGTCGTCTTTGACCATATGTATAGTGAAAAGAGAAGCAGCGCGTCCATGTTCGCCGGCTGTAGGTAGTTGGAAGCACCAAGTACGCACAGACTCAACTTTGAAGAGGTAGCATGCCACGTACTGACCTGTGAGAGAGTTGACTGCCAGCACTTCTCACACATCACTGATACTGGGTGGGGATTCTAAAATAGCCGAGCACAAATTGCCATTAGGTATCTTTCCACCTCCTTTCCATATGCCCAAATATACCCACAATAACTTTCGGAAAATCGCTATACACATCTCGTCCGGTTCCATTCCTCAAAAAACCCAACTTTTGTCCCTCCTTCCTGTACAAAGCACGCTATACAGCCTTCCCCTTCCGGCCAATACTGAACCGATTCCTCTTCTCGCGCTCCTTCTCCTCCTCGCCCGTCTCTTTCACCTCAGGGACCGGCTCGACCCCACCGGCTTTCTTGCCGCCGGGCCAGAAACTCGGTTTCTGCCGCAGAGACATACTGCTATGCCTGGTGAAGCGACCGCGAGCTGAGCCCGTACTGTCGGTATTGGTACTCGTTTGCACGAGCGGCGCGTGGCCCGCTTCTTCCGCGGCGGATTGTTTGCTGGCCTCGATGGCGGCGTTGAGTTCTTCTTCCTGCTGCTTGAGGCGCAGGCGGCGGTCCTCGAAAAAGTCGCGGCGTTTGGCCAGGGCGGCTTTCTCTGCTTCCTTGACGGCGGCTTTGCGGTCTTTCTCTGCTTGTTTCTCTTCTTTCTTGAGCTCGCGTTTTGATTTCGAGGAGTTGTTCGTCGCCGTTGCGATCAGTGAATTCGTGCTGGGCATCTCCGGGCGAGGATTGGGCGACCAGGAGGGCAAGGTTGCGGCGTGTGCGAGGGATGCGAATTGGTCGTCTTTTTCGTCGGTCGGTGTCACGACGGTCGCCATCTGGCGCAGCCCGTTGCCCCAGAAGTTGTTGATCGCGGTGGCGCCGTTCGGTGAGCCGGGTGGTATGGCGGTGTTAATAGGTCCGTCGCCTGAATCCGCGGGAACGATTGGTGGCTGGTTCTCTGTTTCTTGTTCGCGCTGGACTGCTTCCAGTGTTGTCTCTTGGTAGAACAGTACGTATGCGCAGGCGAGTTGTTTGGCGTCTTGAACACCTGGCTTCGGCTCGCCTCCGAAAAAGTTCTGGACGTAGCTCTTGTCTACTGGCTCGACCAGTTCGTCATCGAATAGCAGCCAACCTCTGTCCTGCGTCTTGATGATCGACACGTAGTGGCCGTGGTAGGGACCACCACCGATATGTACCACGACGGCATATAGCTCGTATAACCGGTCCGAGTTCTCGGCGTCGTCTGTTGTGTTGAAAAGTCGTAAATGGAAAGGATAATCGACGCGGTGGAAGAGCTTTTGTAACCTGTTGTAGTCTTCCGTGTACTTGAATCGCTTCAGATGCAATGCTAGAATTCGCGGTAATCTTTTAATCTTCATGCGCTTTTCAGCCTCTTGCAGACCACCACAATTGTCGCAGTGAAACTTGTTGCGCTCACACAGCATCTCTTCCTCCGAGAACTTGCGTAGACAGGCCGTGACGGAAGAGTGTGCTTCGAGGTCGACTGAGAGATCCATAAACGCCTCGTCTCGCTGGGAGATGTTCTCGCATGTCAAGCATCGGGTTTCCGATACCAGGGTACCCTCGAAGAGGTCATGGACCCAGCCGATGGCTGACTTTGGAATGGTCGTCATAGTTGTGTCAATTCCGTTCGGTTTCGCGAGTCCGTCTTGCAGCTTCGAGTAGAGTTCGACATTATCGACAACCTGGTTAAGCAGAAAGTTCAAAAACTCGTGTGCGTCCTGGTGCATGGCGGACCTAAACATTTCATTTTCCTTCCTCAGCACTTCCAGGAATTTATGCGGACTGACGATCCCCGTCCGGCCAGGGTGTGCGATGATGGCCTCGAAGATGTCCTTTAGCGCTGTGAATAACGACTCTTGCATGTTGTAGGCTTCTGCATAACCAAGCTGCATGTCCAATACGGGCACATTCTGCATGAGCATCTTCTTCTTCCAATCTGGGCCATCCTTTTCATCTGGTTTTGTCGTTACAGCGGCTGGGGTACCAGGGAGTACAATCGGCTTTCTGGCCGGCGAGTTGACGGCTAACGGACCAGGCAGAGTCGGAAGAGGTTTCGTTGTGAGGGGATTGCGCCTTGTATTGGCAGAAGAACCAGTGTCTAATGCAGATAGCGGTGAGCCATCAGCATGGCCATTTGTTTGTGGAGGTGGTGGGAAGCTGAGGACATTGTCTCGGAAAGGAGCAGAATAGTAGAGGCATTGAATAACCGAGTTGCAGTAACTGTCTGGCGTTAGTACCACGGTAAGTAGCAAGAGTGTGACGCATCTCACCATGTGCTGCTGTACTAGAGCGCATCCTCGTCAGCGATGTTCGACTCAAGAACGTCGGATGTACTTACGTTCTCGAAACCGAAGAACTTGTCACTGCCATCTAACCTCGGAGGACCTTGTAGCTCAGCTATGTGTTTGTCGAGCGCCGACGGCTGCAGCGCATTCGGATCCTTCTTGCCAGGACCGTTTCCTATTGTTGGACTTGTCGGCGTCTGTAGAGTCGTGCATTAGCACATGTTGGTATGGGCGGCGCAGACATGACAAGACAAGACGCAGATATGGTTTGTCTCGTCAAGCTGACTCTGGTATATATCCGACGTACCGCATTGCTCTTGAACTTTGCTAAGAATGACATCCTCCTCTAGTATCTTGTCGCAAGCATCAATCACCGGAGCCGCTCCAGGCGGAGAAAGCGAAGAGGCTGTCTGGGCGTGCCTGAATGCGGAGCGGGGGTGCGGAGATGTCGTGGAGATTTCGGGACAGCGTGACAGGTTGCTGGAGGTCAGAAATGCGATGCTAGAGAATGGTGGTCTGTCGTCGATAGCAAAAAGTGTCGCTGAAGGTCAAGAGAGGTATGTTGTAATGACAGAAACCAACATGCGCGAGATTAGACGAAGGTAGACCCGTAGAAGTGCTGATCGGCGACTGGTGTCGAGTCTGTCGCGGGCAATGGAGTTACAGTTTGAATCAAATGTACCGAATAGCGCGGCAGAAGGCTTGCAGCGGCAACTTTAGTCAGTCACGAGCGCTCGATTTCGCGTCGGAAGGATTCTGGATATCTTACAGAATACAGTTAAAGAAGTGAATTGTTTCTAGTATTCAGACATTATCATGCATGCCGAGTCCGGGGCAGCATGCACTCATCATCTGCCTTTTACGTCTCATGCAGGCCAGACCAAACCGGGCAGTCACGATGGCCTGCCAGACGTCAAAGTGGAAGGTGCGTCTCACATTTGGGGCCAAGACCCCGGAAAAGACCGCAGGAATTTGACGAAGGCACGCATCGAGCCCTTCCCCGCACCGATTTAGACAAAGTGTCGGCAGCGGCTCGAAAAGTATGGTTGAAAATCAAAGGCAGGCGCTCGTCCGTCGCGTGGCCTGCCTGCCTGCTTGCCTGAGATCGACTCCGAGACTTCGTTCGTGCATCCCTGTTCATTTCGCAGTGACTTGTGTTTCTTGCTCGATAGGAAAGAAGATGTCCAACTACTCTTAGTACATCCGCGGACGATGTGTATATTCCATCATCCAAATATTCCTTACCATTATCGCTGGCTGCACCTGATGGAAGTCGTACAGTGACACAAGTGCGTATCGGCTCCGGATCCGCGCCGCACGCCAAGAGCCGCTCCCATGGATGGAGGCGATCACTTTTGCCGGATCCTGGTAACATCACCTCATGTTATGGTGAGGCAGAGAGGGGAAGTGCATTTCATCGTCACCACACCGCGTGGCATCTGCATGCGACCTCTGAGAAGACAATACCGAATAGCTGAACCCATTCTATTGGTGCATGTTCTGAACAAGTCTACTTCACAGCACGCGAATCCACCCTTGTTACCTTTTGCGCGGTGGATATGCCGCATGACTTCTTGGGCACGTGACAATATGGTGTCAAGGAAGTCAAAACATGATAAGCAGGGAGCAATGGAGCTGCCTCCGAGCGGTCTTGGGCATGCGATCGCACTGGTCTCGAAGTCGGTTCTTGCTTGATGGGCCTCTCAAGTCATACGCTTCATCCTGCGCCTCGAAGCGGATGTCATGGAGCGAGTAGTACCCCTCATTAGCGCTGCCCTATGTTCGCTCTGTCGAACCAGAAGAATGGGGCATCTGTTTTAGGATGCGGCCATTCGGAAGTGGGATAGAAATATAGATAGGAGATAGTCAGAAAATATCATATCGTAAAATGTAGTAGCCAATATCATGAGCGCGTGCCAGCCTCCAACTGTGAAGGACTCGCGCCGGATTGCTGACCAGCAGCGTCGGCATATACACGCCCTCTACCAAAACGAGGCACCAATCTACTACGCCAAGACGAATACTCTGCTCTGACTGGTCTGCTCGGTCTGTTCGGGGGAAGGCCAAACTCAGCAGCCTGGTCGTTCCTGGGTTGATCGACCATGAGAAATCGGGAGCCGGCCAACATCATGCGTGGTCGGAAGGCGAGGGCAGCGCCTCCGCGGCCCATGTAAACTTGGCCCGGTGGCTGTGGCATGAAGTCGCCCTCAGGTCGTGCTTTGGGGACGTAGTAATCGGCCTTGCAGAGCGGGCAACATGCGCGGCGAGACGTCAACCATGGGTCGACGCAGGCGGCGTGAAAGGCGTGGCCGCAAGACAGTCCGCGAACGTCGTCATCATCTTCGAGGTTATCGATGCAGATGGCGCAGGTGTCGCCGGAAACGGCAAGCAGTTCTGGAGGAGCCGGGGCGCGGATTGGGTCATCTTCGTCCTCAACTTCGTCGACACTTGGATTCCTGTCGCTCTCTGGTACAGATGTCGCGGTCGCAGCGGTGACTGTTTTTTCCATAGGAGTCTTTTCGTTGCCGTGGTAGTCCTGAACAGTTGCGGAAGTACCTGGGCGTGTCTCGTTCGATGATGAAGATGTTGCGGCATGGGCATGATCTTCTTGTGCCATCTGAATGACCGTTACTGGACCATGCCCAGCCTCATCCTCTCGTGCCTCGTCGTGTCCTATGATACTTCCAGGTCGGCTCGATGGGTCGATGCCTCCCGCAGTATTCAGTCCTTGCTCGGCCCTGGTCGATCTCCAAGTCTTATATTTTGTGGTCGGGAACCTCTCGTTGACCTCGTCCATGGACATGAGCTTCTTTTCCCTCCTCCTACGGTGTGGTCTCGGACCCATAGCCATCATGTCGATCGGTTGTCCATCTTCTCCCAGTGCCATCTGTCTGTTGCGGCGGTTGTATCTGAAGCAGTACTTGACACCAACGATAATCCTGTGCGATTGTCAGTCTTCGAAATTCTCCGAGATCGTCAAGCTGATGATTACCAAAGGTTGGTGAAAACGACACCAAAACCAAGAGCAACGAAGAACAGCAGCGGCGAACTCGTAGGTCCGTTGCTGTTTGAACTTGTAGGAGCCGATGTTGCGGCCGAGCCGGCCGAACTCGTAGGTGTCGACATGGTGTTGTCGTGTGTAAGTTATAGGACGATCTTGATGATCGATAGCGAAGAAGACTCAGTCAAGGCCTCTTGGTCGGGAAGCACGTATAATTTAGATGATGGATCTGCTGAGACGATAGGTTATAAGAGGTCTTGAAGCGCTTGTCCGGATCATATAGCGTAGCGGCAGCGGCTGTATTGTCAACGGCGCAAACAGAAACACTTCGCTTTCTCCGATGAGTCGTTGTCGGAGTCGTTGTGAGGTCTCGCAAATTCCTAGCTGATCCGCGACGAGTGAATGTTACACAGGTGAGAGGTGAGAGAATGTACAGGTGAATGAGGATGAGTTTCGATTGTGGCAAGGAGGACTTGTCGGAATCTGGGACGGCCAAAGATGGAGGACGTCAACGTCAGCCCCGAGCGCTAGCCGCGAGTACCCAAACTCTATGCGGATTTCAGTGTTCGGAAGTGTCGGCAGAAGACGAGCGGGATCGAATGAAGCCGTGTTCTCTTGGAAGAGATATCGCACTGGACAACTGTAAGAGAAGTAACTTATCCTTCTTCGTGTCAGATCAGTGATGATAACAAGGAGGCGTAGATTGTGGACGCCATTCACTTTGCGCCGAGGTCGGGTGGCTTCAGTCGAGGAAACGGAAGAACAGAAACCTGAATACTGCAAGCACAAGTCCGGTCTAGCGTCGCCGCTCCGACTGATGCATCGTTCTTTCCTCCACAAGGCTAAGCAAAAGCACCAATAGGCAGTCACCGAAAGCACTTTTTGGCAACTACCCCAACATTTGTAAACATCCACACCTTGCCGCAGTCGCTCGAAGGGGAAATATATGCACTGATCGCAGTTGCTTGTTATGTGTGGCATAGATAAAGGATCTTCGCTATCACCAGATCTACTCCACTCAGCATCCCACGTGAGCCGTTCCGCGACTTCGACCTCAACTCCAGCAAACAGCCCTCGCACTCGCACTCGCCTTCCACGCAATCGCACATCACGTGTCGTAACCGGTAGGAAGCTTCATTGTCACCGGTAGGAAGCGCAAGACAATTCAACGTCGAAGACATCCCTAGACAGCAAATTATACGCGACACCACCACGAACGATCGTGAGGAGATTTTTTGCCTGAAAAAGACATAACAGGCACAGGTGGACTGGACCGGACTATCGAACAGCCACCACCTGCGGCATGTACGCCGTATGCATGTGGCCTGGTCTTCTGGAGCTGGAAAGCTTATCTCTCTAATCCACAGTATGTCCCTCTTCAATAATCCACCCACGATCGGTAGTGGTTTATGTACTATCACTTGCGGTAAGTGGGACATCTTAGACTGGACGCAGGACTTCGAACTGTAGCACCAATAACATTGCTGCCTTGTTGGTTACCTGAAAGAGCCAAGCTTATCGCATGTGCATAGCCTGACAAGGCATTGGTTACCGAAAGATCTGTCAGCCTTGTTCTGAAACGCATAAAGGCGCCTTGACGAATGCGCCTCGATCAATGCGTTCCTCTTGTGACTATGAGGCTGAGCTGCATGAGTGATTATGCAATCATTGAGACGGGAGGGAAGATGGGAAGGTCCTTGGACAGAAATAATTATCTTGGACATATTGAACATTATCACCTTTTCCACACGAGGAAAAACCAGTTGTAGGTCTCATCATTCGACGTATATCAAACGATTCTATTCAGGATGGCGAAAATGGGGAATCCCCTACTCAATGCCCCTATCGCCATGATTAGCTCACTTACCATTGCAATCCTTTTCGCAGTCGGTCATCATCTCTTCAACTGGAGCCTGCAGCGTCCCGGCCAAGTCGTTCCAACGTCCACCTTCGGTCAGGGTATCAACACTTCAGCTGGAACAGCCTTTGCTTTTCTCGTCAAAGCTGCGCTGACTATGGCTCTCGGTACCGCTTACACGCAATTACTCTTCGATACGCTGTTAAGAAACACCCTGTCCGTTGAGATCACTGACGTCCTGACGGGCATGCTCGCCTCGATTGTCCAGGTGTGTAGGGTGAATCTGACCTGGCGTTATCCTTGTGTGCTGCTGTTGGCAGTAGTCTATCAACTCATTGCACTCTCTACCATCGTTCCTCCTGGTACGCTCTCCGTCAGTTTACGCACCATGTACGATACAGCAGAGCTGGCTGTGCCTGATCTCAACTGGGATTTCATCGAGACCGCCCCATTTTCGGACAACGAAGTCGGTCTCTTCGCTCCCTTCGAGACTGACACTCTTTATTTCTCCTCGAGCGATCTCGATATCTCGAATATAGTTTCAACGACTGTACTCAACAACCGTATCCCGCCGCTACCCGCATTCGCGTTGAACTCGTCATACGAGCTGGACGTTGTCGGTCCGGCAGTCCAATGCACGACTCAAGATGTTAACTCTCAGGTAAACCTGAAGAACTGGCAACCATACTGTCCTTCAGATGACTTGCCTGATTGGGTTGGCGGCATCGCTCTGAATACTAACTTGACGGGCGCTACTGCATGGGTTGGCTACATGGCTTGGATTCCGAATATTGCTCATTTTAATGGCTCAACTGAACCGAATGTTGCGGTCAACAACGACACATTCATGCCCTTCTATCCTAATTCAAGTATCCTTGGCTTCAACAACTCACAGCAGGTCGACTGTACGGCCATCGCTGGAACTGCCCAGATCCAGAGTCCAATAGCCTTCATTGATCCAAATTTCCAGCTCGATATTGCCATGGCCATTTCGGACTTCGAGGACCAGGTGGAATCTTGGACATGGACACGCTGCACCTTGACCAATGCGACCTATCAAATATTGTTCAACTTCTCCGACACAGCCCAAACTGTCACTGTCAGGAACAGGACATTAACAGATCTCGAAAAGACCCTCTACACGGGACCTGACGAGCTAGGCGAGGAAGAGTCTTTTGCATACAACAACGCATCGTTCAACTATATCAACCTAATGACCAGCTTCAGCCAACTGATAGCCGGCGTCATAGATACTGGCAATACACAGAGTGCCACACCGCAGATCTTCAGATCGGAGATGTTCACGTCTACAAACGAATTTCAAACCTTCCTAAAGAACTATTACTTCTCGACATTCTCTTTCGGTACCAGTAATAGCACCGGCGCACTCGCTCCATTCCTCGAGGACTTGTTCACCAACGTAACTGTGGCGATGTTCACACAGAGACATGAAGGTCTCACTACGGCACAAGCGAGCGTCACCACTTGGCGCACCGTGCAGGTATACAACTACTCATGGCAGCATCTGGTACTCTCCTACGGAATCGGGATAATCCTGACATCGCTCGCCGTAGTCTACGGCTGTATTATCTGCCACATGCGCAACGGAGCCTCATACAGCCTGGCGTTCTCGACATTCTTGCGCATCACCCCTTGGAACGATGTTGGTGACTTACTCGCAGCTACGAACGAGCCTCATGTGGGTGCCAATCCTGTTCCACCTACCCTCGCTGCGACCAAACTTAAATTTGGCAAAGTAAATGCGAGCGAGTCCGAGTTAGTAGTGAAGCCTCCTGCGAGCGTCAATGTCGATGTGTCGGAGACATCGAGTATGTTGAGCGCTTTCGGTTTTGATGCCCCGTCCACTGAGCCCTTAAGGCGAAAGACTGCGTAGGGGCGTTGCGAACACCGAACGACAACGAATCGATATTCAGACTCAGACACCACCTCGTTTCCAATGGCGTCGCTTAAAACCCTTGTGTCAAACAAAAACATTCGTGAGTAGATCTTGAGATACCGAGACCCAATCTCTAGAGTAGGCTTATATTCCCAGTCGGAGGCTCGTATCATGAATGCCGGACTTCATACGATTCGTCAATGGTCCAACCAGCCAGCTTCTCGATCAATTTCTCATCATAGCGGGGCTGTACATCTCGACCGTCCAGACTCCCGAGGTAATTAGTGATATCCCTACCATCAAACTCTCTCGTCTCAAAACCATTGCCCATAAAAGCAAACTCATTCTCATGCCAGTACGTAATCTCATAATCCTCATACCGCGGCTGCTTCATGATCTCGAAGAAATGCAGCCTCGAGCCCGGATAGATAGCCGCCTGACCGTCGGCGCGTCCCTGCTTGAACCAAGACCTACACGACGACGTCCATGCAGTGCGCTTCAGGAACAGATCGGCGTGCTGGCGGAAGTGCAGACTCGCCTGCAGCTTCGGCGTCACGGATTTGATGTGCTCGGTCTGGCATTTCCTGATCACGTCGATCATGTATTGCGTCCAGCGCTCGATCAGCGGCATGAACGAGCCGTGGCCCAGTGGCCCGTAGGGACCGCAGAAGGTGAAGTGGTTTGGAAACGTTGGGATTCCGACGCTGAGATAGGAGGTCACGTTGTTCTCGCCGGACCAGAAGTCGCGCAGGTCCCTGCCGTGGGCTATCAAGGGGAAGCGCGGAAGCCATGTTGTGTCGAATCCCGTAGCGCAGATCAGCACGTCGACTTCATGATGAGTCCCTGCACCGTCGATGAAACCCGTCGCTGTCACCTTCGTCATGTTCTCGGTGAATACGGTAGTGTTATCTGCGGTCAGAGCTTCCAGATACCCGGGAGCTGGCGTCGGCCGACGGCAACCAGGATTGAAAGTTTTCGGAATGATCTTCTCACAAAGTCTCGGGTCCTCCTTCAGTTTGCGCCTCATTTGTTCGAATGAAAACTCCCGTGCACTGGTCGCCTCTTCGCTACCTTTGATGATGAACTTGAAGCGCTGATTGAGTTCGTTTTCGATCTGCTTGCGATACTCCATGTATTTCTCGGGGTGGTCTTGGAGGTATTGCAGCTGCTCCTGGCTGTACTCGAAGTTGGCACCATCTCGACCGGCCCACGTCTGTGCGAACCCAGCTGTGATCCAGATAGGACTCCTCACCCAGTGATAGAGTTGTTTGACCTTTGGCTGAATGCTGGCCACAATCTGTACACCACTACTGCCCGCACCGAGTACCGCCACTCGCTTGCCCTCTAGGGAGTACCCCTCATCGTAGTGAGCAGAGTGCATTAGTTTCCCGGTAAAGTCGTGTAGACCGGATACATCCGGCCATTTCCAGTTGTTCAGCACGCCTCCACCATTGATAAAGAACTCTGGTTCGTCATCGAAGACCTTGCCACTGGTGAGATCCTTGACGCGTAATTTCCAGACCCCTGCAGACTCACTCCACTCCGCATGTTCGATTTGATGCTTGAGTTTGATGTACTTGGAGATGAAGTCGTTCTCTTCTTCGATGTCTTTCAGATATCTCCAGATCTCAGGGGAATACGAATAGAAGTGACTCCACAGCTTGATCTTCCAGGAGAACTGATAGTTGACGGACGGAATGTCGCAGGCAGCACCAGGATATCGGTTCTCGAGCCATGTACCGCCAATGTCAGGGTTCTTCTCGTACACTGTAATCTTGACGTCCTGTAATTGCTCCTCCGCTTTCTTGAGGAAGTTCAGAGTCGAGGCGCCGGCACCCATCAAGATTACACGTACAGACCGTTTGGTACCCATGGGTTGCTCCAGTATTGAGTAGCCATAATCATCGTATTTTGGGATGTTAGTGCCATCACGCTCTGCTGTGGAGAGATCTCCATTTCGTGCACTCTCGGCTGTAGTATACGCGCTGTGGAACCCATCACCGTTGATACCCATGCTGTGGCTGTGGACTTTGTGGAGGTTGGAGATGTAGAGTATTGAAAGAGTACGGGAGAGGGGCTGCTGAGACTATACATCAGGAACAAGGAAGCACCCAACCCATCGTGAGAGGTATACACAACGAGACAAGTGGTTGGAGAACGTGGGGTAAACCGAGGATTGGAGATGAGATGCTAAACACTCACACAATCAGACACTCATCAGTGAGAATACACGACCTACATATGGATGCAAATTATCATTGCATCTAGAGAAATAGCAGGACACAGCCGTGGCGCCGCGTTGATTTGACCATGTCGCGCAGCGCGATCGATGTAATAATCATGGACTAGAGAAAGTGATGAATAAATGTTTGGAGACTTTCTGTCTGACCGCCTTCGGCTGATTCCCGGCTGAAGCTGCTCCATCCGCGACTGTAACTTTTGCCTTGCAAGTGAGCATGCGACATTGAAGAAAGGTAGCAGACAATTGCGAAGAGGTCTGCCAACCTCATCACAAACCCCATTCTACCCACCAACCTTTCCTATCGCCCAAGATGGGTGACAAAGGCCAAGATGCAAACCGGCTCAACCAGTACAAGTACTCGGCGATGTCCAACCTGGTCCTCCAGGCGGACCGTCGTTTCGCCAATCGCCGGGGCGAAGAAAATGCAGGTGATCCAGAATCTCTTGCTGGGCGCGTGAATATCAGTGACATGGGCTCGAGAAACGCGCGCGAGACGGCTCCAGTACAGCCTAGGACAGAAGCTCAAGACCAGCAAAGAAAGCGAAAGCGAACTGACCCTTCGCAAAGCGCACGCGCTGCTGGTATCCTATCACAACCGGATCTCAATATCGAGGGCCTGCGATATCGACCACGGACGCCTGCGACCACGGCAATCTACAACCTCATGAGCACATCCGTCGCGCAGAAGATGGGTGGTGATTATGGCCTTCACATCACAGCCAGTGCTACTGACAGCATTCTCGAATACCTCAAGGATCCAGACATGAAGGACTTTGACAGGAAGAGGGAGGTTGACGACATTCTTGGAGTATCAACGTCTTCGAAGGAATTCAATGAGCTGGTAAATCTGGGCAAGAAGATCACGGACTACGACGCACAGGACGAAGAGGATGGTGCAGCGGACGGAGAAGAAGCTGGTGATGGCATGGACATTGATGACCGTCAGGGTGTTGCAGTCGACTTTGACGAGGACGAGGAGGAGAATGAGCAGACGTTCGAGGTCCGCGACGAAGACGAAAGCGACGCGGAAGATGCTGGTATCATGGACGATCCCGAGGTCATCGGACAACCTGACGACGCAGCTGCGGACGGAGAAGGCGACGAAGACGACGACGGTATGGTAATAGACGCTGGAACCACAACGCGAAGAGCTCAAGCGACACATCCAGAAGGATCGATACCGGCGCACGAAATCGACGCGTACTGGCTACAACGACAAATAGGATCTGTTTATGATGATGCACATGTACAGCAAGAGAAGACACAGCAGGCTCTCACCATAATGTCAGATCTGACGGAAGATGGCGAGGAGAAGCAGTTACGAGAAGTCGAGAACGATCTTATGGAGCTTTTTGACTATGAACATCACGAGCTGGTCTCAAAAATGGTCATCAACCGGAGTAAGATCGTTTGGGTAACGAGGTGGCGCAAGGTTGCAGAGGACGAGCCTGCTCGCATTGCTGTGGAACGAGAGATGGTACAGGCTGGACATTCTGGAATCCTGAAAGAGCTGAAGACACGTGAACAAGACAGCACAGATACTGGCAAATCAGGAAAGATGCAGATCGACCTGATGGACGTGGACCGCACGGTCAAGACCGACGGTGAGAAGCCGAAAGACGCCCTCATTCGTGGTCTACAACCAAGCCGTCTTATGAACCTGGAGAACCTCGTTTTCGACCAGGGCAACCATCTCATGACTAACCCAAGCGTAAAGCTGCCACAAGGTTCTACCAAGAGATCTTTCAAGGGCTATGATGAAATCCACGTGCCCGCGCCCAAGAGAAAGCGGGAGGATATGGAGGTGCCGAATCTGCCTACAACAGAGCTTCCAGAATGGGCACGCATTGGATTTGGGTCCTCAAAGGAGCTGAACCGTATCCAGACAAGGTGTTTTCCCACAGCCTTTAAAGAGGACGGAAACATGCTTATCTGTGCGCCAACTGGTTCTGGAAAGACCAACGTCGCCATGTTGGCCATGCTGCGTGAGATAGGCAAACACCGCGATCCTGCGACTGGTGCAATCGACCTTGATGCTTTCAAAATCATCTTCATAGCCCCACTGAAAGCCCTGGTACAAGAACAGGTTGGAAACTTTGGCAAGCGTCTTGAGCCATATGGCATCAAGGTTGCTGAGCTTACTGGTGATCGCCAACTCACAAAGCAGCAAATCGCCGAGACTCAGGTCATCGTGACTACTCCAGAGAAATGGGACGTCATTACCCGCAAGGCCACAGATACTAGCTACACCAACCTCGTTCGTCTGATTTGTATCGACGAGATCCATCTTCTCCACGACGATCGTGGTCCAGTTATTGAAAGTATTGTCAGCAGAACCATCCGCAGGATTGAGCAGACTGGCGATCCTGTACGTATTGTCGGTCTCAGTGCAACCTTGCCAAACTACCGAGACGTAGCAACTTTTCTTCGCGTCGAGCCAACGAAGGGCCTCTTCCATTTCGACAGCACTTACCGACCATGCCCGCTGAAGCAAGAGTTCATTGGTATCACAGAGAAGAAGGCTATCAAACAGCTCAAGACGATGAACGATGTCTGCTATACAAAGGTCATGGAACAAGTCGGACAGCAGCGAAACCAGATGCTAATCTTTGTACACTCGAGAAAAGAGACCGCAAAGACCGCCAAGTACATCCGTGACAAGGCGCTTGAGCTGGAGACCATCGGTCAGATCCTCAAATCCGATGCCGCGAGTCGAGAAATCCTGACCGAAGAGGCCAACAGCACAGGCAACGCTGACTTGAAGGACCTTCTCCCATACGGTCTTGGTATTCATCACGCCGGTATGAGCCGTGCTGACCGTACCACCGTGGAAGACTTGTTCTCGCATGGTGAGATTCAGGTTCTTGTGTGCACGGCTACTCTGGCGTGGGGTGTCAACCTGCCGGCGCACACTGTCATTATCAAGGGCACACAGATCTACTCTCCGGAAAAGGGTAGCTGGGTCGAGCTGAGTCCTCAAGATGTTCTGCAAATGCTTGGACGTGCTGGTAGACCGCAGTTCGATACATTCGGAGAAGGTATCATCATCACCACTCAAGCTGAGATGCAATACTACCTGTCCCTTCTGAACCAGCAATTGCCAATTGAGTCACAATTCGTAAGCAAGCTTGCAGACAACCTCAACGCTGAGGTCGTACTCGGTAATATTCGGAATCGAGACGAAGGTGTTGATTGGCTGGGTTACACATATCTCTTTGTACGCATGTTGAGGTCACCTGCGCTTTACCAAATCGGTGCAGACTACGATGATGACGAGTCACTGGAGCAAAAGCGTGTCGACCTCATTCATGCTGCCGCCACACAATTGGAAAGGGCAAGTCTGGTCAAATATGATAAACGCACCGGCCGTCTGCAGTCGACTGAGCTCGGTCGCATTGCTTCACACTACTACATCACTCACAACTCTATGCACACGTACAACCAGCACATCCAACCCTCCATCACCCCCATCGAGCTCTTCCGCGTCTTTGCGCTCAGTGATGAGTTCAAGTACATCCCGGTCCGTCAAGACGAGAAGCTGGAAATGGCAAAGCTTCTAGGAAGGGTCCCTATTCCTGTCAAGGAGACTATCGATGAAGCAACTTGCAAGATCAACGTCCTTTTGCAGGCATATGTCTCACGATTGAAGCTCGAGGGTCTTGCACTCATGGCCGATCTTGTATATGTCACGCAGTCAGCAGGTCGTATCTTGCGTGCCATCTTCGAAATCGCGCTCAAGAGAGGCTTGTCATCTGTGGCAAAAGATGCGCTCGATCTCTGTAAGATGGCGGAGAAGAGAATGTGGCCGACCATGACACCGCTTAGGCAGTTCCCAGAGTGCTCTTCCGAGATCATCAGAAAAGCCGAGCGTATTGATGTTCCCTGGTCAAGCTATTTCGACTTGGACCCACCTCGAATGGGAGAATTACTTGGGATGCCGCGAGCCGGTCGTCAAGTCTGCGCATTGGTGGAGAAGTTCCCTCGCCTGGACATTCAAGCTCAATGTCAACCGATGACCAGATCAATGCTCAGAGTTGAGCTGACGTTGACGCCACGATTCGTTTGGGACGATGCGCTGCACGGCCGTTCAGAAGCATTTTGGATCTTGGTGGAAGATTGTGATGGAGAAGAAATTCTCTTCCACGATCAATTCATGCTTCGCAAAGACTACGCTATTTCGGAGATGAACGAGCATTTGGTCGAGTTTACCGTACCGATTACAGAGCCAATGCCGCCCAACTACTTCGTCACCGTTCTGTCCGATCGATGGATGCACTCTGAAGCCAAGCTGGCCGTGTCGTTCCAGAAACTTGTTCTTCCCGAGAAGTTCCCAGCTCACACACCACTACTCGATCTTCAGCCACTGCCTGTTTCTGCACTCAAACGTCAAGATTTTGTTAATCTGTACCCCGAGTGGAACCGCTTTAACAAGATTCAGACGCAGGTCTTCAACTCGCTCTACGGCTCTGACGAGAACGTTTTCGTGGGTGCACCAACTGGAAGCGGCAAGACCGTTTGTGTAGAGTTCGCATTGCTGCGCCACTGGTCTCAAGGAGAAAACGGCAAGGCAGTGTACATTGCACCATTCCAGGAACAGATCGATGCCCGTCTGACGGAATGGCAAGGAAAGTTGGGCGAAGTCGCCGGAGGCAAGCAGATCGTCAAGTTGACTGGCGAGACCACTGCCGATCTCAAGCTTCTGGAGCGCGGTGACCTCGTTCTCGCAACACCTCAGCAATGGGACATGATGTCTCGTCAGTGGCAGAGAAGGAAGAATGTTCAGGCTGTCAAGCTAGTCATTGCTGACGACCTTCACATGCTTGGAGGCTCCGGTGGATACATCTATGAGACTGTGGTGTCGAGAAGCCATGCCATCAGCAAGCAGCTCGAGAACGGCCTCCGCATCGTTGGACTCAGTGTATCACTCGCTAATGGTCGAGACGTCGGCGAGTGGTTCGGAGCTACCAAGAACACCATCTTCAACTTCAGCCCGCACGTACGGCCGACACCACTGGAGCTACATATTCAGTCATTCTCCATTCCTCATTTCCCTTCGCTCATGTTGGCCATGGTCAAACCAATGTACCAGTCGATCCTGCAGTTTGCCGGAGACAAGCCAGCGATGGTCTTCCTCCCGACTCGAAAGCAGGTACGCGCAACTGCCTCCGATCTTCTCGCACAATGCGCCGCAGACGACAACGAGAACAGGTTTCTGCATGCTGAGATTGATCAGCTTGCGCCTGTGCTCGAAAGAGTCAACGAGCGTGGTCTTGCTTCGTCGCTGAAACATGGTATTGGCTACTATCACGAGGCGCTGTCTGCATTCGACAAGCGTGTGGTCGAAAGACTGTTCAAAGATGGTGCCATCCAAGTTATGCTTGTCTCGAAAGATTGTGCTTACGAGGTGCAAACTCCTGCTTATCTTACCATCATCATGGGTACTCAGGTCTTTGAGGGTCGCGAGCATCGATACATTGACTACACCATCTCAGAAATGCTCCAGATGCTGGGGAAAGCCGGGCGACCGGGCGAAGATGCAAAGGCTCGTGGTGTCTTGATGTGTCCTGATGTCAAGCGCAACTACTATAAGAAGTTCCTTAGCGAGGCACTTCCGATCGAGAGTCAGCTTCAGGCTTATCTGCACGATGTTTTTGTCGCCGAGATCAGCACAAAAACCATCGCTGATATGCAAGACGCCATCAACTGGTTCACATACACGTACTACTACCGCCGATTGATGGCCAACCCAAGTTTTTATGGTCTGACCAGTACTACCCAAGAAGGCTTCAATGACCATCTCTCTGATCTCATCGAGAGTACGCTGAAGGAGCTTTCCGAGGCTAACATCATCGAGATCGATGAGGAAGACGACTCAGTGACACCTCTCAATGCTGCCATGATTGCTGGATACTACAACATCTCGTTCATGACCATGCAGACTTTCTTGCTTTCATTGAAGAAGAACACCAAACTCAAGGGCATTCTCGAGATCGTGACAGCTGGCACAGAATTTGAAGACATCCAGATCCGAAGACACGAGGAGCACGTCTTGCAGCGCATCTACGACAGAGTACCTGTCAAGCTTGCAGAGACCAACTTCGAGTCACCTCACTTCAAGGCTTTTATCCTTTTGCAAGCACACTTCTCCCGCATGCAGCTGCCTATGGACTTGGCCAAAGATCAAGAGATCATCCTCAAGAAGGTCCTGACGTTGTTGAGTGCATGTGTTGATGTTCTTTCTTCAGAAGCTCATCTCAACGCCATCAGCGCAATGGAAATGTCACAAATGGTCGTGCAAGCAATGTGGGACCGTGACTCGCCTCTCAAGCAGATTCCTCACTTCGAGCCATCCGTCATCGAGGCTTGCAACGCGTCTGGCATCAAGGACATCTTCGAATTCATGGACGCCATGGACCCATCTGAGAACAAGAACTACAATAAGCTCATTCAGTCCATGGGTCTCAATAACACCCAACTCGCAGATGCTGCTCGCTTTACCAACGAAAAGTACCCCAACATCGAGCTCAACTTTGAACTCGAGAACGCGGACAATGTCGTGGCGGGTGAGCAGAGCTTCATCAATGTCAGCATCGAGCGTGAGGTTGAAGAGGACGAAGAGGTCGACACGACGGTACATGCTCCGTTCTACCCGAGCGCGAAGACAGAAAGTTGGTGGTTGGTTGTTGGTGAGGAGAGCTCGAAGAACTTGATGGGTATCAAGCGTGTCACGATTGGCAAGGAGTTGAAGACCAGAGTCGACTTTACCGTGCCGACAGCCGGCAAGCACGACTTGACATTGTACTTGATGAGCGATTCGTATGTTGGAGTAGACCAGGCTCCTACATTCAGTGTCGACGCCGCAGAGGGTATGGACGAGGATGAGGAGGAGGAAGAGGCGGAAGAGTGATCTCGTTACAAATGGCATGCATGATGATATGGCGTTAGAGGAGTGGGCTTGAAAGGCTTGATACGGAATAGGAAAAGCAAGTCATGGTTGACAATGTTGATAGATGAAGATAATCTATATCATTCAAACTCAAGTATGATATCTGTGACTCGTGTCGTCGTCAACTTGTCAATGACAAGCCGCGCTCTTCGTGACACTGCCACCACCGAAGGCCAAGTACCCAACAAACGCACCCACCGCCACGGCCAGCATCACCCATCCATTATAAGTCATAAACAGCAGCCTTCCCAATATCAGCATATCTCCACATCTTTAAATTCGGTAGTAGACAACTCACATAATAAAGAACGAATAGAAAACCTGCACCGCATAAAACGCCGCCTTAGCAACCCTAGCCTTGCGCTCCACATCCGCCTTACTCTGCCCTAAACCCAACAATGAGCCCCCTTCTTCGCCGTCATCTACCCCTTTAGTCGCGAGGGACATCCAGGTCAGCGGAGAGAGAAACTTACTGGGTAGAGAGATCTTCTTCGCGTCGACGGCCTCTTCGTACCGCCTGCTGGCCTCGCGTACGGCTTCGTAGCCCGCTGTCAGGGCGATGATGGCCAAGAGTGAGAGGATCAGGGTTAGTGTGGAGGTGATGCGCCATGAGCGGAAGACGATGCACAGGTTGTTGTAGTCCCAGGTGAAGATCATGTTCATGCTGCAGGTGCCCATGTCCATGTCGCCGTGGTCCATGCCGGGCATGTTGCCGTGGTCCATGTGGGAGTGGTCCATATCGCTGGATATCGGGCGTGTCTGGTGATGAGAATGCTCTCCGAACAGGGGACGTGTGAGTTTGATCAGATTGCTTATTACTTCCAGCCTTATCTGAAGTCCGGGTGCAGTGTTTCCCCCTTCGATGTTTCTGGCCCGTGTTTCCAGCCAAAAGTGGATGACATCAGCGGGGAAACAAAAGTCATGATGAGTCGCGGCGACATCAACTGGATTATAAACACTACTTCACGCTGCCATTGCTCGTCGCAACATATCAAATACAATCTTCATGCAGCCATTTCGACAAGCAGTCATCGGCAGCTCTCGACGATCAATCTGCAGGGCCATCTCCCGCCCATCGCCAGCACCACGCACACTTCTTCCCCGAACAACCATCGCCGTCAGATCATTCTCCAGCACAATGCCAGCCTCTAGCCAGAAACCACTCGGCATGCCCCTCAATCTGCCGAAGTGGCTGAACGAGAACTCGCACCTTCTCAAGCCACCAATCAACAACTACTGCGTCTACAGCGACCCGATGACAGTCATGGTCGTCGGAGGGCCCAACGCACGAACCGACTACCACATCAACCAGACGCCCGAGTTCTTCTACCAGTACAAGGGCAAGATGCTGCTGAAGACTGTACAAGAGGGCGAGTTTGTCGATGTCTACATCAACGAAGGCGAGCTGTTCCTCCTACCGGGCAACACACCGCACAACCCGGTCAGGTTTGCGGATACGGTCGGTATTGTCATTGAGCAACCGAGACCGGAGGGAGAGGTGGATCGTCTGAGGTGGTATTGTCAGAACTGTGGAGAGAAGGTGCATGAGGCTGCATTTGTGTGTACGGATCTGGGCACACAGATCAAGGATGCGGTCCAGGCTTTCGAGAAGGACGAGTCGGCGAGGAAGTGTGGGAAGTGTGGTGAGGTGTGCGATGTCAAGCCTAAGCCCGATGTTATGGAGAAAATGAGGACGGGGCCTCACTAGACCGGAAGTGAATGGGTACATACTGAAGATTACGAATAACGAAGAGCTGTGGTTGCATTACCAGCAAAGTCTATATGTCGTTTTGTTTTCATCAATCGTGTCTATCTATACTTTCTTGCCCTGAGCGATCAGATCCGCCACTTTCGGCGGCAGCACCATGGCACTCCTGTCGTTCCGCCTAAAGAACTCGAGCGCCAAACTGGCCATCTTCTCTGGCACATCCTCCTGCACAAAATGCCCGGCTTCAGGGAGCACCGTCAATTGAAACTTGCCCTGCATCTGACCGACCATGAGCTCACGATCCAGCCTGTCCGTCCCAGCCAGAATCAACCCTTTCGCCGCCCTGCCACGCAGGAATTTGGCACTCATCCCCGTGAACCACTCCTGCCACCAATCCTGCGTCCTCCTCAAATCAGTCTTCCAAACCCACCTCCCCTCCTCATCCAGACGCAGCAGACTAGGCACACTAGCCTTGGCACTCTCGACATCCCTGACCGTCCTACTTCTCACATGCCACTCAACCGCCGCGTCCACACTCGCAAAACTCGGCGGTCGACTCGACAAATACGTCCTCATATGACCCAGCGCCTCAATCGCGCTCCCCTCCACCACATCCAGCACCAGAAACCCCACCAGCTGCGCCCCCAACTCGCCGCTCGCAGCAATATGCGTCGCCACCGCCCCGCCCAGCGAGTGCCCGACCAACACACTCGGCGGCAGCGCACTCCAGCGCATCTTGGCCTGCACGCCGCGGATCATAGCCATGGCGTCCTTTGTCAGCGCCGCGAGACTGAAATCCAGCAGCTCCGCGCCGCTCGCGTCCGTCACTACAGACCCGTGCTCGCGCGCCTCGAGAGCCAGGACGCCTGCGCCGGCCGCTTGTGATCTCACGAACGACGCGAAGCGCGCGAACGACATGCCGCTGGCGCCGGCGCCGTGGTGGCAGATGAACAAGGGACCTTTCGCGGGGTCGGAGGGCGGAGTCAAGTAGACGTGGTAGATGGCATTGGGCGCCGTGATGTAGAGTTCTTGGGAGAAGTATTGCGGCCAGGGGATCGTGGCGACGGGATGGGTGGTGTGGTCTTCTGCTGAGGGCTTCAGCGTCGTTATTGAGTCTGCGGTCGAGGCTGAGGAGTCGGAGGATGAGGATGCGTCTGGATCTTCTTGCGCGGTGGTCAGGACTCGTGGTGCAGGTCGTGTACGCTCTGTTGGAGTTTCTTTGTCTTTGACGTGCGGCAGGGCGCGCAGGAGATCCGACATTGTGGTGTATGCTGCAATGTTGAGTTTCCGCTTGATTATGGGTTTGAGATGTTCAGAGTGCTTGAAGTGTCTCATTCGCACGAGGTGAGGTTGAAGCATATGTGCGCACAGACCATGTAGATATATTAAGTGAATCGAAACACAAGTCACGCGAGCAGCAGAGGCCAGACGAGTAAATAGAATCATTCATTCGTAGCTATCGAAACAAGATCATCCTTTGTGTGCTGTACATCGCGTCGCAATCGAATTCATAACGTCAGTGCCTGCGTCCACTGACCTACATATCTCGCAATCTTGGGTATCGTGCGTGGGAAATGCTCAAACTCCATATCCGCAACTCGGCCATCTCCAAAGAGCTGAGCCTCTCATATCTTTCAAGCGGACTGTTCGCCGAAGCGTTTGTTGAACTCGTCGAAGAGCTTTGGTGTAATCTCGTTACTGCTGTTTCCCTGCACGGTGTACAGGACACCTGCTTTGTCGTAATGCTCAAGCAGGGGCAAGCTCGTCTCTTCGAACTTGGACAGTCTCGCTTTCCATACCTCGGGCTTGTCGTCGTCTCGTTGTACCAATGGTTCGCCTGTAATATCGTCCTTGCCTGCCACCTTTGGTGCATTGTAGGTGGTGTTGTACACCCTATTGGAGGGCAGATGGATCCACCGATTACAGATGCGATCTAGGATAACATCGACGGGCGTCTTGATATTTACAACTAGATTGATCGGGAGAAGGCTAGCGAGCGCCTGGGCTTGGGTTGCGTTGCGTGGAAAGCCATCGAGAATAAAAGAGGCGTCTGGGTTTTCGCTGTACTCGTAGGTTGCTTCCTGCTGTGCGGGAAAGTTGATGTAGTTGTCAGACTGAACCGCGGTGCCTCCGACCAGATTGCCTAGAGCGTCCATGGGTGATGCCATGGTGTTGAGAGTATATGGAGCAGCGTGAGCAGTTGACCTCAGCCAGCCTCGATTAGTCAATTCGGAGGTGATGAGCCGCAAGATAGTGCTGTCAGGGACCAACCCTCCAGCCTTCATAATAGCCTCGGCTTGGGAACCTGCGACCTAGGTAAGTAGGGTACTGCGATGGTTTTCGAGACTAAGCGTACCGAGAGGTGTGCGCTGTCGGACATTTTCTCTCAGTAAATCGCCGGAACTGATTGCTGACAGTTGAGGGAACCTCTGAAGCATGCGCTCGGTTTGTGTGCCCTTCCCAACTCCTGGTGCTCCGACAAGGATAATGCGCGCTGCTTTGCGGAGTCTCATTGTGAATGTGATCGTTGTGTTTCAAGGCGTGTAGAGAGGGGAGTATGATGGCTAGATCGAGCTGTGCGAAAATGTCGATGTCCTCGGTGGTACAGAGTACTCGTCTCCGAATGTCCGACTGTGTCGTAACTAGGAGATCATGACGGAGGTGGTGGTACGGAATCTTGGCAATAGTGTGTTTTCAAGCTACGGCGACTTAAGTGAGTTGGCAGGTGTTTGTAGGACTTTTGGAGAGAGAGGTCGCCGGTGAGTTTAAGAAGAGAAAGATAGTGGTAGGAAATAAGACAAAAGGCCTCGGAATAATGACTGGAATAATGAAACAAGCACACGACAACCTTGGAACGGAACCTTGATGATGTCCGATGCGGAAGGCCGAGCTCAACGGTGTGGGGTATTGCGGAGGAAAGGCGCGATCAGCTCACGTGACCACAGTCGGCGTTCTGTGTTTGCCGACGCCGGGGGTCCGACGCAGAATTCAGGAACGGCAGGAACAGCTACTGAGCTTGGCCTACTGGACCCCTACCTACTAGTCAGTTTATTATTCGTCCCTACATCATCGCACCAGTGCAGCTTCTACTGCGTTGCGTACTAAGCACAAAGTCTCAACGTGACTTTTCTGTGCCGGGCAATTCCATCACAACACAGCTTCACAGTTCACCATCCTTTTGTCGACACCGTACACCTACTACTGGATCCCCATCACACTACTCCAATTGCAACAAGACCTTCGATAGCCGCTGCGCGATCCGCGCTCCTCACTCATCAGCATGTCCTTTAACATTGCTGCTTCTCACCTGGCCCCCTTAGTTCTCGGCAGAGGTACCAGGGTCGCCTTGAGAAGGACGACTCGTGTCCCAAAGCACCTCCCGGCTATTGCGTTACTTATTCCATCACGAGCCTACGCGACAGAGACTTCGACATCATCTAATGGCAATGGAAACTACCCTCCACCGGGTTTTGACCCGGAGCAAGCGAAGAAACCTCTACCAAAAGAGATAGAGCAACAGAAGAAGGCCGATGCTTCAAAGGACGCTGCAGCTCCATCGAAACCCTCGATTCCAACCAACAAACCTACTGAGACCGCGCCCACTGATGCAGCGGAGAACGTGTCAGTCAACGAGATGGCCGCCGAGAAGATTTCGCACGACAAGTCAGTCGAGTTGTCCTCGGGCAAGAAGAAGGAGGAGAAGAAGCTCACGCTCGGTCAGAAGATCATGAAGGAGGTTCATCATTACTGGGATGGAACAAAGCTTTTGGCTGCCGAAGTTAGGATCAGTTCTAAGCTTGCCGTCAAGATGAGCGCCGGTTACGAGCTCACACGAAGAGAGCACAGACAACTGCAGAGAACCGTCCAAGATCTTGGTCGTCTGGTACCTTTCTCCGTCTTCGTCATTGTTCCTTTCGCCGAGCTCCTGCTCCCCATTGCATTGAGACTTTTTCCAAATCTCTTGCCAAGCACATACGAGGGTCAGAAATCGAAAGAGTCCAAGGCTACTAAGCTTAGAGCGACCAGAAAGGAAGTTAGCAGCTTTTTGCGACAAACTCTGCGCGAGTCCGGTTTGCCCGTTAGTGCAGCAAACGCTCAGCGTGATGAGTTTACCGAGTTCTTCAGGAAGGTGTGTACTTCCGACCTCCGGTTGAAGAACTATTTGCTGACTTGTTTAGGTGCGCACCACTGGCGAGACACCGACAAAGGAAGATGTAATCAAGGTCTGCAAGATCTTCAAGGATGACTTGACACTTGACAACCTTTCTCGACCACAGCTTGTTGGTATCTGTCGGTACATGAACCTGACCACGTTCGGCACCGATACCATGCTCAGATACACAATCCGTCACCGTATGAGACAGATCAAGCGCGACGATAGAGCCATTGCCTGGGAAGGTGTCGAGTCATTGTCGGTTCCGGAATTGCAGACCGCTTGTGCTGCTCGTGGTTTGAGAACTCACGGTATGTCACCAGGTCGTCTGCGGGATGATCTTCACATGTGGCTGGATCTCCGTCTGAAACACGGCATTCCTTCAACCCTGCTGGTTCTTTCAAACGCATTCATGTACGCCCAAGGCAAGGACGTTGAGCTGGACGGCCAATTGGAGGCTCTCCAGTCAGTCTTGAGTAGTATTCCAGAGGAGCTCTTCCACGAGATCGAGCTCGAGGTGCACACTGCTGAGGGTGCTGCTACGAACAAGCAGCGTCTCGAGGTTCTCCGCGAACAGGAAGAGCTCATCGAAGAGGAGAACGAGCAGAGCCAGCAACAAGATCAGGACAAACAGGCCAAGATTAGCGATCGCGAGAACATTGACGAGAAGGACGACGATACACGTCAGGAGCACGCCCTCCGTGGAGAGACCGAGGCTGAGCTTGCAACCCAGCATGATCCCAGCACGGATCTTCCAAAGGCTGAGGCGAGCAAGGATGCCAAAGCCTCAGATGCTACCAAGAAGTCTGATGCTTGATTGACTCCGCATGCATAGCATAACATGTATTATCACTTCCATACGGCTTGCGGCGTTTCAGCCTGGGTATGCAGCAATTGGGAATTTGCGAGAATGGCATCATATAGAATTCGACCGTCTTCTGGCTGATAGAAGCGCAACAATCAAAACTCTACTTTGTTCCTATGTCGAATCTCCTGCTCCTAGATCTGAATTTGTAAGTGATTAACTTATAGCAGATTGCCAGTCTTCCACAAGCAGAATTGCCAAGTCCCTAGATTCGATGCTCTCCGACTCCCGCGAAAGGGAAATGGTTCCAACATCACGCGTGTGCCCAGCCAGATGAATTGATAAATACATGTGCATTCTACTCGCGCGACATCAGTAACGTGGTCAACGACATGTCACAACCGCTATAGAGCGCAAACAAACCCATGACAAGATCGACTGGAGTGGAAATATCATGGAGATTTCGGTTCACAGGCGTACGTTTTATTTCCGCTAAATCCACCGTTAAGGCCCCCTACACATCACTCGGACCAGCTCTTCTAATCTTCACGACAGATGTGCCAGCGATGAAGACGGCAGCAGCAGAGGTAGCAGCGGCTACGGTAGCTGCACTCTCGAGTACTGAACGGCAAGAAACAACACAGCGGCCTGCCTGCGGCTCTGGCGACCGCTCGCGGACCTACAACACTGGCCTGCATGTCTTCGCGCTCTTCTTGATCCTCTTTCTCAGTATACTAGGTACCTACATGCTATCCTCCTTTCAGACGAGCTTCATACTAATAACGACCAGCCTGCTCCTTTCCCATCGCCGCGCGCCGCTTCCCTAAACTCCCCGTCCCTCACCGCGCGCTCTTCCTCTCTCGACACTTCGGCACCGGCGTCCTTTTAGCAACAGCATTCGTACACCTCCTACCGACCGCCTATGTCTCTCTCACAGACCCTTGCCTACCCCCTTTCTGGAATGAGGGATATCCTGCTATGGCGGGATTCATCGCGATGGTGAGCGTATTCGTCGTTGTAGGCGTGGAGATGTTCTTTGCGTCGAAAGGAGCGGGCCATTCACATGGAGGCGACTACAGCGCCGTTGTGGCGGACGAGGCGGCGCCGCCGAGGCCGAACGGTAATGGTGCTGCGAAGAGACCTGGTGTCATGCGAGGGGACAGTATGAGGTACTTTCAGCAAGGCACGATTGGGGCGGGGGAGTCGACTGAGCACTTGGCTGGAGCAGAGAACAATGAGCATGGTCATGATATCGAGCTGAGCGACAGGAAGAGAGATCGCGAGGACAACGGCGACGAGTCGGATCTGGACCTCGATGAGCTGGACCCCCAGACCGAAGAGGCGCGGTATCACGATATTCCGAGCCGCAACAGGCGGGCTGACTACGGACACGCGCGCGTGCATTCATCAGGAGGACTGTCCGAGGAGGCACAGCAGCAGAAAGCGCTGCTACAGTGCATGCTCCTGGAAGCCGGGATCCTGTTCCACAGCGTCTTCATCGGCATGGCTGTATCAGTGGCTACAGGCACTGGTTTCATCGTCCTCTTGATCGCCATCTCGTTTCATCAGACTTTCGAAGGACTAGCGCTGGGATCGAGGATAGCGGGCATCACGGCATTTCCTCCGGGTTCGCCGAAGCCTTGGTTGATGGCTCTGGCGTACGGTACGACCACGCCGTTTGGGCAGGCGATTGGATTATTCGTGCACAACTTGTACGACCCACAGAGTCAGATGGGATTGCTGATGGTAGGCGTAATGAACGCTATCAGCAGCGGTCTGTTGCTGTTCGCTGGACTGGTCGAGTTGTTAGCCGAAGACTTTCTGAGCGATAAGAGCTACGAGACCCTCCGAGGCGCGAGAAGACTGGAAGCGTGCGCCGCCGTGGTCGCTGGTAGTATGCTCATGGCTTTGGTAGGAGCTTGGGCATAGCGTAGCTCAAATGCAAAAGTCTACACTTCAGCTTCATGCCAATGCACTGGCAACCCGCGTGACTTCTGGTCGAAGGATGTACACCAGCTCATATTATACCTGATCTGCTGTCTCACCGATCTGGACAGGAAAATGTTGTCAACCTTGAAAGGTATCGCTGCACACTGCCGCAAAAGAGGAGGCACTGTGACGACAGACCTGTCCACAATTCTTCACCATTCTCCTGATGGCTCCAGTGTTTCAGGCAGAACTAGTCACGCTTGTGCCATATTTGAGCGCAGGAGCTCGTGTCCGCGATCACAACCATGTGATACCGCCCAAGGGTCTCAATTCTTGGCTCATGATAGTCGTATAGACGCCCCTTCGCACATGGCGATTAGTCATATTGATGAAACCATGTTCCACCGCACCACACAAACACGCACAGGGCGTTTCCAAGCATCAAGCTCTGTCTCGAACTCCCGCTTCACGTGCGTGAGACCGTCGTGTTCAATCACTTCCGAGACAAGCTTGCAGCCTGCTCATGCCTTCAGCGCAGCAAACTTCACGTCTCGTCTGCCCTTCCACCCATATAAACTTCCCCCCCCCCCAAAGCCTCACCACAAGCTTCTTTCTCCCATCGGCCCACCAAATCGCAACTTTTCGCCGTCTTGTCTCGCGTTCAGAGGGACTTGTTGCTGTGCCCGCGCCGGAGGCAATCGTATCGCGAAGCTGCGCATTTGTCTATGAAGGTCAGAGTTTTGGGCAGCTCTTCCGACGTCCCGAAAAAAAACTACAAAAAAAAGTGAAGATGGGGAGATATAAAAGGGCGTCGGGAGTGTCGGTTGGCGGTCACTGGTTGGGTAGATTTCTTTTCATCGCTTGCTTGGCTGTTCGCTGGGAGGGGAAGAAGAGTGGTCATCGTCGCCTGCCCTGTCTGTCCCGCGCGACGTGGTCAACTCATGTTGATTGATGCCTCGCTCATGTTGCGCAAAGTGTCCATTTACACTGTGACTTACCCACGCTCCCTGAAGATGCTAGCAGGTATGACTGACCTCGATGCAGTGCCCTTATCTTACAGAAGCCCTGCAACGATGCTTCCAGAGAGAATGGATGATCTGTGGTCAAATGATTTTCATGTTTGGTACGCTGGGTGATAGGATTTCACGACCATTCGTGGAAGGTGCATATGGTAGATTTGTACATAAGCGGACAACCCTATACCCTCATTTCCACGTCTATAGTCAGTTGCAAGGGATCAGGTAAGACATATGTCTACTGTTGCTGTATGAGGTGAGTCTTTACGCACAAGCAGGTGTGGATGCATCCATACCAGGGAGGAAAGAGCAAGCGAAGTGAGGAGAGCAGGATAGGAAACAAGCTTTGTGCCAAGCTTCTATGCAGGGATGTAGAGTTGCGGGTCTGTTTGCGCGCAATATACATTAATGTGCATCATGGATCAAGATGACGACTGCAAGCCCCTCATCTTCTCCCAAGGGTCCAGTGTCCAGACTTTTGACAGGAGTATATTGCTTTCTAAAAGAAGTTTCGTTGTCTTCCAGAGCAGGCCGATGTTGTTGTCTTTCTCAACGGTAACCTTTCTTTATCTCACTTAGGACCGAAAAACCACTGCGCAGCAGGGCGTTCTCGAAGAAGCCAATCTCCTGATTCAAACTGTAGATCCACTTGGGCAGCAGGTACCCGCGAGTAGAGCCTCTGGTATGCGAAGCGATGGACATCCATGATTTCTGACGTGAGCCTACTCGTCGTGTCATGATCCTATGTCACACTGAGGATACGCTGGATTGACACATGAGTACCGGGTGGTCACCATCCACATGGACATAAGGCGCGTCACAGTTCACACGGGATTTCAGCTGGAGATGTCGTAAAGCTGTCGTAAGGAAGCACCTGCTGTTCGGGGATAGATATTACCGCAAGGGGATAAATGTTACCGCAAGGGGATATAACCCCGCTACTCGGGCCTCAATCCGCTCGCTCCCATCACTTGTAAAAGCAACAATCAAATGCCGTTTTAGCCTTTGGTAGACATTCCACTGTCACGTTTCCGCCGTCGCTCGCCCTATTTTGCCATCGCGATTAGAACTTTCTCCAAATTTTGACCCTGCCGTTTGTTGATCGGCTATCGGCATCCAAACACGGTACACCCACGATCCTCACTACTTTGTGGCTTAACGTGACGTGCCTCCATCGATCATGCGATCCAGATCTTTCCTTTTCATATAATGCGCTCACTTCCCCCCCTGATTACTCCTCTCTAATCGGTTGTGCGACTTTACGACATCTTTCCTGGATCGTAACCAACATCCTAGTGATAACGACACTTTCACACTTCGGCCAACGAGCCAGCCAACGCCCGACATGAGCGACTCCAACCATATCGCAGAGAAAGCCGCCGCGAAAAAGGAGGTTCAGGCCGCAGAGGCAGCCGCCGAAGCAGGTCCAGGTGCCGCGCAGACAGATGCAGTACCTCTGAATGAGACACTGGAGAACGAGCCGGAGGAGAACCACAATGTCGCCAGCTCGGATGCTTCGACAGTGGTGCCAACAGACCATGAAGGAGACGAGCAGGAACACCAGAAGACCGAAGCACCTTCTCTAAAAAGAGCGCCAACGAACCTCGAAGATGGACCCGTTGCCAAAAAGGCCATCATCATGCTCGCGCTGTGCATGGCCGTCTTCCTCGCAGCAGTCGACGTCACCATCATCACCACTGCCCTACCAACCATCAGCGAGCACTTCCACTCCGCGTCTGGTTACATCTGGATTGGTTCCGCCTACCTATTGGCCAACTCCGCTTCCACACCGCTCTGGGGCAAGATCTCGGATATCTTTGGCCGCAAGCCTGTTCTTCTGGTTGCCAACGCCATTTTCTTCATTGGATCGCTGATCGCAGCTCTCTCTACCAGCATCGGTATGCTGATTGCCGCCAGAGCTATTCAGGGTGCTGGCGGTGGAGGTCTTGTCAGTCTGGTCAACATCTGCATCTCCGATCTGTTCTCTTTGCGTAGCAGAGGTGCTTACTTCGGAATCATCGGTGGTGTATGGGCTGTCGCTTCAGCCGTCGGTCCCGTCATTGGAGGCGCCTTTACTGAATACGTCTCCTGGAGATGGTGCTTCTACATCAACTTGCCTCTGGACGGCATTGCGTTTGCCATTATCTTCTTCTTCCTCGACCTGGAAACTCCAAAGACCCCTCTTCTCGAAGGACTGAAGGCCATTGACTGGATTGGGGCAATGTTGGTCGTTGGTGCCACCCTCATGCTGCTCTTTGGTCTGGAATACGGCGGTGTGACCTACCCATGGGACTCGCCAATTGTCATCTGCTTGATCGTATTCGGCTTCGTCACTTTCGCCCTTTTCTTCGTCAACGAGGCCAAATTCGCAAAGTACCCTGTCATGCCTCTGCGTATTTTCAAATACCGCTCCAACTGCGCTGCTCTTGCATGCTGCTTCCTCCACGGCATGGTTTTCATTTCCGCGTCCTACTACTTGCCTTTATATTTCCAGGTATCTCGCGGCGCTACCCCAATTCTTTCTGGTGTCTACCTTTTGCCTACCGCTCTCTCATTGTCGTTCGGGTCCATTGCCACGGGTATCTTCATCAAGAAGACTGGCCAGTATCTGCCACCCATCTACGTTGGTTTCTTCCTGATGACTCTCGGTATTGGACTTTTCACGAACTTTTACGCCAACAGTTCATGGGCGAAACTCATTCTGTACCAAATCATTGCTGGTCTCGGCGTCGGTCCTTTGTTCCAGTCTCCGCTGATCGCGCTGCAAACCCAAGTACAGCCACGCGATATTGCAACCGCGACCGCCACTTTCGGCTTTACTCGTCAACTTGGCACTGCCATTTCCGTCGTCATCGGTCAGGTAGTCTACCAGAACCAGATGCAGAAGCAAACTCCTGCACTCCGCGCCTCCCTCGGCAACTCGGTTGCAGATGCTTTGTCTGGTTCCGGAGCCGGCGCCAACACCCAACTTATCGACAGCCTGCCGCCCGCACAGAAGACGATCGCACAGTCAGCATTCGCCGATTCACTGCACCCGATGTGGATCATGTACGTCTGTCTATCGGGAGTCGGCTTTCTCGCCTGTTTCCTGATCCAGCGCAAGACACTCTCCAAACAACATGAGGTCACCAAGACTGGATTGGAAGCCGAGAAGGCCAACGCGGCTGAAGCGGCGCAGAGAAAGGCTGAGAAGAAGGCGCATAAGAAGCATGCCGACGACAGTGATGTCGAGAAGGGTATGGACCACGTTGACGGATCGAAGGCATGAAAGCTTTTGCTTTTGTTGCACATATTAGAACTGCATTTTCCCTTTTATAGCATAGCATGGCCTGGTCGTTCTCTTTACCTGATACCACATAGCGATACTAGTATTCAGAACTTTTTACTGAACCTGCTGCAACACGACCGAGCGTGCTTTGCGAGTGTTCATGTTTCGGCTGAAACGAATGGACAAGAAAACACCTTCTCTCAGTCGTGAAATTACATTTTACATTATGCACATAAAAACCCTCCTCGCCAGACCCAAGCCTCGGGTCTAGAACAACTCCACACAACCCCAAGCCTGCTCGACTCCAAAATCACCCGGGTCCCTCCACCCGTCGTCCTCGAAACTAACAAACGAAGCCCTCGCCCCAATCGCGCTCACCATCCCACGCACCGCAGTCTTCTGCTCCACAACACCGGGCACAGCGACCCCGTTCCGGGCGCCCCGGCTCGGCCACCCGACCTCCAGCGCCAGCACCTCTTTCCCCCCACCGCACAGCCCCTTGACGAGCGCCATCTGCTCGAGCGCGAACGAACCCGCGTCCTGCGCCGCGACGTCGTTGTGGAAGAACGGGTGCAGGTTCGGGGCTAGGACGTCGAGGGCGTCGCAGAGCGCTGCCGCGTGTTGACGGAGTACATTCACGGGCTCGGCGGTCGTCACGGGGCCCTCGTAGCCTGCGCGATGGAGCGTGTTGCGCACGTGGTTGATGAATGTCGCGAGGTCGCTCGGCGAGACGAAGTCGTTGAATAACGCTTCGTTGCCGGCGATGATTAGGTCTACCGTCTCCCAGTGCGACGGCGAGGAGGCCGCCCAGGAGGTTATTGTGCGCAGCTGTTCCTGCACGATGCCGCTGTGGGTCCCGGATGCGTCGACGTAGATGCCTAGGATCAGACGTAGGGTGTGCTTTCTGGCTGCGGCGGAGACGTGCGGGAGAGCATTGCAGTCCGTTGCGTAGAGCTGGATTGCTGTGAAACCCTTCCGCGCAATTGTGGTCACGTCGGTCGCTACCTGCGAGGCGGTCTTGCATGTGCCGGAGGAGGTGTACGGTGTGTATGTTATGGCATATGGAGAGGACGAGGAGAGAGAGGTGTGTGAGATCGAATCTGTGGCTTCTTTCATGATTATTGGTGAGCCTGCGTAGACCGGTTCGGGCGAGACGTAGAGGTCTGGTGGAATCCAGGTGGTTGTCATCTCGTTACTGCGTCGTTGGATGGTTGCTGAGTGTGCTGTTATTGTGAGGCATGCTGCGATAGCAGCTGTGAATAGAGTCGTCTTCATGTTCAACGTGAGTACGAGTGTACGCGAAGAGAAGATCTCGTCGTGAAATATTCTTCGGCCTTTTTTGTGGATTGTGGATGTAGCGATGTATTGTTTCTGGAATGAATGCCCGTCGTGCGGTAGTTGGAGTGTAGACAGCGACAAGAGTAAAGAACGACAACGACGACAAGCAATAAAGCAGTCTGTCTCACAATAGGGAAAGGATAGAAAAGGAAATATGAGAGACAAGACACGAGGGTTGATGCGCCGTCGTTGATCAGCTACTTACCTACTCAGCCACTAGTCAACGTACCTAATATCAGGGTATAACATCGTTCCTCCCGTCTAGCTCAGAAGCCTCCGCTGCGCACACGCGGTCGCGAAGGAATTGAAGGCTGTTGTGAAGGGATGAAAAGAGAGATGAATGTCTCAATCTAAGCTCGATAGAGTTGAAGGGCGCTAACCGTAAATGGCATGGCTGCCGGTAAACAATCTCCGAGAATGGGGCGCCCCTGGCATCAATCTGGGGTAAATGATGGTATCGGTCACTTTGAACAATTGATCACCTCATCCACTGGTCGAGACCTTTGGGAAATACGAGTGAAAGACTGGTCACGGACTTTTACTCGGGAACAGGCGGCGCCGTGTGATAGCAACTTTTGGTGATTCAACTTCACTAGCTATTCTATCTAGCAAAAAAGATATTCGTGCTCGGCCGTGAAGAAGCAAGGGACATTAGTCTTTTCGCCTCTACAAGAACTTGGAGGCCAAGCTCATAAGTCCACCAGCACCACCACCTCCGCCAGAGCCTCCCATCTGGCTCTTCATGAACATTTGCATGGCCATCTGAGCAGCAGAAGAGACAGCGTCCTGCTTGGTGTGTCCAGGAGCGACATTGCCTTGGGAGCTCTGCTGGTCTATGAAACGTCAGCGAAAAGAATTCACACGATGTAGAGCACACTTACCAAACAGCTTCGAAGCCTGCGCCATAGCCATACCGATGAATTGGTTTTGACTTCCACCCTGGCCACCCTGGGCTTGACCACCTCCTCCGCCGGAAAACATCTTCAAGGCCTGCATAGCTGCGGCACCACCCATAGCACCTGAGCTTGCTTGCTGCATGCCCCCTCCTGAGCCTGCACCGTACATCTGTTGGTGGTTTCTGACAGCCTCATCTTCGTTGATGTTTCCGCCCTGCTGGTGTCCACCACCCTGAATGGATGAGAGCGCGTTCTGGAACATGCCCTGGTCGCCAGAATTGCCAGCGTGTTGTTGAGCGTGGTGCATTGCTCCAGAAAGATCGTCGCTGGCGCCTCCGTATGCGCCTCCACCACCGTAGCTAGTGCCAGTAGAGTCGCCGTAGTTGCCCTGGTTGCCTCCGTAGCTGCCTATTCAATGTCAGCCAAATTGACCCGTCTTCGAGAGTGAATGGCTCATACCGCCTTGGCCACCTCCGTAGCCGCCTTGCTGTTGTTGATGTTGAGGACGGCGTCCCTCTTCTCCATATCCACCTCCTTGGTTTGATCCATAGCTGTCCCCGCCGTAGCCGCCTTGCTGCTGACCTCCGCCATAGTTGCCTTGAGACTGGCCGTAGTTGTCATTTCCACCTCCGAAACCTCCGCCTTGTTCACCGTGATGACGACGACCCTCGCCTTGGTTTCCAAAGGAATTGTCATTTCCTCCGTAGCCTCCTTGCTGGGATTGGCCGAAGTTGTCGTTTCCACCATAGCCTCCTTGTTCACCGTGGTGACGACGTCCCTCTCCTTGGTTTCCGAACGAATCATCGTTTCCACCGTAGCCTCCTTGCTGGGACTGGCCATAGTTGTCATTTCCTCCGTAGCCGCCTTGCTGGCGTCTGTTGCCGCCATAATTGTCGTCATCGCCGCCGTACTGCTGGCGTCCGCCTCCGTATCCTTCACCGTAAGACATGTTTGTGATTTGATCGAGGGAAGACTGTGTTGTTGTTAGTCTGGTCTGTCGTACGCTTCGCCAATGAGCTAAGCCGTGGCTGAGTAACTTGGAAATCCGCGACTTACTTCGAGTAGTGTTCAAATATGCGATTGGATATGAATCAGCTGTTGTGTAGTGTAGTTGAAGAAGATGTTGACGTGGTGGGATTGATCTGGCGTTAAAAAGTGGCTGTGTTGTCATAGCTATGAAATTGCGTCAGCGGGGCACGCATTATTGAGCTTGCACGTGATTGAGGGGTACTGTGGCCATCACTTTCATTCAGGGTCTAGACTTCTCGACTCTCTCTGAAGTGGACGACCACGGCGACCACTTGTAGTTGTATCATACAACGAGACAAGCGCTAATTCATGGGAGTTACGGAACACGATGCTCTGAGAGGTCGTACAGCGATGCACCACAGGCGCTTACACTAGATACGAAGGCCTGCAACAATCTCGCATCAGGGCGAGAGGTAGCACAGATGTTTGCTCATCGTGGTAAATTGTTCTCATAAGTACTAGATTCCTTCCTAGTAAGTGAGCACAGCAAATATGAACGCCCATCCATGCAGTGCTGGTATCATGCTATCAAAGACAGAAGAAAGAAAATGCTCAACGAAAGGGTATTGTGGAAAGCCTCGCATATCTGCTTCCAATTCCAGAGAGCCATCCGTATGCTTGATGCTGCATCCCGTGCAGTCATGGTGTGAAACACTGTCTCCGATGACTTAGTCCAGAATGGAAAGGGCCGAGCTGTCTCATGCACTGGATCTGTCTGCGACCGGCGCAGTGCAGATGTCTGGAGCAATGCATCGATGCTGAGCTCGCCGCCATGGAATATGCATGTGTCATAATGCATGTGAGAATGCCTGAGAGAGCCATAGCTGACTTGGTCCTTCGGCCGGTATCAACTAGAGATATATCCGTCTAGCGACAGCCATGAAACTCGCGAGCACCTTACCATTCAAGCAGCAAACGACCGTCACCCGACTGAACAGACGAATGCAGTCGTCTAACGCATATCTGGGTCGGTAACAGTCACCCCGCGGTTCCCATCCAGGATGGTAGCAATCACCCCGGAATGCTATCCGGGTCTGTAGTAATCACTATGATACGCTGCACGTGATTGTCCTCCGGGGTAGTATCCATCCTTCTGTGGTCTCTCTCCGCGGTAGTAAGTGTCGCCGTTCGCATTCGTTATATGAGTGGACTGGTAACTGTCCCTTTCGCTGGTTCGACAGGTATGTAGAGCACTGTCCTTCTTGTTCGTTCGACGACTGGGCTTTTCACTGTCCTTCTCACTCGCTCCATGGGTAGGTTGATCACGATCCCTCTCGCTGGTTCGACGAGTACGTTGCTTACCGTCCTTCTCGAGGGTTCTCTCCAGGATCGTGAGAAGGTCACTCGCTCGACGGTTGGATTGGTTACTGTCCTTCTCACTCGTTCGACGGTTAGGTTGATTGCTGTCCCTCTCAGTCTTTGGACGTGGAGGCTGATTACTGTCCTGCTCACTCGCTCGAATGGTAGCTTACCACTCCCTCGCTCGACGGCGCGACCGGCGATCGCGCTTCCGAATCTAGCGGTGGCGCGATCGGTGGCCTTCAGTCTCGGACGAGGATCCTGCTGCGCGCTTGCGGCTACTGTTCTGATTTATCCCTGGATGGTTCGAGTGGCTGCCATGGCCTCCGTGTGTTCCGTGGGCTGGCGGATACTGTGGCTCGATCCTGGGTGGTGGTTGCTGGTATGGTTGCTCCATGACGGGCGGCTGTTGCGGTTGATATGCTATGGCTATGAGGATTAGTGCTGTGTTATGATTCATCGACTCGGTCATCACGTACGCCTGCCATAGTTATCGTATTGCGAGGGAGGTGGTGCGAAGCTGGAATCAGTGGTTAGCAATCAGTCGTTTGATCATACTTTGGTGGAGGGCCGCAGTGGAAGTCCCAGGAATGGTTGAGATCGCCTTCCATAGTGCATGCCGTACTTATCAACGGACTAGGATAAGCATACCTTGGTGGAAGATCTTGATACGGTTGACCGTATCTTGGGTCGTCGCGAGCAGAAGGCGGGTAACGGGGTTCTTCTCTTAGTGCTGCATATCTCGGGTCTCTTTCCCTTGGCTCCTCGTACCGGATGTCCTCTCTGGAAGAAGTATACCTCGGGTCACTCGTTGGATAGTATCGTGGATCGTCCCGTCCTGGTGGTGGATACCTTGGATCGCTCCGTGACGGATGTCTTGGGTCCTCAATGTTGTAGCGTGAATCTTCCCTTACCGGATATCTAGGGTCCTCTCTAGGACCTGGCTGTCCATATGATCCAGGATATCCTGGCGGATACGGAACACTACTTCTCCCTGGGTGTACTGGACCTACATCCTGATAAGGTATTGGAACGACATGTTCACCTTGTTGCACGTAATCCACATGAGGAGGCCTGGTCGGGGGATATGGCGCTGGTTGTCCGTAAGGCGGTGGCACGATGGGAACTGGTTGGCCAGGTACAGTCCGGTAAGGGTCCCTTGGATCTCTTGGATCTGGACGGGTGTCAATGTAGTCGGCCATTTCCACGTCTCCTCTGGCGGGTCTGGAAGATGTTGGCGGCGGTGGCAGATCCTGTCTCGGAGAATTATTTCCAGCCGGATTGTACGTTCCTGCTCCTTCCTGGTACGTCCTGGACTCTTGGTAGTTTACTATACCTCTGTCAGGTTTGCGATACAAAGGACCGTCTCGCGCTAGCGGACTACCTCGTCTTCCTGATCGTTTTGTTTCCTGATCCCACTTTGTAGACTTTTCTTTGAGATCTCTGACCATTTGCTGGGAAGCGTGAGTTTATTGTTGAGTGTAAACGTCGACCGGTGAACGTACTGTGGTAAGGTTTCTATAAGCTTTGATCCAGAAACCTTGAATCTGTGGTTGTCAGATTGTCACGGGCAAAAGTATTCAGAACTGCACACCTCTCGCCCATTTATGACAGTCTTTCCCGGGCGCACAGTAGCATCGTTGCCCAGAAAACTCTGGATATCAGCAGAGATGACTTCGCGCCGGATGCCTTCTCCATCCTGAAACCAGTCACGTAAGATGGAATTTGACATAGCCAAAGAGACAAAATGCCAACCGAAAGATGCTGAATGCGTAACAAAGCATGCGCAAAGCAAGGTGTACTCACATAGGAGTGAGAGAGTTGGGTAGAATGATGGGCGAGGATACCTGGTACGGACTACGCGCTCGGGCCGCTGTCACGCTGGCACGAGTAACGAAGCGGTACGTGGTGTTGGGCTCCAACGTTGGTATTACATGCACTATGCGGCCAGTCACAGACTGGATTGCAAATAACGCGATTTGGGCAGCAATAAATGAGTAGAGAGGAAAAAATCAGTGTTCAACGTGGGTATCTACCAGCCAAAACTCCATCGCTATTATACACCGTGTCCATGGTCAGCCTGCTCAGCCCAGCACACCGGTGTCCACTCCGATGAGCCTCTCGATCTCGAAGCGGAGGTGTTGAGCCCATAGAGCTCCATTTCTCTTGCCGAAGATCATGCTTCGCAGCTCTCTGTGCTGCACGATTGCGTCGCGCGCGGATTCGTTCGCACCATGCCAGAGCTGACGCTCCTGCCAGTTGATGAATAGCAGCAGGAGTGTGTTGAGACCAAGGAACAACCACACATACCAGAGCAGGTCGGTCGATCGTTTCTTGTCGGCATAGCGCGACAGATTGCTTCCCAGCTCGGGTTTCGACGAAAGAGGCAAGGTTGGTGCGGCATTATTTGGCTTTGTTGGAGCGAGAATAGCGGCCTCTTCTGCGGTCTGTCCAGCAGGTGCAGTGTCGGCGGTGTTGGCGGCAGGCTCCCTTGACGTGTCGCTCTCCACCTCCTCCTTCAACTCGGGCAACTTCTCCCCGGCCAAACCCAATCCAACAGGCTTGGTTGTGTCGGCAACCACTGCAGGCGCCTCTTCTTTCGACTCCTCCTCGTCTTCCTCGTCCTCGCTCTCGGACAGTCTCTCATCGCCGAGCTGGTCGGACAGACTGACATGGCGCGTGGTTGTGGGTCTGCCTCCAAGTCTGCCTCCCCGTGGCTCTGTCGGAGAGGACGTATTGTACTCGGGCGATCCTGGGCGGTCGGAGTTGGCCAGCTGTTGGATCAACCCCGAGATTTCGGCTGGAGTGACTGTCGTGATATCCGAAGCATTCTCCAAATGGAGGTGAGTCGCGAGTACGTTGTGGATATCGTCAAGGCGGCCAATTTTGACTAGGTCCCTTTGTCGCTGGACCTCATAATTCGTGATCTCCTCCTCTCGCTCGACAAGATCTTGTTTTCTCACTTCAGCATCGTAGATCAAATCATCGTGAGCCTCTTGGACCTTCTCATGCTCGTCGATTTGTACTTTGAGCATGTCTTTGACCTTATTCATCTCCTTCCTGAGCTTCTCGTTCTGGATCTCGACCAGCTTCTTGTCTTGCTTGAGAGCATCGTGTTGTTCCTTCTCTTTGGTGAATTGTTCGGCTTTCTCTTTGAGTGACTTTTGAAGGTCGACGATACCGTATTGTGCGTTGGCAGTCGCTGTCTTTTCGTCCTTGACCTCTTGTTTCAGTTTATCGTAAATGGCGCCGTGGTTTTCTATTGTGTCGTCCCTCTCGATCAACTTCTCGTGGAGATCATTGTTTGCCTCTGTAAGTGCTGAGACTCGCTTCTTCAGTTCACTAATTTGTTGGTTGTGAAAATCTTCGATGTCAGAAGACAGCACGTTGGAGTCGGTGGATGGCATGTTGTGTTCGGGTCGAACTAGATGTTGTTGATCAGATTCAGACTGAGGTCGCGCTATCTGCTCCGTCGGAGGCAGCACATCCGGGTATAGATCGTCCCAACTTATTTGTGATTGTTGTTCGGGTGAATATATAGGTTGCGTCGGAGGATAGGAAATAGACTCAGCCTGTCGCGTTAAATGGTGATAATCAGATGGCGAATCAGGCGAGTCTGGTCGATCTGAAGACTGAGCCGCCGAAAACAAAGCATCACCTTCGCGGTGTTAGTGAACGGAATGTGAGAAAAGGAATGTTTGTATACTGCATACCTTGAACGGTGTTTGACCCCACAGGTAATAAGACGGCCGGTTGGGGTAGCGCCAAGGATATTGGGGTAGATGTGCGGTCATTTCTGCGGCTGCGGGGTTGTGCTCGGTTTCTAGCAGCAGCACGAGCTGCCCATCCGTCTCCGAGCGGTCTTACAGGTCGACCGGCGAGCTGGCCAGATGCCGCACGGAAGGTCACTTTAGGAACCCGGATGGCTTCGGGTGTCGATGGTGCCGATGGTGCAATGGTAGAGGGGCCCGCGTTGATCAGGGCAACGGCTTGCTGGTAAGCCGACACTGCTTGTGATCTAGGTAGTCGTGATCGAGGGTTCGGATTCTTAGGCGCGGTCGTGTCTGGCACAGATGGGTTGTCTGACATGGTGACGATCTGGTGGTTGAACAGCCGTGCTGGTCGTTGTGCGATTGTGGTGGCGAGTGGTACTGCAGAGAGAGCAAACAAGAGGGCAAACAGTAGAAAAGAAAAGGGAGCAGCGAAGGGGACATGGAAGAGCAGTGTGAAGGATACTGAGTAAAGGGAGAATGAGAGGAGGGGTGTGAGCTGGGCACCTATATAGACTTACATCCAATTGTGAAGCCGGACAATGCCTTGGGCGGCTCACTGCATGACGATCAGGGCTATTGATACCATCAAACATATACCCATGCGTCGTATAATATCACCCTGCGATATAAATGATGCTATTGTCATAAGCTCGAAAATGCTGTTTCAGAATATGCGTCTGAACACGGACACATGGGGCTGGTATTGAAGTGAAGCATTCGGTATCTATTGTGCCGTTGTACAGTACCCTTGCAAAAGTCTGAAGCCGCGACGTGAACTCCGCAACCCCTGCATTTGATCACGTACCTTTACAATTGAATAACTCAGTCAATACTGAAGCTATTGTAATAATTTCGAGTGATAATTGAAGCTAAGAACTTGTAGATTGCGCCTATATAATTACGTAATTTTCTAATGATCCATTAACTTAATATTTCGTATACCAGCCGTCAGCCGCGATGCAAGCTTCGATGCGAGACCTCATTGAATTGACGCATGCTGCAACGACCCCGTCGTCGATTGACCTCCAAGCTTCGAATAGAGCGCTTTCCATACGTTTCGTGATATCATCGTCGCTTCCTTTCCAGAGCTCGACGTCTGGATAGAGCTCGTATAGCCGCTTTTTGAGGTAGCTCCAAAGGTGCTCGATCGGATTCAAATCTGGCGAATAAGCTGGCCACCAATCGAGCAATACGACTCCTTTTGAGCTGAAATAACGTCGTACTTTGATTGCCGTATGTACTGGAGCATTGTCCTGTTGAAATCGACGTTCTAGAGTGTATATTGTGTGTAATGCTTCGTCCAATACGTCTAGATAGCTGTTACTAGTATACCCCTTTTTTAGAGTAGTTTGATCACGTCGCATTATGATCAATTCAGTCTTTTCAGTTAATGTAATAGCAGCCCATACCATGACGCGTAATCCCTTCGATTTATTATACGTATCGACCTTGTTTGTATCGAGTTTTTCGCCTGGATATCGAAAGGTCCAGCTTCTTCGATGGCCAGCACCACGCTCGATAGAAGCTTCGTCTGAAAAGATGATAGACAACCAGAATTCCGGCGGTTTATTACGATTCTGAATACACCATTCTAATCGTCGTCTCGCGTTTGCTTCCATAAGTAATGGACGCTTTTTTGCCATCCAGTTTCGTAGACCAATTAATGCTAGAAAGCGTCGAATAGTATCACGGCTTGGTGGATCTGGTATCGCACGCTGGAGCTGCGCGTACGTCCATTTCGGCTCCTTTCGAATTAAACGGAAGAGCAATCTCTTCGTCTGATCCGATAGTATAGATAGCCGTCCACTCCGAGGCCGTGACTCCAAGTCTTGACGTTGTACGTGCCGTCGTTGTGTCGTCTGAATTGTTGACTTCGTGAAGCTAAGAGCACGTTATATCTGCACGTTCGATAATCCAGCTTTTGTGCATCCAATTATCTCAGCACGTTGCACAGGGGTTAATTCAGTATTGCTTCGTCTATTGCCATCAATTTGACCGAGTATTTCACGTTGTGGTGGCATGGTTATGTATTGAAGAAGCTACTCCTATTCTACTGAATTCACGTTCACCTCCGCGGCTTCAGACTTTTGCAAGGGTACTGTATCAGCACGAACTGCGTAAAATCGCATCATACCAATTGTCTGGTGTATTTGATCGAGGACACAGCCTCATATCACCATTGTCATGTTGTGTTCCCTCTTGATCATCACGCCGTATTCTTCCCATGGCCATGCGATTGCTCCTCCGTTGCCATGCTGAAACCTCTCTCAAAGACCGATTCCCCTCACTCGCTTCGCCAGATCATTACTCGTATCAAAAGGGCTTGGTCTCTTAGTTACACGCTCGCCGATCTCTCTGAGAATCGCCAGGAGAGTTTTCCAACCTAAACCGACAAAGACGCAACAGTTAGTTTGCCCATTACATATTAAGAATGGTTTGCAGTGTAGCCCAACCTGGCGTCTGTTGAAGAGCAGCCCCAATGGATACGTCTTTTGTTGTCGCAAGTTGACACAATAGTCTGAACTCGTCCTATGGTGTGATGTGTCAGTGAGTGAAGAATAGAAAGACTAGCGTGTAACATACCTTGCTCAGGATATCCATTTGCTGCACGAAGCAGAGTAAGTGAAAGTTGGAGATGCGAGCGACGCCTTCCGGCTTGTCAATACGAAGTCCTTCGAGAACCTTGCGCAACGATCTAGGCTCTTGTGCTTCGCCAACGAGCTCTCTGTTTTCGACGGGGAAGCCCTCGCCTGTGAAGATCGGCTTTGCTTCCACAGGAAAACCGTGAGTGAGTGTGACTATCAGGTATTCAATTGGGAAAGACGGCTTTGCATTCTCCTGGACGTTCGCTCCGTACTCGTTGATTCGTCGATAGAATACTTCTGGGATATAGCGCACGCGACCAAGCTCATTGTCTTCGTCCTCATCTTGAACCAGCATCACTGTTGGATCGGCCGATGGCTCTATGATGTCTGCGCGAACCATTTCAACAGCGGTGTCTGATGCTTGGTAGGCGGTGATTGCGATTTGACCTTCCTCGTCTCCACTGACTACACATGTGACAAAGTTCGATCCGAAATTGCCAGTATCACTCCACTTGCTTGGTCGTGGGTATCGCGCCTGGTATCTTGCAGCAAACTGTACTTCGAGAGATGAGAAATAGTACGAGTCGGCGTGACGTTTGCAGACAACAGTACCGTCGCCGGCGCCTGAATCAATGAGATCTGTGAAGATGACACCAACTCGCTGCATGCCACATTGTTGCGCAAGAGCTTCGATGTCGTTGTCCTTTTCCCATTCACTCAACGTGACACCATCCTGCTCGTTGATCTGAGGGGGCTCGTAGATGGCTTCAACCACTGCTTTGGTGCCGAGCGGCACTTCGGTGTACTCCTCGTAGTGACCGAACATGAACCCTATCCTTTGCGCTCCAGACGACCGCCAGAAGGTAAGGAGGGTCTCGATAAGGGAAGGCGAAGCAAATTCGACGTGGTCTACCATACGGTATGGTTGTGGTTGTAGTGAGATTGCGCTCGGTTGACACTTGGAACAGATACCAGCCGGGAAAGGCTTGTGGCCAGAAGGACAGTCGGGATTGACGCGGTAGTAGGGTTCGGTAAGAGGAGGCATGTAAGAACTGCTGGACTCGTATTTGTTCTTGCCTTGGTTGACCTTTCGGAGATGTGCGTGGTATGACGGATGCTTGATCTTCTTCTCTTTCAGGTAGTCTGCGTTGTAAGGCTCGAGTGGCATGCAGTAGTCGCACATTCCCTTCGGGCCATGCCTGCACATCCTCTGGTCTTTTGGTCGTGTGATCTTGCCATCCAGTCTGTCCAGTCTGTCATCGACCGGCAATTGCCTCACTGACTCCCACGGGTTCTTTAAAATGTTCTGCGCCGCTGCTGAGGTGGGTATCGCTATGCTCAAGTCATCTGCGAGAGGCACTGCCTTGCCGTTCAGTCGAATCGCCGCTTCAGAATGACCGTTGGTGGCCGCGCTTTGCTCTTCGTAGGTCAAGTAAATCTGAGTACCGTGTGCCATGCCCAGTCTCTTGAAAGTCACGCCCTTGAGTCCTTCGATAGCTCTCGAATCTGCGCCATGCGGTTTGGGACTCATCGTAACTGAAGATGGAATGACATCCTTGGGAAGCTTCTCCAGTACCTGTGGGAGGATCGAAGCGATGTCGGTGTCTGGCTCGAGAGTGAGCCTAAACTGGCCATTCTTGCTCTGAAATCTGAGGATCATATCTGATGTGTTGTGTGGAGTAGAAGCGTAGTTAAGAACGAAGGTGGCTGTAGATGCGATGAATTGAACTGGCTGTGCGCTGAGAAGTAAACGATGCAGGTGTTCTATAACTTGAAGCTCTCTAGGAAAAGGGTCCGTGAATCGAGATGGGTATTAGGCAGACGAAAGAATTACGATTGATCGAGCAGACGTGAATTAGTTAGGCGGAAGTGAACTTGATCGGGAAGGTGTTCTCCAAGGTTCCAGTGAGGTCACCGAGCGGCGGCTTACGGGCCGTGCCTCCGGATCCCGGTAGCCGGAACAGCGAGCCCTAACTGCGTGTAGTCCTCGAATGTGCTTGCTTGACACGTCGCTGAAAGTGAAACTTGAGGTGATTATTATTCGATATCTGTAGCAAATATACACAACACATTGCGAACTTGCGAATCGAGACCTTGACTCATTCGCAACTCAGTCCACACCTCACAGGAAGGTCATCACAAGAAGCCAAAGAGGACTCTTAAAGAAGACACACGACACACCCACCACCAAAATGGTCGACTGGATCGGCCTCCTGGTGCCCGTCGCCTACCTCTCTATTTTAATCGGCTCATTCGCGACCTTCAGCTATCTCTACCGCAAGCGAAAGGCAACCCGTGCCGCGAATCTCGAACCATGGTTTCCTCCACACCTGCAACGAAACGTCTATCTTTCACTGTTACACATGGACCCCTCAGACCCGGCTTCAGCACCAGCCGACGCAGAGAAATCTCTCAAGCAGGTCCCCGACAGCATCGTGAAAGCCGCACTCCTGCGCCGCGCAGTTGAGGACATCCACCGCATAATCCAGATCCGCAACGCAAAGCCAGCATTACAAGCACTAGTACAACGCGGCAGTGTCGGCGACGAGCTATGGCAGCGGTTCCTGCGAGCGGAGCAGGACATTGAGGAAGAAGTCAAGGACGTGGTGAACGAGGTAAGCATATTATCTTTTACATATCTTGTGTCCACAAATGTCCTTGATGTGCAAACGCTTACACCCATCAGGCAAACGCACTCGCCCCGCAATGGGGCCAATTCATCTTCCAATCCGCCAACGAGATCGCCAACAACCAGCTCGCCAAAGCGCGCATGGAGGAGATGCAGGCCAAGGTCGCTGACGAGAAGGAATGGTGGGACATGCGCAAGAAGGGTATCTCAGAGGGGTTCATGAAGGAGCTGGACGAGGAAGCGAGTGCGGCGAGCGTAGCGAGCCCTCAGGCGTCGAAGAAGGGCTCCGTGTCTAGCCAGGGTGGACAGAGGGGCGGTGGCAGTGATGAGGACGCTGTTTTGGTTGATCCCGCCTCGCCCACCCCTAGTGTGCCTGGTACACCAGGCAGTGGAGGTGGTACGCCGGGAAACAAGAAGAAGAAGGGCAAAAAATAGGTGATACCCGAGAGTAACGGAGCTTTGTTAGTACGGGAATGTGCTAGTGAATCGTTCCAAGTGCAGGTTCGATGCACCGCAACGAGTGGACAGGCATATGCGCCCACTCGTGAGGAAAGTACGTATGGTAAGCTGATTCCGCTTCGCGCCTGCTTCATCTCGCTCCCTTTGTTTACTATTTGTTCCTCACTATTCACGACCACATCTTCAACATCTACCACTACACCATCGACACAACACTCACCAACTCAACAAAACGCAACCATGTCCACCCCAGTCACCCCAGTCAGACGCTGCATAACCGCCTCAACCTGGAACCAGTCCAGACTGGACGAAATTCGCGCCGGTATCGTCCGCATCCTCGCCCAGGAAGACATCGCGGTAGAAGAGTGCGACGCGGATATCGGTCGCTTGAACACATTCGCTGTCGTAAGCTCCAATCCACTACATCCACTTCTGAAGAAGAGGCACTAAGAAACACAGGTGTGCCCGACACATCCCGAGAGTGGAAGAAAGATTTCCGATCCGGACCCTGTCTTCTATCTGTTTCTTGAGAGGGATATCGCGGAGCGCGTCTCGCCTCTCATCGCTGAACTTCCTCACGTCATTGATGTCTCGGAAGCGGGACGACCGACTTTTTTTCGTCGTTGAGATTGGAGCGTGTAAGGCTGGCAACACTGCTTTTAGTAGGCGGAGAGGGATGATGGTCGTCACTATCTCGCATAGCTGTTGCATGCGCCTATCAAGGCATGATATCAGATAGCCTTACGTTACACGAGCTACAATTTGCGACAATGATGAGCAATTTGAAGCGCAAGTGAGTCTCACTGCTTACTTCCCAGTACTAGTTCGACGCATTGCAGCGAGGGAACAGGTCATGCGCTCACTGGTGGAGATTGTACGTATGGTAAGCTATATCAAGGACGCTCCTGCCCTCTTTCCTCCTTCTCTACTTCATGTCGCTCCTCACAACATTATGACGCTCCCTGCTCGCTCCTTCACGTCCATGACACAGCACTTTCCGACAGGAAAACAAGCCTGGTTGCACCACCGCATCCGCATCTTCACCATCCATCACATCATCGATCCAACACAATCCCAACTCAACAAAACGCAACCATGCCGATAAATGTCAGATACCACGTGACCCTCCACCAAACCGCAACCCAATCCGAGATCGACACAGTCTACGCCGGTATCTCCAGCATCGTCGCCCAACATGGCATCGTGTTCCTTGATCACATGGACAGCGTGAGCTTCGTCCACTATATCTACTTCTCAGAAAGGTGATTAATAAACACAGATTATTGGAGACAGACCGCATATCATTATCATCTATCCTATGAGCGAGGTCGGCGCGCTCGTCATGCAGCGCGTCTTACCTCTCATCAGCAGACTGCGTCACGTTTATGTGGTCGTGATGGAAATCAAAATGTGGAACAACCCAGTCGTTGATTCGTTGGAGATGAATGGCCATGGCAGAGAGGGATGATCGTCGTCACCATATTGCTTGGCTTTTGCATGCGACTATCAAGGCATGATATTGGAAAGCCTTACTTTACACAAGCCACGGCGTATACGAGTGGAAGCAACAGTTGCATTGCATGGAGCAAGGACCACGTTGAAGGCTTGGTAGTACTTACAAGAAGGATTGTAGACATGATTTGGAAATACCTCTATCTCTGATGCTCACGTGATACTGTGACAGTAAATATGATAAGCCGACAGTCTGTCCTCACAGACAAACCCAGCTTCGCAACCTCACGTCTCGGGAGCAGGATTATCCTGTACGTATACCATCCTGATACGACGCGCTTCCTTGTCCCATTCAGCGACACTCTTCTCGTAATGAGCTCTGGCCTCGTTCGCAACGAGCTGTGCCGCCTCACTCTGCTCCACGTATGGACGCTTGACCTCCTCGCTCAGATTGCGCCATTTCTTGCCCAGAGCAATGCGGATCTCATTGCGCGTCGCTTTTGCATCTTCGGAGCCTGTTGCTTGGCGCTTTTCTTCGCTGCACTCTTCTTTGCATTCTTTCCATCTCTCCGCGGTGTAGACCAGGAATGGGTTCACGCCGGGTCGAGCTGGTTTTAGCGGTCGGCCGCCGATCTCGGACATGATGGCGCTGGCGATGAGTGCTTCGTATTCTTCGTTGGCGGAGGAGCGAATGCTGTTTACTGATCGATATGGGTTCACGTGCGGAGTCGCTGGCTCTTGTGGAGCGACAGCGGGAAGCATCGCCGGTTCGGCATCTTCTTGCTTGATTTTTGGTGGTCGACCTGGCTTTCCAGAGGTCATCTTCTTGATGCGGAATTTGAGCGGTGCCGGGTTCGGTCCAGACATGTCTCTTGGTATCAGCGATGCTTCGAATGCGTGCGGCTCGACCTGCTGCGGTCCGATCAGCTTGTCAGGCACGTCAATCGGTCCAATCATGGTCTCGATGACATCCGACGCCGCTCTGAGCCCTGATAGATATGCACCATGGACTGTCGCCGGATGCGTGCCACATGTGGCTTCTCCAGCAAAATGCAGGTTTCCCACAGGCAGTGCCATGACATCGTAGTCACCTGGCAGCGTCTCCGGTGAAACAAAAGAGTATGTGCCTCTAGTGTAAGGATCTTTCTTCCACCTTGTGACAATGACCTCGATTGGAGCTGGTACTGGCTGTGGTGCAAAAGTCTTTGCCAGTCTTGCTGTGACCTCTTTTACCAGAGTCTCAGTGTCTGTAACCTCCGCCGCGTGCGCAGCTTTCCCAGCCATGAGTGCGCTGAGAACTGGTCTTCCACTGTTCTTGAGACAATTCCAAACCATGTAGAAACGACCCCGATTCTTCATGTAGTCGTCGGGATCTAGACTATCTTGCTTTTCCGACTCGTTCAAGAACCCAAACATGTCGAATTTCTCGTCCCAGAAAGGACGCTCGAAGACAAGGACAACCTGAATCATGGTCAGCACTTTATACTACAACCGCGATAGACCACCACTGACTTTGTTGAGCAGCCCAAAGCCCATGCGATCAATTGCTCCCTGCTTCCACTCTGGCAGTGGAGGACTGAACTCGATCGCTTGAGCCTTGAGGACACCAAGCGGCGATGTCAAGACCACATGATCTGCTTCCACTATATTTCCATTGTGACACTCCACCTTTGCCTGGCTCTTGGAAGATGGCGAATATGTGATCTTCTTCACTGTCGAATCGAACTGTACATCGAGCTGATATGGCAACATCATCAAGCCACGAGGGACTTGGATGTACCCACCAACGACCTCCGAATGACGACCCTCGAATTCGTTACCGCTGTCTTGATCGTGACCGCCAAGACTTAGATTGTGTACGTTCGCTGAGTTGGCATATTCGAGATCAGCGTAGTGCCAGTTGAGAAGGCGCATATCTTGAGGCGTCAACTCAACCAAGTTCTGGTATTGTCGGACTGCCTCGTTCATGGTAGCACCTAGAGTTGGCTTGTCTGAAGCTTCAACCACACCTTCAAGATTCAACGAATGATTTCTTGAAATGCCAGGTCGTAGCTCCCAGCCGGCTGCTTTCGCTGCTTGTGCTGCTGTCCGGCTTGAGCTGTTTCCGGCGACGACTTGTGTGCGCCCTTGTAGTTTCGCGAATCCCGGCGGCACTGCTTGTCCTCTTTCTTGACCAGTCGTCGAGACTGCATTCTGCAGCGTTGTGCTCAATGAACCCGTATCTTGATCCGTAAACTCTTCGATCGCTGGCTCTTGACTAATATCCACACAGTCGGGCAAGCCTTCCAATGTTTCCGTGACTGACGGTTTGACTCGAAAGTCGCTCGTTCGCTCCAGCAAGTCGTTGTGAATTTTGTTGACTAGCATGTCGCGCTCATGGTCGACAGCTCTTCCATCTGTGTCATGTAACACAATCTCGTCCCACATGAGGTGGTAGTGTAGTCCAAGTTGTCCGCGTATGATCGGCTCGAGAGGGTTGCCACGTTCAAAGCCAGTGATGATCTGAGCGCCCATCTCTGCAGTATTCCGCAGGTCGTTTGGCAAGCTGCCTGTGACTTGACTCCGTAGTGGATGAGAGTAGACTCGTCCACCGATGCGTTTTCTTCCCTCTAGCACGACAACTCTCGGGGGGTGCTCATTTTGGTTGATCCAGTGATCCTGCAATTGTGCAACCAGTCCTTCAAGCTGTCTTGCACAACCAAGACCTGACATTCCTGCACCAATCACGACGATTGTCTTTTGTTTGTTTGATCTCCTGCCTCTTGGTGGAGTAGCGATAGCTCTCGGAACTTCGACACACCCAAAGTTGATGTAGCCATTTCTGACCAACCATTTGTGAGAGAAGACGGCGAGTTCGAAGAAGCGACTTTCTTTTGCACATCCTGCTGCTTCTTCGATTGAGACGCTGACCATCGGATTCCTGGTCCATAGACGAAGAATGCCGTTCCTGATGTTGAGGTAAGTGGTGACATAGGCATGCGATATTCGCTCGCGCAGCAGTCTGTACTCTCCTGGATGAAGGGCGTATGGACTCAAACGAGACATCTGTGCCGCGAGGACGCATTGTCGTCCGTACTCTTCCCAGGACAGACCCGTTGGAATTGATGTGCCAGGTCTGAATTTGTGCTTGAGCTGGGTGAGCTTGTTCAACTTTGGTGTGTTTACTGTCCTTCCCGTTTCAGGCAACGACTGGTGGATAGGGTGCAATTGTGCGATAGATGACGAATGCTGATACATCGCGCCCTGATCGAAAACAGACTGCTGTGTGACTGAAACTGAAGCCTGGTCGGTTTCTGGTTCAGGCGGGGATAGAGCTACTCTTTTGCGAGAGCCACTGTTGTGGACCTCGACATACGTTGGATGTATCACCTCTTCCGATTGCGGCGACTTATGATTTTCAGGTTGGCCATTCGATGATACCGACGAGAGTCCGGTGTCCTCTCCTGCGTCCATTGTACCATATGAGAAAACTCCATCGATATCAGACTTGTCAAAGGTAGATATTTGAGTTTCGGGCAGTCGATCAAAGGTATCGCTGAAGACAGATGTCAAAGTCGATACATCTGTCGACTCTCGGCTTGTGTTGACATCTTGCCGCACCGTCGAAGTGGGCAAGGTGTGATTGATATTGGCCGCTTCCGGCATTAAAGCGGCCGCCGCCATCTTTTCAAGCCCTGAGCAGTAGTTTATGGGTTTCGAGATCTTCCACTGTATTTTTCGCTTCCTGCCGACAGTCCTGGTATGTCCACCATGGTCCATGTGCTGCGGATATAGAGAGGCGTGCGGAAAGCGGCGACTGGTGGTTACTCAGACGCTCTATTCATGGTTCATGAACCGCGATATTGATTCGACCGGGAAAGGAAGGACCGGTTCATATGCCGAGACTCGATATTTGCAGATGTACTGGCTTGATAGAGGTGGGATATATGGTCGTGAAGTCGACGTTGATCGAAGCCGTGTTCGCCATTCGCGGCGTCGCTATTTTCGCTCGGCCCAACTTTGTCTCGACCTCATCCATCTCTTGCGTATTTGTGATGCCCGTTGCGCTGGGTGTGAGTACAGTATTGTTGATATATTGTTGATGTCTCGCTCGAGATCTCAGTTGTTGATCATCATTTAAATCTCAATGAGCTATTCCACGCTCTGGAGAGTCACTGATCGGCTGTATAGCATCGTTGAGCTACGCCGCTTCTCCACGGTTGCGACCGCATGTCGTTGAGAGCTGTGAGCCGAGCTCCAACCATTCCCAATTCATTTTCACGAACTCCGTCGACAGTCCGGAAAGTCAGGGAAAGAGGCGTGGACGAAGCCATTATTATATGAAGACTGAGAAAGATGCAGGGGCGCACAATACCATTATACCGATCGTCTTTGGAGTAGAGGCTCGAAAGCTCATTCTATCATTCAAGAGCTTGGTCATACCGACTATTCGGGTCTACAAGAGGAGTAAAGACAATTCCGAACTCGACGAGTTCGTTACGAATATGTAAAAACGTTTCAGGTGTAACGATATAGCTCGTGCTAAGTCTGGTGCCGTATGCAAGACTGCTACGAGCCGAAAAGGTTTTGCCAGAGCGTGGCCTTTCATTGAACTCGGAAGTCGGATATATGCTCCATCGACAGGATCGAATCTGCCATGTCTTCTTCTGCGGCTTGTGCCTCTTGCAATATTTTAGAGGTGTATCTTTTGGCTGATTTCTTGAGCCGTTTTAGATAAATACTCCCAACTCCATAACTCCGGTGCTCTTTCCCATGCATATCAGAGGTATCAGGTACATATTTACAATAGCTCGCTCATGAAAGTCGTTACCGTAAGCACCGTAATTGCGGCGACTGCCAGCAAAGATGGGACTGTGACGGTCGTGGCGGCGGAAAGACTGGAGGTAGTGAAAAGGAGGTTAAAGGATATGTCGCTTGAGTTGAAGCAATTTGTTGTATCGACTGTGACTAGCTCAGGGTCGTGTGGGTCGGCCAGAGTGACATCCACGCACTGTGTTGATGGTCAGTATCATCTTGCTTCAGAAGTGAAGTGCTTCTCTCTTACGCTGAAAAGCGCAGCGCCATGCTGGGCTGACTCGACAACCTGTAACGTGATATTGTCACCGACCTCGAAGCTGATGTTCGCCGGCATGGGCACTTGTGGAAGACAGACAGTGCCAGGGTATTGATTGTTACTTGGTCCGACGATCTGAAACGGAGGTACAACGTTGTGGCTCATGTTCGGAGGTGCAAGAAAGCCGGGCTCTTGGATTCCCATGTTAACATAGATGAATGCGACAGAGTGCCCAGGGAACCATCCTGGCTGGAAGGCGACCGCTCCTCCGTTTACTGGCCATTTCGTGCGATTTGTCGATTGAGGCATACCACCACAGGGATACATCCACTCCATTCCCCAAGGGAAGCCGAATGTGCCATTATCATAAAAGTCGATGCCTCGTGAGTCCGGATTGAGTTCTGGAAGTGTTCCATTGGAATGCAAACTGTTACCTCGCCATCCAGGATATGTGAGTACTGTGTGAGCGACTGCTTGTGGTAGTATCGAGGCAAGCAATAGTAACAGCAGTCCAGAGGACTTCGATGTAGCTGAAGTGTGTGCCATCATTGTGGTTGCTGTGCCGCAAAGATGGTGGCAGAAGGGCGCATGCAGGAGACGCAACGATATTGTATCAGAGGGACGCAAGACACATGAGAAGATATCAGCTTACATCCTGTCGCTCTTATTATTGCAGACTGTAGCCGCTGTGTGACATTTGCAAATACGTATAGCGTGCATGACCGAGATGGTCTGTCATCCTGGCATCCCGATTAGCAGGGCGCTTTGTCTCACAGCAGCTAGTGTGAAAGCGTGCATATCAGCGCTTGGGTGACAAGAGTGATATGATTCGCAGCAGAGAAGGTTCCGGGCTGAGAAATGGGCGCGTATATCAAGTCGCTGGCTGGTCGGCTGGAAGGCGCTAGCCCCAATTAGGTAGACTGATGGGATGTCACGTGAAGCCCAATTCGACCGCGATTTCTCCAAATCTTGCAGACTTCATGACTCGCGGACCATCACCCCATTCAGGTCGTTCTATGCCCTGTACAGCAGATAGCACAGATGCTGGCGACTGCTAGGCGCCCACTGTGAGTGATCTGTCGAAGCGCCGGCAGTTCAGACTGATCGTGTGCAAGCAAAGTACTGTTCTTCTAATTGGCGGGTATGATTTTTTACTTCCGTCAAGCGCTTATTAGGTATCTTGGAGATCATACATGCAACGATCAGATGCCTTATCCCCAGCAGCCCAATCTTCTGACTTCACTTCGAGCATAGCATTCGATATATTATTCACATATGCATGTACGTGGGTGGCACAGTTTCTCTCAATCTATTTCTTGCAGTCTATCCCATTTCTGTCTCACGTGCCTCCGTGGCACGGCTAGACTGTACGACTTAACATCATTCACCGTCTCGCTGTGTTACCTCTCACCTTTTTCACCCCAATTTCTATTCTTGCCTTCTTCTAAGCAGACTTGTGCCTGTGATCACATTCAGCCCAGCTGTGTTCACTTATCTTCGAAGCAATTGGATGTTATCGTTGGGTTATCGATGAGATGGACAATGCACGCTGGATATCCACAACTTCATCACCAACCTCGATGAATCGATTCCAGGAAAAGAGTGCACCGTCTGAAACACAGTATCTGGCAAGAATACCTCTGACCAAGCCGGCATTGCAATCACTCAATGTGCCGCTAGAAGAGGATAAGGTCATGAAATGGGCTTCGAATGACAGCCTCGAGTCGCTGATGACCGACATCGACTGCTCGCCTGCCGACAGCGGACCTCCTCAAGCGACCGTATCTTTTACTAATGTGGCTCAGCCGCCCTGCGACCGCCTCTTTGGACCACAGAGTACGACATCCGTCCCGCCGACCCCGCCACAATGGCTTCCATACTTGTCGAACGCTGCACCGAAATTCGAACGCCATCATTCAGAACCCGCACGTGGTCCTCTATCCACACCAGAGGTCTGCAAGCAACGGAAGCCGGTAGTCGCGATGCCAGGTACCATGTCCAGTCGACCGATTGGCATCGACTTGTCTCCGAAACAGAGAAAGCGAGGAAACGGTCGTCAGCCCAACTCGGGATCTCGAGAAAATAAGGCACCTGCGCTGGGCACACGAGTGCGCTATGCGTTTCGAGACATCTTCCACAAAAGCCCAGTCAATGGCAAGAGCTTTGAGCGAATAGAGGACAAACACTGGTCTGATGACTGGTGACAGACACTACCGGTCTCTATATCGATACGATACCGAAGGATACTGTCGGCGAAAAGGCAAATTACGAATCTTCTATGTTGGCGTACCACACCTAATACTTCTTCTTCCTGTGGTCGGAGAGCAAGGCGAGACGGAAAGTCTGTTGTTCTATCATGCTCGATTTCGTAGCGCGCGTATACCCCTTACTGAATGAAGCCGGCGGCTGTTACCTGTTTGCAACATGTCTCCCTTTCACTTTCACAGCATATCTAGGCGATAGTCGTTGATATTGTACATATACATTGTCTCTACAGAACATCTACTTCCTCGCTCTTTGCGCAGGCCTGTCCGCGGATTCTTTCGGCAGGAGACTCTGCACCTTCTTGAGAAATCTCTCACCGTCCTTGGCCAAATACGTTCCGTTTCTAATCGTGCTCATACCAACGTGATTCAGCACGTGCTGCTGATGTGGCTTGGCAGTCATGTCCGCGTACTGCCCACGCACCATCCTGTCCACCAATGTCGTACCAAACTGTTCCGGCAACCGGGCCCACTGTGTCTTATTCTGATCTTTGTTGATCTCACTCCTCTCCTGTACGTTCTTCAGAGACACCAGATGGCCCGCCCGCAGGCGCTGGCGGATGTGTCGATTCACACTTATATCGCTCTGCTCCGTCGCGCCGAGCAGCTTCAGGCGGTCCCGAATCATGCCTGCGCCGTTGTTCGCGGCGATTGTTGCGCCGCCTTGGCCGAGGTTGCGGAAGTGGCTTTTCGTGACTTTGTCTGGCTTGAAGTAGACGTCTGTGACGTCTTCTTTGTCATATTGCTCGAGCAGGTGCAGCTGGTGCTGGTGGCTGAGGACTTGGCTCTCATCAACGTTTTCGTCTTCGAACTCGTCAGGCGTCGGTTTCTGCGTCCGGCTGCGTGTGTCTCGGTCGCTGGTGTTCGGCTTGTAGGCGAATCTTGATATGTCGATCTCTGCTTCGTCGTCGGCGGCGTCATCAAAGTCGTCGATGTCGATGATTCCCTCGCCGCCTTCTGAGGGTGTGGCTGCTCCAGATGGCTCCATCTCTGCGTCGGATTTGTTGTCCTGTTGATATGATGTTCCTTCTTCGTCAATCGATCGTATTGGATTGCCTACGCTCTGGTTTCCTGGTCCCTCTCTTCCCTGAAAGTCGTTGTTGCCCATTTGACCTCCTTGGGGTACTGAGCGGTCTCTCGATGACATGCCAATGGCCTCTGCGTCGATGTTCCTCGATCGAATGGTAGGTTCCGAGCTTGCTGATCCTCTCACGCTAGGCGCTGGCTGGTCTCGCTGAATCATTCGTACTTCGTCTGAAATCTGTGCCGCTCGTTGCTGACGGGTCTTGCTGAAGTTGGGTTGGTTGTGCCTCACTGGCTGGTGGTTCGGCGGTGGGTTGTCCATTTGTTCTGGTGCCGGGTTCGTCTCTGTAGTCTCTGTCAGTGATGTAGACACAATATCTCCGTCATTCGACATACCCATTGTATTGGAGCCCTTCTCTTCTCCCCGTTGACGATTGCCTGGCAGAATTGAGCCTCTGCATCGTACATTCCGAACGCGCAAGGGAAGGCGCGCATTCGGCCTGCTAGGCGCAAAGGCCTGTATCGACGACCTCTGGTACATGGTCGTGTGCGGATAGATAATGGATGATGGTCATGCTGGAATCTTGAATTTCTCGTGAGCCGCGGAGGTCTTCGGCAATTCCCGTTGGAGCTTCAGGTCAGTGTCGTGAGTGTTTATCACCACGACTTTGACCTGCCATCTTGACTTTGAACAAATAGCAAATTATTCTTGATTTACATTCGCTTTCTTTCTTCTTGGCCCCAAATTTTCCGTCTGTTGAAAGCTACTGAAAATCATACCAAAACCACGACTCTCTGAAACCCAAGTCATACCTATCTCCTCCAAAGCCATCAAGATGCTCCGACGAGAACCGACAAAGATCACTCTCACTATGGATGACATCGCTCAGTACGAGGCGCGAAAAGCGCAGGCGGACCTTGAGAAACAGCGTCAAAACGATCAACATCTTGGTGCACACTATCAAGACACTTTATCTCAAGACTTTGCCCGTAAGCCAGAGACACGATCACGGGAGCAGAGAATCGGACTTTCAGGGCCTAGGTCTTAGAAAGGTAGAGTTCTGCAATCGAAATGGCTGAAATGGATGGGGGCCAAGATCCGTCGCCGAAGTTGATCCCTTGCCTGGTCCAACAAGACGACGTCCAGAATGCGAGGTGGAAGATTGCATTCCTCGAGACGCGTAAACACGATGGCATGGAGACTCGCGAGATCTGCTCGAGCTCATCCTTCGAGACCTCGCGATGCTGTACCTCGTCGCGTCTGACTCCTTCAAATAATCATCTGCCTCTTGTGGTGGTTGTTCTGCGGCATTCAATCACTACGGACGACTCTCGACAGCTGCGAGCTCAATCGTGAGATATGCCGCTGCCCTCACAGACGGTCATTGTGTGCCTAGCACTACTCGCTTCCTTTACGTGTTACGTAAGTGTCGCATGAAATTCACCAAACTTATTTCTGACAAGGTGCTAGAGCTCGGCGTTCAACTATGCCGACCCGGCGAGTGCGCCCGACTCTCTTCACAAGCATGAAAAACGCATAGGGTCTGGTGAGCCGTACTGGTACTCGCAAATCACGCGTCAGGGCAAAATTGCGTATGGTAACAGTTCGAACGTACCTTATACCATCTTCAGAAACGTCAAGGACTACGGAGCGATGGGTAAGCTGCCGTGGAAGGCTTCGACAGGACGATACACTGACGACTCAAGGTGATGGTGTCACTGATGATACTGTGGCCCTCAACAACGCCATGTTCGATGGATACAGATGTTCCTACGAAACCAATTGTTCCTCGCAGACGACAACGCCAGCAATCGTCTATTTTCCTGCTGGCACCTACCTCATTTCGACCCCTATCATTATGCCATACTATACGCAGGCTGTCGGCGATGCCAACGACTTACCAATCATCAGAGGAACATCTACTTTCTTTGGAATTGGACTTTTCGACTCGGATCCCTACCTGCCATATGCTGTCAGCTGGTTTCAAAATCAGAACAACTTTTGGAGACATGTCCGGAATTTTGTCATTGACATGACTCTAATGCCAACAAACGGGCAGGTCAACGGTATACATTGGCAAGTCGCGCAGGGAACTTCGCTACAGAACATTGTCATTAACATGGCTGAGAACGTCCCAAATAATACTCAGATCGTATGTACTTTGACTTGCATAGTCTGAACTCACTGACGTGTCTTCCAGGGTATCTTCATGGACAATGGCTCTGGCGGCATGTTCGAGGATTTGATCTTCAATGGTGGTGGCACTGGTCTCTTTACTGGCAATCAGCAGTGGACTGCACGCAACCTCACGTTCAACAACTGCGCCACAGCCATATACCAGAACTGGAACTGGGTATACACCTACAAGTCCGTTACCATTAACAACTGTAATATCGGTATCGACATGACTGCAGGCGCTCTCGTTCCGGCGGTCGGCTCGCTCATACTGCTTGACAGTGTGATGAACAATGTCGCGTTTGCCGGCGTCTATACCTCCTTTGCTTCCAACTCCACGCCGGTCTCGGCCGGAAGTCTGATACTGGATAACGTCGATTTTGTCAACACACCCGTCGCAGTTCTGAGTTCCATCAACGGGACTACGCTGGTACCCGGCAATCAGGCTGGTGTTAATTTCGTGCAAGGCAAGACATACACCGCATATGAGGCCGAGGAACAAGTCGGCAATTTGACGTGCTACGAGCCGACCGCAGCTGGGGCAAGAGTTCAGACAACCGTCAACGCACCGCCAAAGCCTGCGTCTTTGCTCACAGCAAGTGGTACCATCTATGAGAGATCAAAGCCTCAGTACGAGGGTGTTCCGGTTGCATCTTTCGTGTCGATTATGGATTACGGCTGTGCTGGTGACGGTGAAACCGACGATACTCAGTGCGTCCAGAACTTTTTCAACTCCATCACGACGGACGAGATTGCCTTTATCGATCACGGAGCTTATGTCATCCGTGATACCATCGATATTCCGCTGCAAATTAAGATGGTAGGCGAGATCTGGCCTCTATTCATGGTTGACGGAACCTCTCCAACATTCTCGGACCAAGACAATCCAACAGCCGCTTTCCGCGTGGGTCAGAAAGGAGACGACACTCCTGCTGCTGTCGAAATGTCGGAGCTCATGTTTGAGACGAAGGGCCCTGCTCCGGGTGCAATCATGATGGAGTGGAATGCGCCTGCTGTCTCTCAAGGCTTGAGTGGTAAGTGGATGCACTATTTCACGAAGGTGAAGTCCTTATTAATTTCTCTTAGCAATGTGGGATGTACATTGGCGTATGGGCGGCAGTAACGGTACAGGGCTGCAGTCCGATAACTGTGTTCTTTCACCCAACACGGCGAATGTCGCAGATCCTGCATGTCAAGTCTCTTTCCTGATCGTCCATCTCACGGACAAGGCCTCGGTGCTCATGTCCAACAACTGGCTCTGGGTAGCAGACCACGAGATGGACCTCCCGGACCACGACCAAATCTCCATCTACAACGGTCGCGGCATGCTCATCGAGTCGCAGGGACCCAACTGGATCTATGGCTCCTCTGTCGAGCACAGCATGCTGTACAATTACCAAGTCGCCAACGCCAAAGACCTCTACATGGGCCACATCCAGTCGGAAACGGCGTACATGCAATCGAACCCCAACGCTTTGACGCCGTACCCACCTCTCAGTCAGTGGTCAGACCCGACGTTCGAGGAGTGCTTCGCGGTCACCTGCTTCAAGACTTTCGGCCTGCGCATCTTCAACAGCACGTACATCCTCATCTACGGCGCGGGTCTGTACAGTTTCTTCGACAACTACGACAGCGGCTGTCTCTTGACCAGTAACTGTCAGCAACAAAATGCTGCGTTGCAGGAAAGTGAGGGCATCTATATGTTTGCGTTCAATACGGTCGGCGCGTACAATGTCATGGAGATTGATGCGGTCGATGTCATTGCGGCGAGTGACAATGCGAATAGCTTTTGTGATACTCTGGCGGTGTTTGAGTATCCTTGATTGGGAGGGCGGTTAGAGGATACATGGCTGATTCGAGGGTTGTCGCTTTGGGTGGGTTTGGTGTTGCTTCGTATGTAGTCGGTGCTTTAATCTATCGTTCTGATCGTAAGACAGATGCTCACTCGCGGTGCTATTGACCAGAGGACGTGCTGGGATTGAGGATAGCAAACGCGATATCGTGATCACGTTCTCGCATTACGCAAACATGTATCTGACCTCTTCTACACCGGCAGATTATCCGCCTTACTCAATCTCCTCACACCAGCCTTCTTGCGATCCGCAGCCAGCGTCTGGGCAAACTTGCTCCTCGCGCGGATCTGCGGTCCCTTCCAGTAAAAGACATAAATGGGCAACACGATGAGACACGACAGACACGCCAGAATCGTGCTCGCGTACTCAGTCGGGTACTTGTCGCCGAGATTCGTGTACAGCGGCGTAGCGTACATGGCCGCAATACCAGCGAGGAAGTCACGGGCGAACGCATTTCCGCCCGTCGCCGACGCCGAGTAGACCCCGTACGCCGCGACCATGTAGTCGACGCTCGACAGGTAGATGGTGTAGTTCGCAATACCGACGAGGGCGGAGAAAATCATGGGCGCGATCCAGTGCACGCGCGGCGGACCCAGCGAGGTCCACGCGAAGCCGAAGAGGCCGAGCGGCTCCAGCGGCGCGGTGAACAGCAGCCAGAAGAGGCGGCGCTCGGGCTGCAGGGCGTCGGGGCCCTGTGTGCGTCGGATGTGCTCGTCGCGCTTGAACCACGGGAAGTAGCTGAAGTAGGCGAGGAAGTAGGACAGGTTGATGGGGATAAAGGCCCAGCTCTGCGCCAGGATGCCGAAGCCCCATTGCGTGTAGACCTCCGGGAAGGATTCGAGGAAGGTGAAGATCAGGGCGTCGGAAAAGCCGGACAGAAGCGAGAGACACAGCACGATGGGCTCGCGGAAGAACATCTCGAAGGGCCGCGCCCAGATCTTGCCGGCTTCTTTGAGTGAGACGCGTGGTTTCTTCAGCTCGTTTGGCCCGTAGACGTTGGGGTCTTCGCCGCTCTCGCGCATCCGTTTCGCTTCTTTGTCCATGATTATCGTGCTCCGGCATTCGGGCATGAAAAGGTGGATGGCTTGGACGGCGGCGCCAAAGATCAGCATGATCCAGAAGAACCAGGGCCAATCGAGGAAGCGCTCGATTGGGCCGCCGATGACTCCGCCGATGCTGGTGCCGATGGTTGAGGAGAGGACGATGAAGGCTAGTGGGAATTGTTGGGTTTCTGGCTCGTAGAGGTCGGCGATGAGGCCCAGTGTTACACTGCCACCGGCTGTGGACAGACCGCCCTGGAAACATTTGTCAGCCTTTGTAGCATGGTGATGCGGCGAATTCTTCCTACCAATGCGCGACAGACAACAATGGTTCCCCAGTTGGGCGCCAGGGCGCAGGGGATCTGCCAGATGTTGATCAAGAACATGGAGAGCTGAAGGATAGGCCAGCGACCAAACTCCTCACTCCACGGCGCCCACAGCTCACATCCAAAGGAGTAGAGCACAAGGTAGATCATCTGACCTACTCGCGCCTCTTGCGCGCTGATTTTCCAGTAAGCTGCGAGAGGATTGACGGCATTGGGAAAGACGGAGGTGTTGTAGTTCATGGAGATTTGGATACCAGCGACGGAGCAGAGAAGCATCCACTTCTTCCAGGTCGGCCAGCAGTATGCCAGCTTGTCGTAGCATTCTCGCTCTGTGAGTTCCCGCTTGCCATCCTCGCGAACGTTTCCCTTCTCTTCGCCATCAGTCTTCTCTCCTTCCGCGACAGCATCGTTGGCAGCTTCCGGAGAGGTGCTTCGTGGGGTGGGCTCTTCTTTTTCCGAAACGGCTTTGCTGGAATCGTGATCCTTGATAGGCTCTAGCCTTGTTCCTTCTCCCATACTCGCCATAACTGCGGTTTGATCAAAGGTTCGGGGAAGTCAAAGGTGGGGAAAAAGGCATTGCTCTTGCGATTGGAGCTACCTACAGTAATAAACAGACTCACCATGGCACCGACGAGAATGACGTGCGGTGAAGAGGTTTTTTTTTTTAACAGTACCCACTCTCACCGTTCTGCATCACGATGTGTATCGCTGTGAGAGCAGCAGTCGTTCGCCGGAATCGGGCATACAGAGGAAAGGCCAAGACAGAAAAGTGGTTCGGTCAGGATCTTCTCACCCGAAAGGGCCGGTCGGTCAGACAGTCGGCCAGAGATATGAGCGTCCTGGCCAATCACCTGGTGGTATGGACTCGGGAAACACTCGGTATCAGCTTAAAAGGCGTACTGACCCTTGAAAGCTTTCTCGGAGACGGATGCCAGCGATGACACAAATCACCTGATGTAGGAGAGATTCCTTTTGCTTATAAAGACTGACGGTGCTCCCACGTGAACGAGCAAAGGGACTTTTTGATCTGACGTTGAGGTTCATCTGTTGACACCGGCCCGGTTATTTCTGACCGCGCACAGTTCGGTCGGCAGAACTTTCCGATGCATGTTCCGATGCCAAGAAGCGACAAGAGTCAGCCGCCGAAGCTTGTCAGCTTATCCTGACTCTCGATGTGGTTTCTCCTTCCGACCATGCTGACGTCAACCATCTGAGTTACACAAACTCAATTCAGCATCTCCAGGGTCAAGCGAAGGTTCAAGCCTGCATTTCATCACCACCCACCCCTGGCTGTCACGGCATGTCAAGCCTCCGGACATTGCATTATTTTACTCTTGACGACCATGCTTTCCACCCTGACAACCATGCTTTTCACCCTGGACGATCATGCAGTCCCCGCACGATCGCTTAAATCACAGGCGGGGCTATACTACTCCATCACTGAAAGCATGATGGCTTCACCGGCCATTGCGGACAAGGTCATGCTATCTCCGCACCTGCCGCGTATATCAGAGGCCGGTACATACTGAAGCTCTCAAAGCATCATGGCTTCACCAGCCATTGCGGACAAGGTCATGCTCTCTCCGCACTTGCTGCGTAAATCACAGGCCGGGAAGCACTGAAGATTTCAAAGCATGACGGTTTCACCAGCCTTTGCGGACATGGTCATGCTCTCTCCGCACTTGCCGCGTAAATCACAGGCTGGGACATACTGAAGCTCTCAAAGCATCATGTCTCACCAGCCTTCACGGACATGGTAGGCCTTTAGCCGGGGCAGTACTTATTCTATCGTACTCTCTCTCATTCCCCTCATTCCGTCAGTCATTCCCAGTCTACCATTCTTTCTTCCTCAAAGATGCCTTCTCTCGCATCCTTCCTCACTGTCGCCCTTGCGGCATCAACAGCGACTGCATCTGCTCTCCCAAGGGCTGCACCCTTCGAGGCCGTCAAGAGACAGTCTTCTTCTTCTTCTTCTTCTTCTGGCAACTTGACTGTTGATCTGGGCTATGAAGTCTACCAAGGCCACTTGAACGAGACATCAGGAATCAACCAATGGAACGGAATCCGTTTTGCCGCACCACCAGTTGGCGCCCTTCGCTGGCAGGCTCCACAGCCTCCGGTCATGAACCGTAGTCAGGTCATCGATGCCACAAACTACGGCCCAATGTGTGTCCAGAACGGAGACGCTCCAGGACCTTCTCCTTCTTCTGGACAAGAAGACTGTCTCTTTCTCAACGTCCAGGCTCCAGCCAACGCATCCAACCTGCCAGTCTTTGTCTGGATTCATGGTGGTGGTTACGGACTCGGTAACGGCCGTCAGGACCTCGCCGCAATCATCAACGAGAATGGAAACGACTTTGTTGGTGTCAGCATTCAGTACAGACTCGGTGCTTTTGGATTCATGTCGTCCGACGAGCTGTTCAGGAGAGGTGTTGTCAACGCTGGCTTGCTAGACCAGCACTTTGCACTCCAGTAAGTAGATTGAGATTACAGATCGAGATTACTACACGAAACCTGCTAACCTTTACTAGATGGGTCCAGTCTTACATCGGCATGTTCGGTGGAAACTCCTCCCAGGTCACCATCTCTGGTGAGTCCGCTGGAGCCGGCTCTGTCATGCTTCAAGGTATGGCATATGGTGGCACTCTCGGAGACTCGCTCTTCACCAACCTCCACGTCGCATCCCCATACCTGCCCATGCAGTACGGCTACAAGGACTGGGTACCATCTCAGTCATACTACGCTTTCGCAGACCACGCTGGTTGCATGGACACCAACGCCTACGGTGGCTCGTCCAGAACCATCTTTGATTGTCTCCAAGCCCAGAACACAACCACTTTGATGAACGCAAGTGCTCTTGTCTCCGAGTCTGGAACTTTCGGCACGTGGGGATTCCTGCCTGTCACCGATGGTGTATTCATCCAGCAAACACCAAGTCAACAACTTCTCGAGAAAAAGGTCAACGGTCGCAACATGCTGTCTGGAAACAACGCAGAGGAAGGCACTCTCTTTACTCCTCAAAACATCACCACTGAGGCTGACCTCATTGCCTGGTTGCAACTCACCTTTCCTCTATTCTCAAACGACGACATCTCCCGCATCCTGCTCTTCTACCCTAGCAGCAACGCCTCGAACTCCATGCCTATGGATCGTTTCGCCACTAACGGCATGACTGGTGCAAGCGCCCTGAACGAGAGTGACACTGGTGCAGGCCAGTTAGAACGTGCCGAGAACATCTACGCAGAGACTACCTTTGTCTGCCCGTCATACTGGCTTGCCGAGGCCTACACCGACAACGGTCGCTCGTCTTACAAGTACCAGTACTCTGTTGTCCCTGCCACTCACGGACAAGACGTCTCTGTGTACTTTGGTCCACACGCTTCATACGTCGGCGCCGATATCTCACGCGCTTTCATGTGTAAGTCTCAACAACAAGTTACCACTACCAGATCGTAAACTGACGTACCACAGCTATCCTTGGCAACTTTGCAACCACAGAAAACCCATCCATCAACAACTCCATCGCCAACGGCGGCAACGACTCGACCACCGTCAACCCGGCCTCCCACTGGCCTGCCTTTTCCCTTGCCCAGCCATACATGATCAACCTGAACCAGACCGGTGGTCATGAGGTCACAGTCAATGGAACCACTACTCTCGGTATCGGTAACTTGGGTAACATCACTATTTACCAGGGACCTGGATTTAAAAACGACATCAGCCTTGTCAATGCTTGGACTTGGGAGCAGGGCAGAGGTGTTCGTTGCGCATTCTGGAGAAGTGTTGCCGCCATCGTGCCTGAGTAGGTCTACGTATTTTCAGCGTAATTGGCTAGTGTAAGATGGTAGTATGTAATGCTAGGATACGAATGACATTGCTGTACTACTTGTAAAGTCTTTATGACGTGACAGAAGTTTAACCACAAGAGAAAGACGAGTTTAATAACTGGGTTTCAACAGACCTCAGGCCGATTAGCACGCTCCGGAACCTCGGGCCGCGAATCGGGCCCAGAATCAGGGGACTCGGCCCCTAAAGCTTTCTCCACATCTCCAACTTTTTGTACTGTATCTCGTGCTTGCTGCCGACTCCAACTCCTCGACCACTAAATTTACCAAACCATCTCCTGGTCAAGCAGTCCTTTGATCGCATTTATGCCAGTATGACATACCATATCTTCCAAAGGCATCAGTTCAGGTAGCGCGCACACAGAGATCGAACATCCCTCTGCGACAATGGAGGCGCGCGGCCCGTGGGCTTTGAGGCATGTACTATAAACTGTCTCATATCAGGAGCGTTCCTTGCTTGAGATTATGCTGACACCGAGCCCAGTGGCTTGATTCTCGGCTCCATCTTTCTACCCTCCAGCGCCTCGACATCTTCTGCGCTCGGTACGTCCTCCATCGGCCAGTAAGAGTCTAGAATCCCAGAAACTAACGATCGCAAGACCGCCCCGTACACCTCGCAGCCACAGTCTTGGTCGCAGTCGCGTGCGCATGCATCGCTTTCGGGAGACTACTAGGTCGACAATCGTTTAGCGAGATCGAGCAGAAATACAGCGCCGTCCCGTTCGAAGAAGGAGGAGGAGATAAGGACTACGATGACGCATACGAGCCAGTCAGCGCACACGCCGTTCCTCAGACAATTGACTTCCGCAGACTGAGGCTGGTGTTCGTCGCGCTGATCGTGGCCGTCCTTCTCCGAGTCGAAGCATTCAGGCGCGTGGTGCGGACGCCGCAATGTAAAGCCACGAGTTACGACACCGCGCTTCTTTTTGCGCTCGCTGTGCTGGATTACGTTTTCGTTCGCCGACACGAGAAGTTTCGACCCGACGACGAGAATGAGCAGGGAAGTCTGTACGATGTGGTTGTGCAGTACCTCTCGCGGGCGCCGTGGCGGTTTCTGGTCACGACGGCAGTGTACAGCGCCAGCGCGTTTGTTGTTAGCGAGTCCTCGTCGCCGCTGAAGTCCACTTATATCTGTCCCTCGACGCTGGGCTTGGATAGGCTCATTCCTGTGATGCAGCATTTTGGCACGTTTCTTGATTTTTGCATTGCGGTTTGTGTCGGCTCTTTGGTTACAACATTGCACACTCCAAATGGGTCGAAGGGGCTTGGGAAGGCGTTTATGACTATTGGATGGGCTTTTGCGGTATGTTGGGTTCATGCTCAAGAGAAAGAAGATCGAAGCTGATATTCCGTCAGATATCTGCCGTCATCATCTGGATCGAGGGCGCTATCTGGTTTATTACTGTTCCTGACGACAGGATATGGTTGTTTACGATACCCACGCATTTTCTCTGGAGTACGATCAAGTTTGACTTCCTGGCTTGTGTTTTCTTTCTTTCTTTTTTTGCATCCGTAAGTCAGCCAAAATTGATTTCGTTGATTCCAACTCACTCCTTCAGGTTCACTACATCGGTGTCATTGCATCGATGCTGACGGCTTCATTCACCCACATCACTGCCTCGGCGATAGGCTTTGTCTGGGCAAACTTGCATCCCTTCCCGCCTCGAGCAGACGGCCAGGGCTTCGTTCATTTCGGCATCATGTTTGTCAGCGTTCTCGCATTCTTCGCTTTTCGAGAAGCACACAAAAGTACTTCGAACCATGGGACCAGACCTGTTGTTTCGCTTGGAGCTCTGCTCGGAGTCCTGGTAGTCCTCTTCATTCTACGTTCTATAGCCTTTGTGGCACGAACGTCCTCTGTGTCCTTTCACCCCATCGACCTTATGATTTACGACGCTCAAGTTAGCCACGAAAAATATGTACAGCAAGCGACGACAAGTGATAATTTGGACCAAGCAGTTTCAGAGTACAAGCGCAGATACGGTCGGAATCCACCTCCTGGGTTCGACAAGTGGTACGATTTTGCCGTTGAGCTTAATTCCACGATTATCGACGATTATGATAATATCTACAACGACTTGCTCCCCTTTTGGTCTCTACCACCTGCGCTCATCCGCCATAATCTCTACGAACTCACTTCAAACCCATGGAATGACGTCGGTGGTATTAGTGTACGAGACGGCAAAGCCGATATCAGCCCAAACGACATGGCTACTCACAGGTGGATGCTCGAAGGTATTGTCAGCATGATTAGTCAATTCGAGGAATGGTTACCAGATATGGATCTGGGCTTCAATATGAACGACGAACCTCGAGTCACAGTTCCTTACAACAGCATCCAGGACATGCGTCGTATAGGAAAAGGGAATCATGACCACAACCCAACAGCTCGAAAAGACTGGAGTGAGGACCGAGCAAGCGGCTGGGAGATGACTTCTAAAGAGCCCCTCACCTACACGCCCTTCACAGAAAAGTCCTTCCAGCGAACCTTCCGTGAGTGGGGAAACAGCGCCTGCCCACCATCTTCTCCAGCGGTGACGCAAAACCACTGGGACGTGAGCACCCTCTGCACGACCTGCACAAACGCACACTCCCTCGGCGCCTTCCTCGCAAACTGGACCCTAAGCGCCGACATCTGCGCCCAACCCGACATGTCCAACCTGCACGGCCTGTACCTCTCTCCCGCCGCCTTCAAAGCATCCCACGACCTCCTCCCAATCTTCTCGCAGTCCAAAGCCCACGGCTACAACGACATCCTGTACCCGTCCGCCTGGAACTACATGGACAAAGTCGCCCACGCGCCGACCAAAGAACACCCAGACAAAGACTACTACAGCAAATCCTCCACCCTCTTCTGGCGCGGCGCCACCTCCGAAGGCGTGTCGCCCGGCACAGGGACATGGACGGGCATGACGCGCCAGCGCTTCCTCTCCGTGACCAACGACAACAACCTCACCGCGCCCGTGCTACTGCCCTACCCCTTCGCGCCGCGGGGCAAGATGGCGTACGTCTCGGCGCCGGTATCCTCTCTACGCGCCTCAATAACAACCAACGTGGCGCTCGTGGACACGATCGCGCGCTGCGGCGAGCCGGACTGCAGCGCGCAAGCGGCGCAACTCGGACCGCTCGCCAAACCCGTCGATTTCCAATCCCACTGGCGCCACAAATACCTCCTCGACCTCGACGGGGCGGGCTTCAGCGGCCGGTTCCTGCCCTTCCTGCAGAGCGGGAGTCTGCCGTTCAAGGCGGCGCTGTTCCGCGAGTGGTTCGACGACCGCTTGGCCCCGTGGGTGCATTTCGTCCCGCTCGACGCGCGCGCCCATGGCCTCTGGGCTACCCTGATGTATTTCTCGGGCTTTGAGGGGTGGATCAAGGGAAAGAGGGTCAGTGTCCCTGCGCGAGAGAAGGAGGGCCGCCAGATGGCGTTGGCGGGGAAGGAGTGGGCGAATAGGGTCCTGAGGAAGGAGGATATGGAGGTTTATATGTTTCGGCTGTTGCTGGAGTGGGGCCGTGTTACGGATGATAGAAGGGATGATTTGGGATTTGCTGGTGATGGTGGGGGCACCGGTGGTGGGGATGAGGCCTGGGCGCTGCAGGAGGACAGTTGATGTGGAACGCGTACGATATTGTATAGTGACAGTACATTGAATGGTATTTACTCCGGCCTCATCCTCGCAGTCTCTCATCTGTATAGGCCCCTCACACGCCTCTCATCTACCGCCTGGGCACACCACTGACACCAGCGCCGATAACACTAGGCAGATCCTCACCACCCATAGTCAGAAGGGTGCCAATGGCCCAACTGATGAGGAACATAAGCCCAACACTGAAACCCGCGAGCAACCAGAACGGCGCAACAACGTCCTTCTTCTGACACGCCGGCCCGCCCCACTGCGTAGTCTTCTTAGTACCGTCTTTGTTCGTCCTCACATCAGCGCTGCACGCGCACATGTAGCACTTGGCGCCGCCGCCGCCGGCGTCTTTGTCCGTGAACTTCAATTGACAGGAGCCGTGGCCCGTGCAGTTGCGGGTCATGCTCTCGCAGGTCGAGAGGGAGGGGAAGCATGCCGGGAGGATGCCGCGGAGGACGGTACTGTTGGTGTTGTTCCTGTTGGACGCGAGGGCCGAGGGGCTGGATGCGGAGAGCGTGTCGAGCGACGAGGCTTCAATGGGGATTTCTTGCTGCGATCGCTTGTGAAGATACGAGTGCGAGTGCGTGGGCAGGCTGTAGGCGCCGTAGCTGGCGTGTTTGAGTCCCTTGAAGTGGGAGGGCATGTTCAGGACGTAGATGTCGTAGCCTTGAGCGATGTGCTGGGCGAGGCGCTCTGGGAGCTTGGAAATGTTAGGGGTGGTTTTATATATGCTGAGACACAACTTGTACTGACCTCCGCGACGTCGGACTCGACGATCTTGCTCAATGTGTTCTTCTTCCACTCGTTACTGGAGTGCTCCTCCATCCACTTGTCTTGAGCTACAAGGCCGCTGAAAAGCTGCTCCGTCTCTTTCGTTGCGGGGATGGGTGAAATGTCGAATTGCTGCATCGAAGCAGTTGATTGAGAGTCGATGAGTGCTAGACAAATTGTCAGGTTCAGCTTCCATGTCTATCTGAGTTGCCATACCGAGTGCCTCCTCGCCGTAGGTCAGAATCAACTCAACCGGGGCTGATCGTCGCGAGGCAAAAGTATCCTGCTGTTGGAATACGTTGACCAAGTCCAGCTTCTCCTCTGTCGATTGTCCAAACTCGTGGAATTTGTCCAGACCCATGACCGACGCGATCAAAACTCTGGCGGTATCTGGTGTGATCTGTCTATGTTGCGCCTTCGTCCTTGATTGTGCTGGGAAGACCATCAGGTGGCCAGTCTCGGTGGCTGCTTGTGCGAGACATGCCACGGCTGGTAGCCACAAGCTGAGTGAGAACCGCATGATGGCGGTATGTGGGTGACGAGGGGTGGGAGATGTTGCTAGAGGTGGTGATAAGGTGTACTTCTTTCTGGTTGATACAGGACGTCAGCCTTGGCATGGACTGAGGCTCTGCGGGCTTCGGTTTGCGGACCGACTGCGCCTGCGAATGCGGAGACCCTTGGAACATGATGGATGATGGTATGCAACCGTCTCCAAATATCATCCACTTCACTTCGCTTTACATTCTGCCTACGTTGTCACGGTCTTTGTTTCTTTTGTTTCTATTGCTTGCCGCCTATGATACCCCTTTGATCACTTTTCGCGGCCCACGCTCATAGAAACGAATTACGAAACCAATACTCTCACCTCCGCAAATTCGCCTCCATGTACCGACTACAGAGGGCACCTCGCTTACAGTCAATACTCTGCGCTCAAATCTCTCGGCAAGCATTCCGTCCGATATCACGATGGTCAAAAGCCGCAGATGAGAATGTCCGTCAGGTGAGACTCGTTTCGCCAGTCTTCAACACCCGGCGATTAGCGACCTTTGCACTCTATACTGGCTGCCTTGGATCGTATGTGTACTGGTTGTCTCCGGAGGTGGAATTCGAGGTGGAGGAAGTACCAGTGGATGAGCAAGGGAAGGTCATCAAGCCGAGTGAAGGAGCAGGACCTGACGAGGACGAGTTTGCGGATTCAGACTCGTGGTTCATACCCATGACATGGGCGACCAAATTACCGAGGACGTTTTACAAGGGCTCAGATGCGGAATGGCAAGAATTCAGGAAGATGGCGACGGATAATACACGACAGAAGCGGATATATGGTAGGTACAACAGCTCCTTGTCATAACGTACGATGCTGATCTCGAAAAGGTGATCTCGTGGCCGTCGTCTTGCACGGCGTGATCCAGCACAAGCAAATATCACGAGCCCTTGGTAAGGACCCAAAAGTCGGCAAAATCTGGCTAGACGTCACGTTCCCAGACGGGCCACCGCAAGAGTACTCGCGGAAAGGCGTCGAGATGTGCAAGGACGGTAGTGTTTTCTGGTCAGAACAGCGCATCACACAGCAAGAATACCAACGCACGATGCGCGCACTCTGGCCGACAGCTCTCCTCAGCAGCCTACACGCCTATTGGAAGACGATGTGGGGCTTCCAGACGCAGAAAATCCGGGCCTCGCTGGGTCTAGAGACGAAGCCCGAGCCAGGCACACCCGAGCACCGCGCGAACCACCTCCTGCAATTTCTGCAAGCGCAGCAAGCGAGCAAGCAAGCGCGCTCCCTCGGCAAAGCACAAACAGACCCCCAATCAAGCGTGACCGAGCGCTCGCAATCCGGGCTGGAATCCACGACTACCGACAACCCCTCCAAGCCCTCCGCCTCTTCCTCCCCGGACGAGAAGCCATGGTACAATGTACCCATGCCATCCGTACACCCTGGCCTGCCCGGCGAGGAGATGGAGCAAGTGATCGCAACAACCATGTTCGCGCACACACTGACGAAGAACTGGGGCGGCGGCACCAAAGAGCCGCCGCGCGGCACATTCGTCGTGTCCGGGCTGATACAGATGAAAGGCTCCAAGAGCCAGATCACGCTTGACGTACAGGCATTCTACGATCCGCGCATCAGCCGGTTTGTGGTCGTCAACGTCAGTCCGAAGATGTTCAAGAAGTGGAGTCAGTCGCCTAGGGGTGGGCCTTAAAGGGACGTGATGGTCGTGATTTGACACAATGTGACCCGTCAGTCTAGCGAAGGATTGGGGTTTTGCGGCTTTCTAGCGAGCGTTGTTTGCATTGGGCGGGGGCATTGGAAAGAATAGCGTTCGTCCTTTCGTTCAGATACCTTTCGTGCAAATTTTCCATTCGATTCGTTTTCCACTTCGTTTTGTCCCACCTCGTTGTTTCCGAGCCGCGCAGGGTATGGTTTCGTCACACGTGAACTGTCACGAGAAGGTTCAATTACCGATCTGTCGTTCTCGCCGCTTCCATCAGGACTCACGTTCGGTGCCTGCGACAGTGTCTCAAACATCCTTCCTGCATCACCAAGATAAGTTTGCTGCCTAACTGGCTACTCCGCCTTCACATCCAGCAAACTTCACGCCCCCCCCTCACAACCAGCTATATACCCCACCCACACACCTCTCCCGTGCAAAACTCCCCTTTCTCTCCCCGTAGTTCTCCAGAGTCGTGCTTCCCGCCTGTCTCCCGCACGGTGAGGTGCGGGTAGACACGCTGTGGTCGCCCGCGCTGGAGGGTCTCGCGCCGCTGCGATTCGCGTATTAAGGTCAGAGTTTGATGGTATCTCGTCACGTGGGGGCTGCTTGCGAGGCTTACCTACGGATGAGAGGGAAGTGCGGCTTGAAGAGACTCTAGTTTGGACGTGGGAGCTTTTTTTCATCTTGTCGCTGGCCTTTGTTGTGCTGGTGAGAGAAGAAGAAGAAGAAGACGAAGGAAATAAGTCGTTGTGTCATGGAAACGCTTGAATTGTCGTCAACGATTATTTAACATAGCTATAAGCAGACGACGCATTCTGGTATCTCAATAAACTGTACAAGCACCTTCGACCATCGACCACAACACCTCACTTATGCCCTCTCACCATCCTCGTCAGCTACAGTTCCAGCGGTGCCGTAGCCGGGCCTCTTGACACCTTGAGCGCGGCCAGTAATGTCCTGCCATGTAGCGTTGAACCTACGACCGGTACTGGCAAGCAACCCCTCCTCTTCTTCCTCCTGGAGATCTTCATCGAGCTGCTCTTCGTCCAAGTGTGGGGTGCGGAACAGCATCACGACAAAGACAATCATGAAGATGCCAAGAAAAGCGAATTGAGCCCAGAAATCGATGACACCGAAGAACGGAAAGTTGATGGTGGTGCGGTTGAGGAAGGTCGATACCACGGACGGAGTGCAGACCATACGTGCGACCTCTGCGTTGCGCGCGTTCTCGCGGCAGGCGCGAATGGCATTACGGTGGTTGCTGCAGTCAGGTTGCTGGTCGCCATTGTGGAATGGGCGGTCACAGTAGGTTTGTGGACCGAAGGTGGCGTATTGGGGCGCGACCATCATCGCGATAGCGTAGTTGATGGCCAAGACCATGAGAGTGAGGAGTACGGTCGCCATGAGAAGTGCTTGAGGTGAAGTGTGGCCCTTGCGAATCTTGAACAGGGTTACCCACAGGAAGCGGATGCCGATTGTTGCGATACCGACTACGGAGGCGGTGAAGAAGATCATGGTGAGGATCAGGAAAACGACGTAATCAATTGGGAAGACTTTGGATGATACGACAAAGAGCCAGTTTACCGGGTTGAAGATCTTGTTATGTGCGAGGAGGTAGCCGCAGTTGGACTTGCAGGTCGAGTTCTTGATTTTGTCAATGGCTGTGATGAGCATGCTTGCCCAGATGACAAGGACGACGATGATGAGCAAAAGACCACCGATGAGCTTGAGCGGACGGAAGATGGCTTCCATCTTGTGCCATATTTTGATGAACATGTTTTGGCCCTCTCCAGTGGCCTCGGCGGCAAGGCGCTCCTGGCGAACAAGTGTACGCTCTTGACGGACCAGTTGCTCGAGCTCTCTACGGTCACGGGCATCGAGTCCACCCTCGCGACCTTCGTTACGACCTTCGAGCTGTCTCTGGCGTTCTCGGTTCTGAGCGAGTTGCGAAGCGGTGGTGGCTGCCATTGATGGGGCTGAGATGCGAGGGGCAGTCTTGATCAAGGTCAAGGGCAAAAGAGCCAGACCCGGGGCGGTGTATAAACAGTATAGAACAGTGCCAATGGTGATCAAAAGTCCAATTGCAAATGTCAATGCCCGCTCGCCATGGTTCTCGCGAAGCAGATCCTCGAAGAAACCGAGATCCATGTTCTTTCCGTCTCTGTGAGAAGCGACCGGGATGAAGAATCCTACCAAGAAGATAATGACAACCAGCAAGACGAAAGCGATGGTGTACTTGAATGCACCCCAAAGACGGCGCCCAACGGTCTGATGTTCATCACCCTCGTCATATTCCTCGTGCCAAAAGTATGTGAAAGGTACCACAACCAGGCAGAGCAGTGCGTCCAAGCTGTAAAGAGTGTAGTATGCGACCTTGAGCTGGAACAGAATGTTGTCGACCTCATCCGGCGTGGCCCAATCCTTCTTGCGTCCGAGTCTGCGGTTGGTGGTGGAGGAAGTCAATGCGATGTCGACTGGCATGAGGAAAACGGTAGCCAGGAGCGACATCATTGTGAAGATGCAGACAATGGTGACTGCAACAGAGCGCTCACGCGGTGTCTGGTAGAGGTAGACAAAGATGGACGAGACCACCAACAGAATGCCGATCGCAACGGCGTAAGTCACCCATATCAGGCTGGTTTCGATCAAAGCCATGGTATTGACAAGTAGCCTTCAAAGGCTCTGTGTATCAAATACTGCGGATTAAAAGGAAGAAGCCCTTTCTTCCGAGTGTGCTGGTGTGGGAGATTGATGAGAGTTTGGTCTGTTGGAGAAACGAAGCGAAGCGCAGCCTAGAAGTTGGTTTCTGCCCCGCGTCATGCTGCAGGAAGGAGCTCAGACTGACTCGGTGGTGGTCTTGGCACCAGATTGCGCGCTTGAGCCGCGTTCTCCAATGAACGACTTATTCGTAATTATATACTCCTTCTCAACTACTAACGTTATCTTCAGCGATTGAGCGGTGAAAAGACGATGCTGACCGCGCGATGCAGTGCTATACCGAGCTCATACAGCCATCAGCGGTGACTCATGCCATCTCACTCTCCTTTTGTTCGTCATCTTCGACCAACCTGATCGTTGCCAAAACCTCCTTATTACAAGTCTTCTCTGTCAAGAGTGTACAACGGACCTCTTCACATCAGCAAGACTCGAACGAAGAGCAGTCCTTAGAAGGTGAAGGTGGATTTGCGAAGCTCGAGACGAAAGCGCGTCTAGTCTTGGTTGGAGAGTACTCACTCTCAGGTACAGTAACCTCCCTGGCAAGGATAAAATCTGCGGATACTAGATCAGGAGGTGAAGCGCTGCTTGTGTCATTCAAGGATGCGAAAGTCAGTTTGATCGAGTGGGATCCGGAGAATTACCGCATCTCGACCATTTCCATCCATTACTACGAAGGGGACAAAGTACAGTCTGCACCGTTCGGACCGGCGCTCGGCGAGTGCGACAGCAAATTGACAGTCGATCCTCGGAGCCGATGCGCTGCTCTTAGATTTGGTGTCAGGCATCTTGCGATTATACCATTTCGACAAGCAGGAGACGACATTGCTGAGGCCGAGGACTTTGACCAAGATGAGCCTCGGCCGGCCAAAACAGAGCGTAAGGAAGATGCGCAGGTCGACGGCATCGGCATCTCCAAGCCAACACCATATGCGGCATCGTTCGTCCTACCTTTGACTGCCCTCGATCCAGGCCTGACGCACCCTGTTGATGTTGCATTCCTGTACGAGTACCGAGAGCCAACATTCGGAATCATATCGGCCAATAAGGCGGCTTCTCAAGCGCTTTTGGAAGAGCGCAAGGACATCCTGTCCTATACCGTATACACTTTGGATCTGGAGCAACGAGCATCTACCACATTACTCTCTGTGACTGGCTTACCCTACGACATTTCTCGAGTCATCCCTCTTCCTCCTCCCATCGGAGGTGCTCTTCTGGTCGGCGCAAACGAGTTGATACATGTGGACCAATCTGGAAAGACCAACTCGATTGCCGTCAATGAGTTTGCAAAATTGGCGTCGAATTTCTCCCTGTCTGACGAGTCGCATCTTGCGCTACGGTTGGAGGACTGCGTAATCCAACCTCTTGGCAATGCATCCAGTGATCTCCTGATCGTGCTCAACACTGGCGCACTGGCAATTCTGTCTATCCGCAGTGACGGTCGTAACGTCTCGGGGTTATCTATTCACAAGGTCGATGATACACAAGGCAGTAATTACGCGGCTTCCATGCCAACCTCGTCCGCGGATCTGGGAAAAGGTAGGTTGTTCATCGGAAGCGACATGGCCGACTCGATCGTACTCGGCTTCTCCCAAAAAACACAACAGATATCCTTGAAGCGAAGTCATTCACAGATGGTGAGCGAAGACCTTGGTGTAGAGCTCGATGAGGAAGATTTGGAGGACGATGATGATGCTGATGACGACCTCTATGGAGGCGAACCAGTCAAGGTGAAGAAGACCGCCTCGCATACTAACAAGCCATCATCACCATCGGATTACATTTTCCGACTACATGATACGCTTCCGTGTCTTGGACCGATCAATTCTGTTTGCCTTGGCAAGCCTGCTCTGATTGGTCCAACGAAGCGTTCTACCACTCGTGAACCTCCAGTCAGCCTTTTCGCAAGTGTTGGTCGAGGTGCAGCTTCAACGCTGGCGGCGATCCAACACGAGATCGTCTTTGATGTTGTTTACTCGTCAGAAGTGCCAGCGACTCGTTCGTTGTGGAGCGTAAAGGTAAAGCGACCAGCGGCGCCTGGTATTCCAGAGGCTACGACTGGACAACAAGACGGCCAGGTAGGCTCCGAATCGAATACTCAGCTCGATGACTACTTGATCGCATATGACTTCGACGGAGAGGCCCCGGATGCGTCGAAGATCTACAAAATCAAACAGGACTCAACAACGACTTCAGAAGATCCGTGGACGCAAGTCGAAGGCACCGAATTCGAAAGTGAGGGCGAGACCACTAACGTGGGGGTCCTCTCAAGTGGGACTCGAATCATACAAGTCCGGAGTAGTGAGATTCGAACATATGACACAGGTAAGTCTGCTCATGCCAGTAATTTTTTTATCGAAGCGTGCTACTGTACACTGCCGTATCGGCGTTTTGAGGCCATGTTTTGTCATGTGGCCCGATTTGGCTTCACGAGAGCATCAAATGCTGGTGGTTCAGACAGATCAGATAGCAGCAAATGTCATTTCTTCACCTAAATTTGCCTTTCCTACTCATGCTATTTGACAATGAACGGTGACTGACTTGAACTTGTAGACCTTGGACTGTCGCAAATCCTGCCAATCATTGATGAGGAGACCGACGAAGAGCTTACAATCGTCCACTCATGCATCTGCGACCCATACGTCCTTGTCATTCGCAACAACTCAACGATTCAGATACTACAAATGGACAAGAGCGGTGATCTAGAAGAGATTGAAGCTGGCGACGAGCTGACCTCGCTCAAGTGGATATCTGGATGTATCTACCTCTCAGAGCATAGTGGTGGACAAGGATTAGCTTGCTTGTTGAGCGAGAGAGGAGGACTACACGTGTGTTCGCTCTCGGTCTTTCTCGTTTTGATAAAGCTAATTGTCGTTCTAGATCTTCAGCCTCCCCGACCTCAAGCATGCGGTATACGTTGCATCCGCACTGTCAGATCTCCCACCAGTACTGTCCATCGAGGAGAAGCAGCGAAGAGGTGGTGCGCGAGAAACTCTGACTGAGGTTCTACTCGCAGATCTAGGCGATCAATCCTGTTCGTCGCCCTACCTCATACTTCGTTCTTCCATGGACGACGTCACGCTTTATGAACCTTTTCGATTTCCCGTGACTGCCAACAAGCCATTTCTATCAGTTGACGGGCTGCGATTCCGCAAGGTACCAGGCTTGCACGTACCAAGATATAACGAGGAGGGGGAGACACAATCCACAGAACCCATGCGAGTGCTTCCCAACGTCAGCGGGTACAAGACAGTCGCGATGGCGGGAGCTTCTCCGTGCATGATCTTGAGGAGCGCAGCCAGTCATCCGCGTATCGTCGGCCTGCGGAGCAAGTCCATTCGAACCCTCACGGCACTCAGCACCCCAGTATTTAGCAACGGGCTCGCAACAATCGATCAAGATGGCGATCTACATCTCTGTCAGCTACCAGATCAAACATACTACACCAACGGCGGATGGTCGATCCGCAAGCTCTCCGTGCTACCGCCGGAGCACCAAATCCACCAAATCAGCTACCACTCAGAGCGCAACGTCTACATCCTCATCAGCAGCGAAGAGACAGATTTCTACCTCCCCGAGGACGACTACAAGCCCCACGAACTCGACGAAAACATCACCCTCCGCCCACGCGCCCAGCAATTCCACATCCACCTGCTCTCGCCCTCGACCAACGCCATAATCTCATCTTACCCCTTCCAGACCTACGAAGCCGTGACATCACTCAGCGTCTCGCCGCTCGAGATCTCCGAGAACACACACGCGCACCGGCTCCTCGTAGCCGCCGGCACCATCACACAACGCGGCGAGGCCTACGCCGCCAAAGGCTGCCTGTACGTCTGGGACATCGTGACCGTGGTGCCCGAACCCGGACATCCAGAGACAGGGCACAAGCTGCGTCTGGTGTCGCGCGAGGAGACGCGGGGCGCGGTGACGGCGCTCGCTGGCATCGGCGGCGTGCTGGCGACGGGCCAAGGCGCCAAGATGATCTTCCGCGGCCTGCGCGAGGACGGGCAGAACCTGCCGATCGGGTTTCTGGACGCGCAGACGTACATGTCCTCGATCAAATCGCTGGGGGGTTCGAAATTGTGGCTGGCGGCCGATGCGTTCAAGGGAGTTTGGTTCGGTGGGTTCGCCGAGGAGCCGTATAAAATCACGCTGTTCGGGAAGAGTCGCGCCAAGATGGAGGTCGTGGGCGCCGAGTTCCTCCCCTTCGCAGGCGCGCTGTATATTCTGGTTGTCGACGCGCACATGGATCTGCACGTCCTGCAGTACGAGCCTGAGAACCCCAAGAGTCTGGCGGGCCAGCGCCTCGTGCATCGCAGTACGTTCCACACGGGCCATCTGCCGCGCGCGATGATGCTGGTGCCCTCGACGCTGAAGGCGTTCGAGGAGCAGGCTGATGAGGTCGAGGCCGAGGCCGATATGCTTGACGGCGGAGACGCGGACAAGCCGGACGCGAGGATGATGCACGTGCTCGTCGCCAACGCGAGTGGCAGCGTCGGCCTCGTCACGCCCCTCGACGAGACGACGTATCGGAGGCTGTCGGCGCTGCAGGGTAGCTTGTCGAGTATCCTCGAGCATGCCTGTGGCCTCAACCCGCGGGCTTACAGAAACGTGGAGACGGAGGAGGGACTCGGTGGCGCGAGGGGTGTGGTCGATGGTGATCTCATCTGTAGGATCGGGGAATTGGGCGCGCCGAGACGCAATGAGGTGCTCGCGAGAGCGGGTAGTGAGCCGTGGATGCTGAGGAGTGATTTGGAGATCCTGGCGGGGGGCGGGTTGGGGTATTTGTGATGATGGAATTGGAATTTTTTCGAGTGCTTGCTAGCTACATTCCGTGATGTAGAGCCTGTTGTGTCGTTGCTTCTATCTGTGACTGCCATTCCTGTGCGAGCTGCGTGGCGGTGATATCGTCGGCGCCGCGGGCTCAGTGCACAGCTCCTGCGGCTCGTGTCAAACGGACAGTCGGGCAGGCAGTAAGGTCAGATACGCCCACCTGCCTCCTCGAACACTTCTAACTCTTGAACTTAGCGGGTACTTTGCGTCTGCAAGGTGTACGGAAGATACTGTTCATGCAGCAGAAGGCACAAGGACTCCGGGTACAGATGAACAAAGAGCTGATATGTATATTGTTCAGTATCTACTCAATCCAATATCTGACAACATACATATAAGACAAGAGACATGACAATCCCCCCTTCGTCGTCCTTCATCAAAAATGGAACGGAGGAGCCGAATCGCCCATAGCAGCAAACACAGCATCGATATCCTTTGCAAGCTGCTCAGGCAACGGACCCGCCTCGATCGCGTCCAAGCTGCTGTGAAGCTGGGACAACTTGGACACAGCGAAGATGATGGCGTCGCCGTACTGGCCGTCCAGAATGCTGTGATAGGCTGTCCAGCGCAACGCAGCGGCGTGTCCGCTGATGTCGTGCTTTGCGGCGTCTTCGCGAACCCGTGAGATAGCGGTCGCGACTCCTGGCTTGCCGTACAGGCTGCTGAAAAGGGCGCCGATTTTGTTCTGTGTGATGGTTGATCAGCTTGGAGGGATTTGGCAAGGGCTCGTTCATCGCGAACATACGTCGTCCTTCCAGCGTGAGGAATCGGGGTTGGCTTCGGCGAAGATGCCTGCGGCCGCAGCACTGAGAGTCGTTAGATGTGGTATGGAACCCTTTGGCGGCATCTAGACTGACCTGTAAGCAAAGAAACTCATGTTGTGCTTGCGCAGCAGCGGAAACAGGGCTTCTTCACCACCGCGTACGAGGGCATTGTATACGCCTTGGTACACACTCGGCACGATGTAGCCATGCTTCTGGCAGACATTGACGAACTCCTCGACTTCATTGGGTGCATAGTTCGACAGGCCGAATTTCTTGAACGCGCCCTCTTTGGCGGCTGCATCCATGGCCTTTGCGACTTCCTCGAACGGTGTTTGACGATCTGGAATGTGCAAGAACATGGTCTCGACCTGCTCGGTCTTGAGCTCGGCAAGAGACTTTTCGATGCTGGCTTTGACCTTGTCTGCTTCGTGGGCGCCTGGTGGTCCGCTGTGGACTTTTGTGTGGATCACAAATCTGGACGCGGCATTTGCTTGACCAAGGCACGCCTCTGAACCGGGATACAGGCTGGCGGTGTCGATTTGGCGATAGCCGCGCTTGTAAAAGACGTCTAGCAATTCCTTGACATCCTCGGGTTTGTTGAAATGGGCAATGCCGGCATCTCCAGTGCCAACCTGAGATATCGTGAGCCTGATGTACAGCGCTAGGAGCCATGACATACGGTATGAGTGCCGAGAATGATGTTTACAGGCTTGCTTGGAGAAGGCATGCTGATTCAATCTTGCTGTGGGAATGGTGTAAAGGGGACAATGGGAAATGGTTTGATCGAAACATGGTAGGCTGGCAACCTGGTATTTATAATATCATTGCGGGTCACGCTAGTCGACAGCTGGTGAACCCGAAGCTATAATGCCGCATCTTCCGCATCTTCGTACGTGTTTCTTTGTAATGTCATAAATGTCCACACATGTCGGCACATCGTTTCTGCGAGTGATGCCTGGAAGATGTTTTGACAAGTTATCAACAATGTCCGCAAGTTCCCACGTAGAGCGTTCTCGTAACGGTACAATTAATTGTCCGCGAAGGAACAGACATTTGTCAGCAGAGACTCAGTTAGCTCAGATCTAATCGAAACCTCATGGCATCGCAATCTGTGGTCAAGATGCATCAAGATGCGTGCAGCACTCCAGAACCCATCATGTGTCGCTTGCGCTCAGTCAAAACGCAGATGTAGCAAGGATCGTCCTGCCTGTCAACGATGCTCAGAACGAAGCGAGTCTTACATCTATCGAACCCGGGACAAGCGCCAACGACGAGGTCATATTAGTACTCACTGTGCCGTGGAACAAGAAGAGACAGAGACATACAGTGCCGTCAATGGCCCGTTGCCAGATCTAACCGTGGACTGGTCGAATTCATCTGTCACATCTATCGTTGTGTGAGCATTGGACACGCGACGTGCGACGGTACTGTAATGGTCACAGCACGCCGTGGGCTGTATGATGCTAGCACGTCCGCAAAGTGGTTCGATATGTGTAACAGCGCCACTGAACCACTGCTCGTGCCGCCTCTTCAAACATCTTCTTGGATGGCTCAGCACTCGAGTGATGGTGTGGATGATCTTGTGATTGCGTACTGGAGCCATTTTGTTGAGCCGGACAAGATGGTGTGCTGGGTTGACCGAGGGAGATGTGGGCATGCTATAAGTGTATAGATCAAAGACATTGTATAGACTGAATGAATGTTAGACTGCACTCTACTTTACAGTCTGTCTATAATAACTGCTTCTGGGTTCGGTGTCCAGCTCCTGCAGCTCGCAACAAGCAGGTAGCTCAGCAGGCAGGGTTGAGCACGGCCCATCTGCCTCCTCGAATGCTTGCATCTCGTAACTCGGCGGGTACTTTGCGTCCCGCAAAGAGTCCGGAAGCGAAGCATCTTTGCAGTCTGTGATCCATGCGTGCTGTCTTGATTCCAGTACAAGCTTCTTGTCTTTCTTCCGCCGCCGAAAGAACACGCCGACGCCCGCCAGCGAAGCCAAGACAACAGCGCCCACGCCAGCGCCGATTGCTGCTTCAGCAACGATGGACAAGCTGCCGCTGTGCCCACCGGTCGCGGAAGCAGCAGAACTAGCGGTAGAGACGGGAGGGGTAGCGACGCGGACTGTGGCATCAGGCAAAGGCTTCCAGTACCCTGACCACGTGGACACGAACTGTTCATCTGGGTCTCCAGGGAGTGCGGTGACGTTCGCCGAACTAGAAGCAATGTTCTGGTATGATATACCAAGGCCTTCTTGATTTAGACCTGGGCCAGGGGCTTGCGCTAGCCAGGAGACGGCTGTGTTCCAGTTACGTCCGAGGAGTGCTGCTTGTAGGAAGGCGCGGCCGAGAATGTAGGGTTGGCCTCGGTCGGGCGTGAATGGTCGACATGGGAAGTATGGTACTGGCTGTGTTTGTCCGCTGAGGAGAGGGCCGAGAGTGAGGTTTAAGAGCATGAATGGTACTTTGATAATGACGTTTTTTGTACTGCCTGTCGCTGGTGGGAATATGAAAGACAGATATGTTGGTGATGACACAATCTTTTCATAGTCTGGATGGTTGACTTGCCAGAGATAGTAGCCGCTGCTATTGTCGAACATGACTGGCAGGAATGCTGCAATTGCGTCGCAAGTCTGCCGGGGCAGAGACAGGTATGGTCCTTGTGGATCTGGAGATGCACTAATTTGTTTGTTGTCTCCGTTTGAATCGACGAGGAGTCCGCTCTTTGACGTGAAGTTGAATGGCGATCCCCCTGTTTGTACCCCTATACCGATATCTAGCAGAGAGGGTGAACCGTTAAAAGTGGTGGATGCTCCTATCATCCTACCCTGGTCGTATCCACCAAATATCAAGGAGATGGGATATTGTAATGCTGCTGACCCGACTTGTAATGTGTGTGAGAATGATGGGGTGATGTTATGATACCAGAAGTATCCAGGCAGGTTCCAGGTCACAATGGAATTTGTAGTGCCAAAGTTTTGAGTCGCAGATCCTCCATTTTCATCGCCAGCTCCGAGCGCAAGGTATCCTACCTCCATAGCAGTGGTGTTCTTGTAGCTGGGTGTGATGTAGCTCATATTGCTGATAATGACTGTACTGGTGTTGTATCCTGTGGCACCATCGCTAGAAGCGCTCCACCCGACATTCATGGTTTGTGCGTAGATACTGCCATTCATGTACACACCAGAGTCGGCGTTATTTTTGGTATAAGGTGTGAATGAGATGGGAAAATCATTCGCAGTCTGATCCACATCTGTCATATTAGAAGTGCCTCCGGTACCACATAGACCTGTCGAATTGCTGCCACAAGATGTTGGCGAGATGACAAATGACGTGAAGGTTCCACCAGGAAACAGGTCAAGTGACTTCCACTGAGACTGGTCAGACCAGCCTGACGGGTAGCCTCCATAGTTCACAGTTACAGCTCCCCATGGACCGTCCTGACTATAGTAGCGACTGCTGGGTGGTACAGCGACGAACTGCTGTGCGTGGCAAACGAGCCAGTATAGGCTGAGAAGTGTGATGAGCCTGAAAGACATTCCAGCCGCAGTCATACTGTCACTTGACATAGATCTTGTGTAACAGTGGGTGTATAACCGCATCCGTCAGACGTAGAAGCTGGAGTTAACAGGAAGAGAAGATGTGTAAAAGAAATCTCGGAGAGTATCGCTACTCTCAAACACACTGACTATGCAGAGATACCATGTTTTCTCTCATCAAAGACATGGTCAGTGGCCATGGATTGCACGACGAGTATACCTTTCCCACCAAGATGGTCATTAACGCTGGATTGGGAACTAGTGAGAAGTGCATCGTGCACTCCTGCGGCACAGAGCGCTTACGATAGACAGATTGCGTTTACTCTCGTTTACTGTGGAAGAGATTCCCACGCCGAAGGTACTAACCGCTTTTTGAGCTGGGTATGCGAGGAAGTTGTGGTGTGTCGGCGCTTAAAGGCGCGCCGAACGCGATTCATTGATGTTTCGCGTTTGCAGGTGTGGACCAAGAACAAGCACGACCGTTTTTTCGATTGGTGACAGCGCGAACCAAAATCGAGCCATATCAGCTTGACCTTGAATAAAGGCGTAGGAGGGCAAGTAATCTAGGAACAATATTTGATCGAAAGACTCATGATGGGATCAGAGAGGGCCGACGGTCTGGAGCCGGAACCTTCCCCATGTTGCGCCAGCCACGGGTGTCAAGACCAGGCTTTGCAGAGCCATGATCGGCACAGTACATCTGTCTACCGACTGTACCTTACAGTCCTCTCCCAGTTCACACCTCCAAGCGCCGGCTTATGTTCAAGTTTCAGCTGCGTTCGAACCCGCGCGGCTGAGAGCGATGCGCCCACTCTTTGTCGACCTGCAAAACCGTCTCACATACTTTCCGCGGAATGAGCTTGACACGTCGATTATCTACTGGGGCTGAGGTTATGTCGGGATCCTTCGATTGTCCATTGGGCGAGGCTGCATGTATCTTTGGCTGCCCTTACAAAGTGGTCAATTGCCCGTTTTCGTAACTTGACGGTCGTCAATCATGGTCTAATAATGTCTTTGTGATCAAACTCGCCCTTTCACGTTCAAGCTGCACCACCACTTAATCAGAGGACCTCAGCCATATCATGTCTCTGGAAGACATGGTAAGCGCTCTACCTCCTTGGCGATATGCTCGCGTTGACGATTGTGGACATAGGAAACGCGCTTCTTGGATATCGAGGGCAAGAGACTGCTTCGGCTCACGAACATGCTGGCGCATCATTTTATCTACCACGCTCCTACTGGTCGTCATTGACCTCTTTCATACTCAGACTACCGTAGGCAGATTCATATTGCCAGGAATCGACAGCGTGACGCAGGATATTCACTCGGCTAATGCCTCGGATGGTGTAGACTGGTCTCAATACGCATATTGCCAATATGTCACTACACCCAAATACCTATGCAATTCGCTGATGATATTCGAGGCACTGGATCGCGTAGGAGCGAGAGCAGCAAAGGTCATGATGTACCCAGAGAGCTGGATCACAACAGATAACAACCAAACAGCCCAACTCATTCGCAAAGCCCGCGATCAATATGGTGTGCAGTTGTCGCCCGTCCATGTACAGCACTTGAGCGGCGACGAAACGTGGGCCGACAGCTTCACCAAACTTCTAGCTTTCAACCAGACCCAGTACAAGCGCGTTCTCAGCCTGGACTCGGACGCCACGGTCTTGAAGAGCATGGACGAGCTATTCCTGCTACCATCGGCACCGGTGGCCATGCCCCGCGCATACTGGCTGGAAAACACGCTTTCGTCTCAGATCGTTCTCATCGAGCCCTCAGAATTCGAATTCAAGCGCATCCAGGACGCTTTCGCCCAGCGCGGACTTGACGACTTTGACATGGAGATTGTCAACAAGCTATACGGCAACGACAGTATCGTCCTCCCGCATCGCAAGTACGATCTGGTCACCGGAGAGTTCAGATCGGGTGACCACGCGAGATATCTCGGTTCGAAGGAAGAGGTCTGGGATCCTCGAAAGGTCATTGACGAGGCAAAATTTGTGCATTTCTCCGACTGGCCGATGCCGAAGCCGTGGCTGCCTCATACTAATGAGACGGAGAGGGAGTTGCAGCCGAAGTGTGAGGAGACCGGCAAAGGCGAAGACTGTCGTGCTCGCGATATATGGCTGCATCTCTACGCCGACTTTGTAGAGCGACGCAAGGTTTGTGATTCCTGAAGTCGCCAAAAGTGTTAAGCATCGGCTGACAATCCATCTTCTAGCGAGTCTGCGGGATAGATGTCTATGAAGGAGTCAACTCTTCTCTATCGAGTGTGTCCTTCAGATCCGTGTAGACATTCCTTCAGAATAGGAATGCCCTTGCCGTACATGTATATGCCTTAGCAATGACTCCATACTTTCTGCAGAAATTTGATGACTTGGAAGCAAACCCCGAATGTCACCGACGTTTGTGTCGCCGGCGTTTGAATGCTGCAGTGCGGGCCATTTCCCGATGCGGGGGAGCCGACTTCACCCCACCATCCCCGCATCCATCGCATTTGCGTTTGAATGTGTTGGAGAAGTTGATACCTACGTAGGTACAACACTGTGAAGTGAGGTGGCCAAAACACCTTTGACATCTTCTCTTTCCACAGAAAGCCATTGAGGACCTCACACAGCACCGTAGCTTACTCGTTTCATCTTCATACACTGGCAAATAAGACCTCTGCAACATGGACCCATCGAATCCACAGAAGCAGCGTGAGCCAGAAGAGCCACGATACCTGGACTTTGCCCATCTGCCATACGGTACCGTACGCGATGGCAAGCCCGTCCTCAACCTCTTCTCTTCGACCTTGACCAAAGGTCATGACTTCCCAGGTGCCCAAGCAATGCTGTATGCCGCTGGTGTGCCAGATGAACGTACTCTTAAGAACGCACCACACGTCGGCATTGCTTCAGTCTGGTGGGAAGGTAACCCATGCAACACCCATCTCAATGACCTCGGAAAAGCAGTCAAAGATGGACTGAGCAAGCACGATGTTCTGGCTTGGCAGTACTCGACACCTGGTGTTAGCGATGGCATCACCATGGGCACCGACGGCATGCGTTTCAGTCTGCAGAGTCGCGAGCTGATCGCCGACAACATCGAGACAGTGACATGTGCACAGTATCACGACGCAAACATCACCATTCCAGGCTGCGACAAGAACATGCCCGGCTGCGTCATGGCCATGGCTCGACACAACAGGCCCAGTCTGATGATCTACGGCGGCACCATCATGCCTGGCTACTCGAACCTACTGAAGAAACCGATCAACGTCACCTCCTGCTTCGAAGCTCAGGGCGCCTACAACTACGACACCCTCAAGAACCCCGACGAGCCAACCCAGACCAAGGAGGACATCCTCAAAGACATCGAACGCCACGCCTGTCCAGGCGCCGGCGCATGCGGAGGCATGTTCACAGCCAACACCATGGCCATGGCGATTGAGACCCTGGGTCTGTCCCTGCCAAACTCATCCAGCACGCCCGCCACCTCGCCGGCCAAGATGCGCGAATGCCACAAAGCCGCCGACGCCATCATGGTGTGCATGGAGAAGAACATCCGGCCACGGGACATGCTGACGAAGCGCTCCTTCGAGAATGCACTGGTGATGATGATGGCCCTGGGCGGCAGCACCAATGGCGTGCTGCACCTGCTGGCCATGGCAGGCACCGCAGGCGTCGACCTGACCCTCGACGACTTCCAGCGCGTCTCCGACAAAGTCCCCTTCATCGCGGACCTCGCGCCGTCAGGGAAGTACCTAATGGCAGACCTGTACGAGATCGGCGGCATCCCGTCGGTGCAGAAACTGCTCGTCGCCGCCGGTCTACTCGACGGGTCCACACCGACGGTGACAGGCAAGACTTTGGCAGAGAACATCGCCTCCTTCCCCTCGCTCGCCCAAGGCCAAGAGATAATCCGCAGTCTCGACAACCCCATAAAGCCGACCGGCCACATCGAGATCCTACGCGGCAATCTCGCGCCCGGCGGCGCCGTGGCCAAAATCACGGGCAAAGAAGGGCTACGCTTCACTGGCAAAGCGCGCGTCTTCGACAAAGAACACGCCCTCGACGCAGCGCTGAACAGCGGCTCGATCCCGCGCACCGAGAACCTGGTGCTCATCGTGCGCTACGAGGGGCCCAAAGGCGGGCCCGGCATGCCGGAGCAGCTGAAGGCGTCGGCGGCGCTGATGGGCGCGAAACTGACCAACGTGGCGCTCGTCACCGACGGACGCTACAGTGGTGCCAGCCACGGGTTCATCGTGGGCCACGTCGTGCCTGAGGCCGCCGTCGGGGGCCCGATAGCGGTTGTGCGCGATGGCGATTCGGTGACGATCGATGCGGAGAAGAATACCATCACCATGGATGTTAGTGACGAGGAGGTGGCGGAGCGGTTGAGGAGCTGGAAGAGGCCGATGGCCATGGCGACGCGGGGCACGTTGGCCAAGTATGCGCATCTCGTCGGCGATGCTAGTCATGGTATGTTTGGTGCCCTGGCTTTTTCGTGCGCTGAGAGTCTTGCTAACGGTAGTGCTGCAGGTGCCATGACGGATTTGTTCTAGAAACAGCGCAGCGCATTGGGAGTCTCGCGAGCGTGCATCAGACACGCTAAAGGTGGTATCGGCCGCGCGGAAGGTACGGCTGGCTGACACGAAGCCGTCCATCGCTTCAAAAGCGGAAGAGATAGACCCAGACTTGGGCATGGGAGCAGAGTAGGGCTCAGCAAGCCATCAGCATGCTCAGTTATTTCAAGACTTCAGTATGCCGCTTATACCATCGGCCTACACTCTAGTATGGATCCAGTATACCACATTCAACGTCAAATAGTGTCTGACAAGTCGTGTGAACATTCGCTCTACCAGTCTACCAAGTCTACAAGTCCACCAACCCCTCCGAGAGCCGGGCTGATGAGCTACCCGAAACCTCCTCACGGCTCCCGTATCACACTAGAATCCACCCCTGCGACGAGGGGCGACCGGCTTCTTCACCACACCAGACGAGACCACCTTCTTGACCGCGCCAGCTGTTACCACCTTGGTAGACGGTCCCGATAAAAAAGCCGCCTGCTTCTCCGCCTCCCTCTCCAAGCGTTCCTTCTCTCGTCTGCGGTCCTCGGCCATCTGAGCCTCGATTTCGACCTTGCGATTGAACTCGGCCTCTCTAATTCTTTTGTCTCTTGAGCCCGAGCCACCATAGCCTTTCTCTTTGACGCTGTAGAAGACGCCACCGAGATCTGCAAGCCAACGCGCATCGACTGCGGTCACGGTCGACATGTATTCCTTCGAGGTGAGGATGAGTTCATGGTAGACGACGTAGTCTGGAGGATCGCCCGAGTTGAACAGCGCACTGGTTGGGTGGAGTTGCATGGCTACCGAGGTCCGCAGGTTGACGTATTCACCAAGACCCTTCCTTTTGGCGGCTTGGTGATAGTACCCTGAGCATATGCACAGACGGATGATTTCTGTATCGTAGCCTGCAGTGACCAATTCCATCTTCTGTGAAGTCATAATATCCTTGAGCTGATTACGAATCTCCTCTGCGCGACGAAGTGTCTTTGGGTGCAAAAAGTGGCGGACGCACCAGTTGTCTTTCCTGCCGTTTGCAGCCCACTGCTGGTAGACGTTTAGCAGAGTCAGATGGTCGCTTGAGGGATCGAAGAACTTTTCTCGTGCAGCGTCGGCTTCTTCTATACGTTCCTTGGGTCTGTAGTATACAGATGGCACGCTTAGCATCGATACGATGGTCAGCATCTCTTCACTGCAACCATACTCGCAGGAGGTGATGACGAGCTTCGCAAGTGATGGGTCCATTGGAAATGAAGTCATCTTGCGACCAAGCTCCGTTAGATCTCCAAGGTTATCAAGAGCACCAAGCGCCCAAAGATCGAAGAGAGAGGTGGTGATGGTATCTTGAGGTGGGGGATCCATGAAATCAAAGTCGAGCAAATCTTTGACCCCGAGTGATTTGAGCAACAAGACGGTGTTTGCAAGGTTTGTCCGTTGAATTTCCGGAATGGTCTGGATGTAAAATTCATCCCGAAAAGCACGCTCGGTGTACAGGTGAAAGGCTTTTCCTGGTCCGGTTCTTCCAGCTCTACCCGCTCGCTGAGATGCGTTTGCCTGGCTGATAGGGGTGATTTGTAGAGTGTCCATTCCCATTTTCGGATTGTAGACCTTCAGCTTGCTGAAGCCTGAATCGACAACGTACATAATACCATCAACAGTCAGCGACGTTTCTGCAATATTGGTAGCGACGATAACCTTTCGAACTCCTGGATCTGCGCGGTCGAAAATCTTCGCCTGCAAGTCCGCCGGCATCTGGGAGTAGATTGGCAAGATTGAGAGTTTGGGCGGATCATTGAGGAGCTTTAGCCGCTCAGCAATCAGCTCGCAGGTGACTTCAATATCTTCTTGTCCCGTCATGAAAACCAGAATGTCACCGGCGCCTTGTGAGACATGGATCATCAACACTTGTCGGACTGCGCTATCAACGTAGTCTTCACAAGGACTCTTCGAGTATTGAATGTCAACAGGAAATGTTCGACCCGGAATAAAGAATTCTGGTGCACCGCCATAAAATCTCGAAAAGCGTTCGGCGTTCATTGTGGCCGAAGTGACGATGAGCTTCAGATCCCGTCTGCGGGCAAGGACTTTCTTGATCAGACCCATAAGGACGTCGGTGTTGAGAGCTCTTTCGTGTGCTTCGTCCATGATGATACAAGAGTACCTGTCCAGATCCGGTTCGGTCAACGACTCACGCAGCAGAACACCGTCGGTCATATACTTGATTGTAGTCTCTTTGCTCGTGCAATCCTCGAATCGTATAGCATAGCCGACTGTACTGCCAAGTTTGACTTCCATCTCCTCGGCCACACGTCGGGCAACACTCATAGCGGCGACTCGACGTGGTTGAGTGCAGCCAATCAATCCGTGCTTTGCGTACCCATCTTCGTGAAGAAATTGTGTAAGCTGAGTCGTCTTTCCAGAACCTGTCTGACCGACGACGATGACGACTTGATTATCGCGGATCACGCGTAGTAGCTCCTCTCTCACTGCGAAAGCAGGAAGGTATTCTCGCTGCTCTCGTAAAGTCTTGCTTCGACTGAAGTTGCTCTGACCCTCACTCTGCTTGAGATGCTTGGCGAACTTGCTGTTGCCTTGCTGGTCACCTGTCTTTGAGGGCTCTCCGGTAGAGTCTCCAGCAGTCTTTCCGTTGGACTGTCCCTTCGACTGTTCGTCGGACCGTTCGTTGGAGTCTGGGCCTGGGGCCGCGCTGTCCGTGTCTTCCTCCTTCACACCCATAAGATTGCCCAACGCCGTGCCAGCAACGTTTGTGGCCTCCTGGGCCTGCCTCTGCCTCTCCTTCTGCTGCCGCTTATCCTTGACCACTTTGCTTCCCTTTCGACTGAACACGGCCATGTCACTTTGTGGGTCTCTCACGGCGGGCACAGGGTCGACCTGCTTGGTGAAGATTGTGCGGCCATCGAGGAAGGGCGGGCGGAGATCGTGTACCAGTAGATGCGTTCGAACCTCCTCATCATCATCAAAGCCGTCGAACTGATCTCGTCTTTGGGCCACTCCAGAAGTGAGCATGCGATTCGTCTCCCAAGCGTCGTTTTCACGTTGTCGCTGCATAGCCTTGGGATTTGTGCGTGTTCGCGCTGCTATCTTTCTCTCCAATAGTGCCGACTCCCGCTCCTGCGCATCCCATGTCTGGTCTCCGCCCCACGGGTTGTGGTATTCGTCGCCGAGTGTCGGGCCATTCTCGTCTCCTGCATACCAGTCTCGATCTAGTTCGACTACGTCATCCCCAGCCACTCCAGGTTCCGGTCCATCAAATTCTAGCTGTCTCGGTGTTGAGCCACCTCTACCATCACGAGGAGTCGCTGCTCGTGGAGAGGACTTGGGGTAGTCTCTCAACCGGCTCTGGTGGAAAGACCGCTGTGGCTGAACGGAGAAATGACTATCGTCGTCGTCAAGCTTGCGCCGCTTTGAACTGTTTCGGCGATCCATACCGTAGGTTGGCGCGAAACCCTGAGTCTGTAAGAGAAACGAAGTCCCTCCGTTGTTTGGTATATCGCGTCCTTGAATCTTGCCTATACTCTCGTTCATCTGATAACAGCCAGAAGTCCGAGTTCGGTGACTGCGCGTCGTGAATGCAGGAGTCCGAGAGATGTTTGGATCTGTAAGGTAAATTGTGACTTGCTCAAACCTCGAAATCAGTCGGGGTAACAGCAGGCTTGGCCGATTCCGAATCCGAGCCAAAATATTTCCCCGCATTTTGGAGGAAATAAATTCATGAAGCACATGTGATGCTTCATCATCCTCCTGCGACTTTCAAGACTCTTTATCGCACAAGCACAGCACAAATATGTCTTTAATCACAGCGACGACATGGGTACCGCGTGGATATGCGGCGCAATTTCCAACAAAGTACCAATTCGATGAGGAAGAATATGAGCGCATAGCGAAGCTGGCAAAGCTGGAACTCGACGATGCGAAGGAGGATCTGCAGGAAGCACAGGCGGGTGTTACTGGCACAGAAACAAAGACCGAGGAGGAAGAGGATGACAAGGCGGAAGAGGCATACGACGATGGGGATGTCGATCTACAAGACGACGACCTGAAGGAGTACGATCTGGAACACTACGACGACGATCCTGCAGAAGCCGACGACGACAATGAGGACGAGGATGCAGAGGCGGGCGCGCCAACGTCGATGTTTGGAAACGTCAAATCGCTAGCATATCACGCGTCGAACGCCGAGGATCCATATATTACGCTTGCGGAAGGAGAGGCTTCCGACGACGAGGACAGAGAAGAGCTTCAGATTTTGGAGACGGACAACCTGGTACTGGCTGCGAAGATCGAGGATGAAGTCGCACATCTCGAGGTCTATGTCTACGAGGACTCTGCCGACAACCTCTACGTTCACCACGATATCATGCTTCCCGCCATTCCTCTCGCAGTAGAGTGGCTTGACGTCGCAGTTGGCAATGGCGCCGAATCTCGCAAGGACCAGAAGGCCAACTTTGTCGCAGTCGGCACCATGGATCCTGATATTGAGTTGTGGGATCTCGATACAATTGACTGCATGTACCCGAACGCCATCCTCGGACAAAGCGGACAAGAAGCATCAAATCCCCTCACAGCAGCCGCAAGCAGCAAGAAAAAGAAGAAGAAGTCCAAGAAGGCAAACGACAACTTCCACGTCGACGCCGTCCTCTCTCTCGCCGCCAACCGTCAACACCACAACCTCCTCTGCTCCGCCTCAGCCGACACAACCATCAAGCTCTGGGACCTCAACACCCTCTCCTGCGCAAAATCATACTCGTACCACACAGACAAAGTCTGCTCATTATCATGGCACCCAACACAAAGCACCGTGCTGTTGTCAGGATCCTACGACCGCACAATCGTCGCCGCCGACATGCGCGCCCCAGACGCCCAGAAGCCGACATGGGGCGTCGAGTCCGACGTCGAGATGCTGCGCTGGGACCCGCACGACGACAACACCTTCTACGTCTCCACCGACAGCGGCATCCTGCACTGCTTCGACGCGCGCAACGCGCCCGCCTCGCCCGCGGACACCAAGGCCACGTGGCGGTTGCAGGCCCACGAGGCCTCGCTGTCGAGCTTCAGCGTCAATCCCGCCGTGCCGGGCTACATCGCGACGGGCTCGACCGACCGCACCGTCAAGTTGTGGAACGTCGATGCCGCGAGTGGTCCGTCGTTGGTTACGAAGAGAGATCTGGGTGTTGGAAAGGTGTTCAGTGTTAATTTCGCGCCCGACGACGAGGTTGCGTTCAGATTGGCTGTGAGCGGAAGTAAAGGCGCGTTGCAGGTGTGGGATACTAGCACGAATAGGGCTGTCAGGGAAGCGTTCGCGACGAGGGTCAAGGGCGAGAATGTGTTCAGTGGAGATGCCAAGGAGAGGACAATCGGTCTGCCCCAGGATGACGACGAGGACGACAGCGATGACGACGAAGGCACGGGAGGACAGGATGGATGGGAGAGTATGGATGAGTAGTAGATACGCTAGATAGACATAGATACCATTGCGATCTGTACATTTCACACCAACGTGTCTACGCATTCGCATCTGCCTTCTCGACACAAAGCGGGCATGTATACCGGCCCTCCTCATCCTTGCCACCAGCACCCATCTCATCAAGACAGGCCTGATGGAAAACATGGCGGCATACAAACACGACCAACCGCATCCTCTTCCTCGCCGCCTCCATCTCCTCCGTCCGACCAAGTCCACCACCGACCTCCTTCCCCTTTCCCCTCCCCATCTCCGCACCACCGGTCTTCCCACTCTTCCTCGCCGCCCTTTCCGTCTCAACAACAAGAAACTCATCCCAAACGCCATCTCCGATCCCTGGTCCCCACGCCCGCAGTTTACACTTCTCACACACCTGCGCACGCGCCCGCCAACCTCGCTGCCGCAGCGCATGCACCTCCGCGATCTCCTCAAACGCGTCCGCGCCCAGCAGCTGGCTCGACAGCGCGAGCACGTCGGCCTCGTAGGCGTACGCGGCGAAGATATCGAGGAGCACGGCGCGCAGGTCGGATAGCGATGGCGCCGAAGCCGCGGCGCGGGTCAATAAGGCGCGGAAGATGTGCAGGAACGAGTGGTTTGCTTGCCGCAGGCGGCGGACGTTGGCGGTGGGTGCGGAGGAGCCTGCGGTGGCTGGCGACGGTGTTGCTGTTGAGGAAAGAAGCGCGGTGAAGACTTGCTGTACGAGGCTGCGGAGGGCGAGGATTGGTTTCTCGGCTTCTGTGCGGCTGGGCTGTTGGATAGAGGACACGGTCGCGGTTAGTTCTTTCGAGATGCTCACGAGGAGGTCGATCAGGGTGAGCCAGAGATACTCGTCGAGGTCAAGGTCGTTCTCGTTCGTGGTGCTGGCAAGGGACGATGGTAGGTTAGGCCGCTGCCGTCGCGAAGCGATCTGGGTCTGCCCTTGACACAACCATACGCCGAGCTTGACGTATTTCTCGATCGCCTCGACGAGATCCGTTGCTGCTTCCTGCGAGCTTGCTGGGTCGGGCGCTTCGGCAATGGCTTCCATCAGGCTGCATAGAGCGTTCTGTAGGGACTGGAGATGCTTGACTAAACGATCCATGGCGTCTCTTGCTAGACCGTCTTGGGCCAGCAACAGGACTGCCGCATCGATGACTCCGTTCTCTTCCATCAAAGGCAGAATTTTGCTGAGCTGTAAATCGCCGGATTTTAATAACCTCACATAATCCGCTACATGCGTAGGATCGTGTTCACACATGAGCTTGACGTACTGCTCCCCATAGGTAGTCACAAGATTCTCGGACACTGTTATGCGGGAACCTCGCTCCTTGTAATGCCGGTCAAGGTCTGGTTCGAGGAGGGAGCGCAGAAACGCAAATTGGAGCCGAGACTCTTGTAAGTTCTCGAGGAATGCGGGTATGATATGAGAAGCGTATCTGGCCAGCACCGCAGCGGCCTGTGTCAAGTCGATGAACGCGAGTTGTGTCGCGTGAAAACAAAGTAATTGCTCAACGCCCAACCTCTGTTTGATGGGGATATCTGATGTGAAGCACGTTGAGAGGTCGTTGAATATGTCTTCGTGATCCTTTGCATCCTGGAAGTACATCTTCACCAGATCCTCATATCGGCGTTCACTGCGATAGATCGATTTCAGTACACGATAGAAGTTGGCCTGTCGAAGAAGCTCGATCAAGTCTTGTGTCATCGAAGGATGGTATATTGACAGGAGATATTCCACGCTCAGCTGGCATTCATCTGCAAGATCGTCCGAGTCCAATGTGCAGAGGCGTGTTAATGACCGTTGAAGTGATGAGCCAGACAGTATTATGAACTGCGGATACTTCGGTAGCGTCCTGGCAATGAACATGTCCAAGTAGATTGTCTGATCAGGTTCAAACTCTGATTCGGACATGACATCGAGCAGAACGCTGACGATCTGCTGACGAGTGATTTTAGATGTCGTTCCATTAATCGTAGGAGTGGATAATCCATCATGGTCTTGCTCTTGATTGGCATTGAGGAATGGGTCTTCGAAAGCTTCGTTCAACATGCTCATGAAGCTAGCAGTATCGAAGCCGAGCAAGAGGCGAAGATATGGAAACGTCGGCTCATCATCAGACGCTGCCTTGGTCCGGACTAGTGTCGACGATCCTGGAGGCCATGGAACGATCTGATCCGAAAAGAGAAATTTGTACAGATCTTGCTTGATTGTGTCAGCTTGCTCATCGTCCATGAAATCGCCCTTCGGGTAGAGTCTTCCTGTCAATGAAAATGCAAGGTAAGAGAAACTTTTGTTCGCAGCGTCCATCTTATCCTCCATGGTATGATCAGATGTTCCGTTGGTCATGTCCCGGTCTCTGATCAGAGCTATTAGCTCGGCTAGCGGAGTTACCCAGTCAAATAATGCTTGGTTCCAAACGTATATTAAAGCATCGTAAAGTAGATGTCGCTTGCAAAGTTTCGTAATTTCGTCAATGTCAAACGTATGTGCATCCAGCCTGCACAGCATTTCCTCTAGTCGCGCATCGCGTTGCCTTGACACAAAGTAGTTGACAGCATCTTTCAGGAGTACTGGTGGCAACGCTGTGATATCGTCATCCATGACATGCTCTTCCAACAACTCGAGGAATTCAGTCTCCTGCTCAGCGTCCTTGACGATCTCGTAGATATCTTCGAGCAGAAAGGATGTTTCGGACATCAGTAAACATGCACGAAAGCATTCGGTAATGACGTCTGACAATTGTCCGTCGTCTGGTGCATTTTCAGAGACTCGGAATTGTATCGATGCAGTGAGGAGCTCCAGTAATCTCTCCTTGACAAGCTCGTGGCGAGCAGTGGTGTCCTCTGGCAGGCCAACACTGACTCTCCCCGCATCGCCATTGTAGTACGTGATCGCAAGTTTGATCGCGCCAATGTCATTCCCGTTCTCCACCAAGGCACTTATTCTATCTGCCCAATTGGACAGAGTGCCGACAGATATATCAGAGAAACCCAGCAAGAACAAGCGACCCTTGTATGCTCTGAAGCTCATGAGGAATGCATCTGCAACGACGCCATGCATGTATGAGTTGTGCTCGTTTCGCTCGACAACAGAGTGTAGTTGTTCTGAAAAGAAGTCTTGGTGGTAGATGTGCCGTTGCAGCAGGTCGACAGAGTCCATAACGTGCAATGTACCGTCCTCGATGATGACCAATCTCTGGCTGATGGTCAAAGCACCGATCACAGAGCGACTCAGCCATTGCACTGCAACAATAGCCTCTTCGCATTGCCATTTCGAGCGTGCATGGAAGGATATACTCGGCTGCTTCTCCTTGGTACTGTCATCCTGCTCTCCAACCTCGACTTCAACTACTGTCAGTACGTCAGACCAACAATAGACCAGCTTTGTACTCGAGACGTCTTTTCCGTTGATGGGATTTTTCAGCTTCACAGCGGGAAACCAAGCCAGGCACCCACTTACGGCACCATGAGCTGCAGTATCCTTCGGTCTTGCAGCCTTGTGTTGCGTCTGTGCCAGGGGCGTTGTTGAAACAACAACAAGTATATATGGCGTCAGAAGGGCTGTCAACCCCATAGTGTCCGTTGCTTGTTCGACATTGCCAAGTGGTAGCGGGGCAAATGCGAGGACGGAGCTTGGCTTGCGGGTCAAGTCGTCCTGAGGGTTAGGTGATGGGTAGCGTCCTAATAACCTGGTCGTTCGAACACTTCGACCTAGTGAACCGAGACCTCGGGTAGCCAGATGAGAAAAGGCCATACCGCCATCGTCCGCAGATACCAATGCAGTGTGTCTGGTCCCCAGAAATCCGACGTGCAGTACTGCTCGACCAGGTACATGACCATCTGGAAAATTGCCTTGTCCAGACCTTGTCACGGGCGGTATGTGAAGGAAGGGCTGACCCGGGTGCGCAATCTCCCAAGTGAATATGTGGCCCGTTGCGTGTCCGGCTGCAATTGTGGAGTAGTCTGCCGCTAAAGCGAGTGAGGTAACAGCACCAGACTCGGCAGCTCTGCTTCCCTGACCCAAGATATGTTTGAGAGTCTGGTGATAATTGAAGACCAGGACCAATCCTTTAGAAGTGCCAATCACTATTGATGCAGAAACGGCGAGGCAGGTCGGTGTTCCGAATTGACGCTTCCCGACTTCAGAAAATGCCTGGCCAGCTATCTTACGCAACCTGGTCCATCTGACTACCTCCCAAGGAGCATCGTATATATCCTGTGTGCCAGCGTCTGAGATGTTGGGTATCTCGCTTGCCATTGATGATTGTCTGGAGTGGTCACGGAGAAATCCAGGCGATCCGGTTCTAGGCGATGGCGAAGGAGAAGCCGAGAATCGTGATTGGAACCTTCTCTCGAATGGTTGGAGTGCTCCTGATGGTGATCGCGATATAGAGCCACGTACGCTGGGAGAAGCCGCAAGTCGCACTGGGATTGATGCTTGGGATCCTATCAGAGAAGGTGTGTCGTCCGGTATTGAACCTGAATCCGCCGGACTGGCCATGGGAGGTGTTTCCGGACCTATATCTGGTATGTCGCTTGGAAGCCCTAGTTCCTCCATACCTGGCGTCTCATTCTCGAACGGGCTCTGTCCTTCATGGTAGTCGTTGGTACCGTCTCCATCTGGTACATCCCCCTCCACTGCGCCGTCAAAATCATCGTCTTCTCCGAGCTCGTCTGCGAGGGACCTGTTTCCGACCTCCGCCGGCGACATTGGCTGTTCCATTCCACGTGTCACCTCGTACAGTCTGTTGTTCTCACGCGAAACCCCTCCATGTTGTCCTCCCTCCGTGGGATTCATAAACTTTCAGACCCGGCTCTCATGGCCTTCATCAATCTTATGTCTCTTCCGAAATCACAGCAGGATGCTTGTCATTCAGCCTTCTTTGTGTTCTCGTAGGATCAGAGGGTCCAGTTCTCGTGATCGTGATCGTCACGTTGATGAGCGTGCGGTAGCAAAGTATCGAGATGCACTCGGAGATCTAGGAGTTGGCCGGAAGCGGTGAAGGAGGTCTCGGTGTCGAGGATGTACTGTTTGATCGGTATATCTGGGTCTCCAATTACGAATACGCGAATACCTCTCAATGTATAGTTACTCCCAGCTGTGAACGTTGCTGACGATGTATACCAACGCCAAGTCCCTAGTGGACAAGCTTCATTCACCTTCAAACGCCGCATGTCTCCCGCCAACTTCTCACAACTCCCACTGCATATACGTTGAACATGTCGGCAGTCGGTCCCGAATTACCGCCGCACTTACTGGCCAAGAGGAAGCGCCAGCAAGAGCAAGAGGATGAAAACGAGCCCAGCCGAACCTCCGGCGCAAAAAGAGCAAAGACACCAGAAGCCGACGAGAAGCGAGCACGAGTGATTGGTCCCGCAGCACCCCCAGCACCTCTCGATGAGCGACCCAGCGAACCGCCGACAGGCTCAATAGGGCCAATAGACGACGACGGCGAAGAAGAAAGCAGCGACGATGACGACGATTTTGGTCCCGCGCTACCCACAGCGCAAGACTCGACACGGAATGACGAAGACGCCTTCGCAACAGAAGCTCGTGCTCAATCCCCAGCTGCATCGATAGAGAAGCAATCGAAATCGAAACGAGACGAATGGATGATGGTGCCGCCGAAACAAGACGACCTGTCCTCACGCATGGATCCAAGCAAGACACGAGCACGCGGCTTCAACACCGGCAAAGCGGCCAAGGGACCAGCCAAGGATGTCGACTCGGGGATCTGGACCGAGACACCAGAACAGAAACGCAAGCGCCTCCAAGACGAAGTCATGGGAATCAAGTCTACGTCTGGTAGTGGTCCAACCGTCGACGTGCAGGCGCAGAAGAAGAGGGCTGAGGATAGGGCTACAGCTGCGAGACTGCAGGAGCAGCGGGGTCAGTCGCTTACGGAGCGGCATATGGGCACCAAGGGTAAAGACAAAGAGGACGATCCGAGTAAACGGGCATTTGACAGGGAGAAGGATATTGGTGGGGGTATGATGGGTAATGTTGAGAGGAAGGATCTACTGAATAAGGCGAAGGACTTCTCCAGCAAGTTTTCTGGTGGCAGCTACTTGTAGGAGTTGCGTGCTGATTGCTGGATATGGCTTGATATAACCATTACCGAAAGATCGATGAAAGCAGAAATGCTGTCGTTCTTTCGTTTGAGCCTGAGGTGGGCTGCTTACGAATGCAAGCGCGGCTGTCGTCCTTGAATTGAGTGCCATGTGACATGCCTGACATGATCCGGCATCGTTTGTGGGATGTCTGGAGTTCGGAGTCGGTCATGCTGTTAAGCTCTTAATGAGAAACCGATGCCCACGCTACGCACGTGCTTTAAATATGCATACTATCCACACCAGCATTTAGTCGTCAAGCAGGGCAATGTGACCACGCATCAGAATCCGCCTGCTAGCAAAGCTGAGAACAGCATATAGATATCTGCTGGACCTGAATGTCCCCCATTGGAGACCGCCAAGCCACGAAGTCGGAGGAGCCCCACCATTGACGTGAGGCAAAACCCTCCACTTCTTCGACAATCTTCACTATCTTGATCTCGTACTCTACCAGCCACTCACGACCACTCACATATCACCCTTCCCCCACCCTCGCGACCTCGCAGAAATGGACGACAAAGACAACGCCAACCCAACAGTGCTGAACCCCTCCGACCTCCCCACACGCCGCAACGAAACCACGACCTCCAGAAAATCAAACAGCGGTCTTTTCGCCGGCCTGCTCCCGTCCTCCACAGCCGACGAAGGCTACGCGTCCACCTCACCAACTTCTTCCCTGGCCGGCGACGACGACGACGAACCCGAAGCCATCGACGAGCAAGAAGTATACGACCTGATCAGCACAATCTCGGACCCAGAACACCCGCTCTCGCTCGGCAGCTTGGCGGTTGTGAATCTCGCAGACATCAAGATCACGCCGCCGCGCAGTGACAAGAGCAAGATCAGTACGGTGCTCGTGCTCGTGACGCCGACCATCACGCACTGCAGTTTGGCGACTGTGATTGGGTTGGGCGTCAGAGTGAGGTTGGAGCAGGCGCTGCCGCCGCGGTTTAGGGTCGATGTCAGGATCAAGGAGGGCACGCATAGTACGGACGAGGCTGTGAATAAGCAGTTGGGAGACAAGGAGCGCGTCGCTGCGGCTATGGAGAATGGCACGTTGGTGGGCGTTATTCGCAAGATGCTGAGTACATGCGAGTGAGCGGGTCAGGAAAGGACGGGGAATGCATTGATGTGGTATATGGACTGAACGCCTTGCTATGCTCGAAGGAGAACCCGTGCGATCTGCTTATCGCTTTTACGCCGTTATGTACCGAGAGAAACTGTCTGTTTGGGAATATCTTAGGTTTCCGCTCACTGGGTGATGTGGTTTGGCGGTGGGTGTGCTGGAGATGGATATACCATGTTGGCCGAGCTGCCTCCTCCACTTTCTCTTCCCTCAGCCGCTACCGGGCGGATGTTCTGGTCCGCCATGGTCTTCGATCCGCCAGCAGGTGGTTGATACACTGGAGGAGCGTCCCACTGGTTGTACGCTGGTGGAGGAGGTTGGAAGCTTTGCATAGGGTATGAACCAGGTTGTCTATACGGCTCGACGCTGTACTGCTGTTGTGGACTCCAGCGATGTTGCTGTCTTCTAACCATCCAACGGTGGTATGCGAGTGGAGGTTTACCAGCGAGGATGCGGCGACGAGCGTGGACATAGCCTCCGAGGAAGAAAGCGAGGAAGAAGAGGAAGAGTCCGATAAAGATGATGTAGCGGACTACTAGACCGGTCTGTGGTCGCTTGTTAGTTCGTACTTTAATTGTATAATGCATTGAACATACGCTGCTGAACCACCAACTATCGTATGAGTCCGTGCCAATGTCGTTGGGGTCGCAGTATTCATCACCGTAGGAGCACGTTTGTCTTCTGAAAAGAGCTGGCGCCATCACGGCTGTGAGTTGTGGAACCGCAGGCGTTCGCCGAGTCGAGAGGCGCGATAGGTGAGCTAGGCGCTATGTCTGTGTCGTTTCGCGGCGTCTGTTGTCGAGCGAGTGACGGTCAAGCCGCTGTAAGTTATTCGATGATACCGATCGTAAGTAATGTTATCGAAGATGAAATGGACAAAGAAGCGAAGAGTCGCTGTCGGTCAGCTGCGCAGGAGGCTATGAGTACCTACGGAGGCGGCAATGTACCTGCCTGTTTCATTTGAAGGAAACGCAAGACCGACGCCAGCAAGGTAGGCATCACAAGCCACACCCGACGATCCCGGATGCTTGATCTTCAGTGGCTTGCCACCTCGCTGTCAAAAGGTCTGGGCTTTTATATGCCGTATTGACAGCTGAATAAGGTAGGTATAATTCAATGTCTTGGCCAAGTAAGATATACACGAGTGTTGATTATACTGGACCGCATTATCACATTTGATTAAGCTGCAAATGGTGTAAACCACTACATGTAGAACAAAGATCGGACGTAACACGATTTGTGAAGTGATTGGTTGTGCATCTGAGGTAAACAATAGAGAGCCGTGAGCTCCATTACACACGTAGATACGCAAATTGCCTGAGGTGGGACCCAAGTGGATGAAGAAGATAGCTTTAGATATTATATGCAAGACCCATGTGTTGCTGCCTCTGATGTCTCCTGCCGAACATCGACAAATCGCAAAGTGGGAAGTGCAAGATGTCTCGCAGCAGCGTCCCCGGCTCCGCGCTCACGATCGCGAACTTCGAGGAGGCCCCAAGATCAAGAAGGAGATCAAAGCCAACGCAGCAGCATGTGCATCAGTGGTATACGTGACATCAGACGCTCAAGTGAACATGCCTCTCGATGACACATAAGCACTCGTGATGCTGCTTGAGTGTAGGAATCTCCAATCAAAACGGCTTGTCCAGTCGAAGTGAGCATACATATATCCCACCGACGACACTGATTCTAAGAAGCCGTGATCTGGTGCATTGGTTAAAGATACGGCTTCCAGCGTCGGTGATGTGTGCTCGACACACTTCTTTCGGAATCACCGTCGCGACCGAGTTCGATTCCGAGAATCGAACACCCCCGACTAAACGCAAATATCCGATCCGCCGGTGAATCTGGTTACCCTCGCCTTACACGACTCGGCGAGGGGTTTGTTTTGCTGCCCGTTCATGCAACGATGTGATCTAACACGAGCATGCATTCTTTTTCTTTTCGTGGACAGAGGACTTTTCTTCCGCGACCATGCGATAACCACCAGCGCAGGTAAGGAACGAATTCGAATGGAATCAAGAGTCACAAGCAAGCATAGATGTACAAGAAGGACTTACCTGCGGCAACCACTGTCCCCAGGCTGCTACTGGCACGCAGACTCAACGTGGTATGGACGCAATCTAATCGCGCGGACAGGTTTCCGGACGTGTCGCCGCCCCCAATGTGAACTGTAGAAGCTTTCCCATGGTAATGCCGATAATGCACTCGAGTTGAGCGAATGGAGTGAAGTTTTGCACTGCAACATTGTCAGCGAATGGAACAAGATGACCGTGCTTGGCAAATAGCATATAAAAAAACAATTTCAGTATCCTAGTTATAAGCAGCGACAGCATTTTAGGTATGTGTCGATACCAGCTGTACCTTTTCCGGCTCTTCCTAAGCAATAAGGATATAAAAACTCATCATTGTAAAGCAAATGAGGCATAACATGAAAATAGTGAAGCTTACCATGGTGTGGACCGTCGAAGCATATTGAACAGGACTGACGTGTATATGCGTGTCGAAGTCGACAACATGTGAAGGCGATGAAGTGTCGTGTGTGAAGTCAGGAAATTTTCGGAATTCAAGAGCCAAACGATTTCACTTCCGCTTCCGGCAACGCCCCAGGCACGTCCCGGATCTGGAGTTAAATGCCTTCGGAGAAGACAAGGTAGATTAACAATCAACGCATCTGACAAAAGACACTTGGATGTTCCGCGCCACCAAGGTAATTAATATGTGGCTTCATGAGATGGATTTGTAGTATTTCAACTGCCGTAAAGAGCTGCCTTGCTCTGTCTCTCCGTTCCTGATTAGTTGCAAAAAGATCAAAGCCAACGATTATAAACACTCGAGTGACCTCATAGTGTTCGTCCCAGCCAGCTTTTCGACCCGCCTTCTCTGATCACGAAACTCTCCTTACAGAAACGATCGCACACATTGAGCAGTTATGAGGAAGTCTGCTGCTGGTTCGTTTTTCCTCGCCATCTTCGCACTCTTCAACGATGTTCACGCCACGGGACAGAACCCAACAACCTCACATAATGCTGGACCAGATGTATGTGCTTTCGAGCCAAAAGCAAAAGTCGCGGACGCCTGCGCTTCGTACGCTGATTTGGACGCCCTGAACGATGTGTTGAATCCATACATCAGCAAGCTTGTTACAAAGACCGACTTCTTTTCATATTACCGATTGAATCTCTACAACAAGAAATGTCCTTTCTGGTCGGATGAGAACGGACTCTGCGGGAACATAGCCTGTGCGGTCACAACGCTGGAGAATGAGGAGGATGTTCCCAAGATATGGCGCGCGGAAGAGCTGAGCAGGCTGGAGGGACCGAAGGCACATCACCCAGGAAGGAAGGAACAGAAAGAAAGACCGCAGAAGCCGCTTCAAGGCGAACTTGGAGAGAATGTTGGAGAAAGCTGTGTGGTGGAATACGACGATGAGTGCGAAGAGCGTGACTACTGCGTGCCTGAAGATGAAGGTTCAGGCGCGAAGGGAGACTATGTTAGTTTGGTGGATAACCCAGAGCGATTCACTGGATATGCTGGCGAGGGAGCTCACCAAGTCTGGGATGCAATCTATCGGGAGAATTGCTTCTCGAAACCGCAGTCGAGTGAGCAGTCTCGTGAAGCAGCGGCCGAGATCGTCTCGTCGCCATTTGGAGCACTGTCAGGAATGAAGGCCAAGGCCGCTCAGGATCTTAAGTCTGTGCTGAAGGAGCACGGAAGACAATTGTCCGGCACTGCTGATGATCAGATGGACTTTGAAGACGAATGTCTGGAGAAGAGAGTCTTCTACCGGGTCATCTCTGGCATGCATGCATCCATCTCGACACATCTCTGTCACGACTACCTCAACCAAACCACTGGTGAGTGGGGGCCTAACTTGCAATGCTACAAGGAGAGGTTACACGACCACCCGGAACGCATTTCCAACCTATACTTCAACTATGCTCTTGTTCTCCGAGCGGTCGGCAAGCTGAAGGATTACATTCAGGATTACACTTTCTGCACTGGCGATACAGTCGAAGATGGCAGGACCAAGCAGTTCGTGACAGCGCTGTCTAATGCTCTACCCGAGGGACCGGAGATCTTCGACGAGCGTGTCATGTTCCGGGATAACGACCTCAGCGGGACTGGCATCACGCTCAAAGAAGACTTCCGCAATCGGTTTCGTAACGTGAGCCGAATCATGGACTGTGTTGGTTGCGATAAATGCAGGTTGTGGGGAAAGGTCCAGACTGCTGGTTACGGTACAGCTCTGAAGGTGTTGTTCGAATTTGGCAACGGTGATGTGGATGCACCAAAGCCACTGCTCAGAAGAACGGAGCTCGTCGCTTTGATCAATACGCTCGATAAGATCAGTCATGCTCTGAAGGCAATGGAACGCTTCAGGAAGATGATTGAGGATGAGCTGATTGGCGACACCAGCAACGTTGTTCTGCCCAAGGCTTTGATCCAGGAAAAGAAATCCAGGGGAGATGTCGATGAAGATGACGATATCATAATTCATGCGGAAGACTTGGACAAGAACAAACCACAGTCAAAGTCTAAAGACAAGGCCACCATTGCCAGCATATTCTGGGATGAATGGAACAACTTCTGGAAGGTGTTCAACTTCGTCGTCGGGCAGTGGTTTGCGATACCAGGAAAGATGTAAGTTTCCATGGCGACTCTTCACTTCGACGTTGGCTAATGTAGAATCAGCTTCACTATTACAATCTCCGAGCTCGAGCGGTTCTGGTGCTACTGGCTTGGTCTGCCAATCCGACCACGCTCATGGAGCTTCGAGTTCAAACGAGTAGACGAATTATAGACATGTCCTTCAATCAAGCTTGTATAATTTCCATCGCTTTTACAAACGGTCTACGTTGCACCCGCTCGTACGGGGTTCAAATAGCGAAGGGACCCACTCGTTTGCTTCTTCCAAGAATTTTTACTTAATACAATTTGACAGCGATGCCTCGCAACAATGCAAACGAAATTTTTACTCACTGCGAAGGTTTTACTCTGCTGCCACTACAATAAGTGTTCGGTCGCATATCTGAGACCACAGGGCTTGGTTCGACTTTCAATCAGATGTCGGCTGTCGGGTCATGGCATGGCATCATAGTTCTGTGTCTCACTTTGCGATCATGTCTTGAATGAAAATCTGGACCTAAGAACCATCTTCGTTGCGGTCGGTTGTCATGGCACGACGCGATGAGCCCATTTCCACCAAATTGGTTCTGGGATCGCTCGGTATTATCATTCACAAGATGCACGAAGTCGACATGATGGGAATTCCGATGACAACAGTATCTTCATGAACGACAAGTCGTTGTCTGTCAGCCGCCAACGACGAAAACGCATACCGCTGGCTGTGGTAGACAGGTGTCGGGTAAACAGCGAGGCGCCTCCCGACGCTCCCGACCATCGTGAAACGGCTGTCGTGTCAGGCTTGTCAGAATTAGAGATGGTGGTCTTACGCAGGACGAGTAGTGGCGATACAGACTGTGCGCATTTATCGTTGTTGAAGCGATTGGTATCAGAAATGTTGGCGATGCGAATAGCAATCATAGGCTTCGTGTGTACATAGTAATCCACCCAAATAGCCACAAGCTAATCCTCAGATCCTAAACCGAATAGCCACTGGACTGTTCTAACTTGTCGAAAATAGACGGCTTAACGAGGGCGAAGACCAACCCAATAAGAATCTCTCAAGCGCGGCGTTATCCTAAGAGTCACGACAATAGCGAACAGCGCACAATGAAAGACTAACCGCCAGCGGTATCGAAACATAAGCGGATGATCATGAGCATAAGTGGCTTATGCTTGTGCTTCACATCATATGAACGCAAGCGATCACTCATCTAAAGCGCGTGAGAACAGTGACCATACCATACTGAGCACGAGCATTTGCAATCAGTTGTCGCTCGTGAGACCATCAGAACCGGCGACGACGAGGTGAAGATTAAGACATGCTTTTTGCTCGATCGCTGCTCGCGCGCACATCTGCTTAATTTTTCCCAGCAAAATCTGGTTCTGGATTCTTAGGTATTCCTTTTCCCCTGGATTCTAGGCTCCACTCGCACCTTCCTTACGAATCACAGGTCGTGCACGCCTTCCCCAGACGGCGCCGGTGGTTCTAGCGCGCGGCCGATTTGTCTCGGACGGGCAGTTGCGACGACCGTCCACACCCTCTGGATTCAGCGGATTCTGACTGGAACCCCCCAAGTCTCAGATCTAAACGCTCCCAAAACGTTCTCCCTTCTTTCTCCTTACTACACGTTCTCTATCAACCGCCCGTTAGCACACTCTCTTCAAGGCTCGAATTTCTGTTCATTCTCTAAGACAGATTCAGCTGCTCGTCATTCTTTTTCTCCTCCCTCATTAACCCGTCGACAGCGTCCTCGGATCCCTTCGTTAACACAACAAACAGCCAACCAACACGAACAACTATCCTTCACCTATTCTTCGAACACAGTCCAGTTAACCCCTTCACATCCAGCTACTTCGTATCGATCAGGCAATCGATCGGTCACCTTCACCAACTTGAAAACTATATCCCACGATCTCTTGAAAATCTGCACCACCACAACAATAACAAGATGTCTCTTGCACGCGCTTTCACCGTCCGCCGCAACAAGGCCACTTCCAATGGAAGCGAGACCAAGTCATCCTTCATCGGCCGCGCTGCTAGCCAGCGTTCTCCAAACAGCAAGCCAATCATCCGCTCGCAGATCTCTCTCCCGGTCGAACTGATCTCTACGACCAACATGCTCTCTTACGAGGCTCCAGACATTGTCGGCGCCCACCGCATGGTCCGAAACCGCGCTCCTCCATCTTCGTCTGCCTCTTCCATCTCCGACGCTTCTGAGGACAGAGACCGTAGCAGCACCAGCGCCCACTCCAACGAGACTGCTGCCACTTCCGTCGATGGCTCTGCACCAAGCTCTCCAGACTCGAACCACCTCAGCTGCTACTTCAAGCCAAGCGTTGACACCTCTGACCGCAACTCTCAATCTACCGCGGCCTCGCCTCGCATCTCATTCGACTCTCCAGTCATCCCACAACGCGCTCCATCCCACAGCAAGAAGGCGCACGTTTTGAGCCACAAGAGATCGGTGCAGCGTATGGTCAGCGTCCACGAGCGTGATACCTCAAGAACTTCTCTCGACATGTTCAAGGTCTCGGAGGACGTTGAGTCCATCTCACACCCATTCGGTAAAGAGCTCCAGCAGCTCAGCGAAGTCGCTGAAGAGTATGTTCAATCGGCCATGATCGACATCGAGGCCGAGGAAGACCGCGCGGCTCTTCAATCGAGAAACTTGGGTCACTTCTGCGCCACGGACTACATGAACGAGATCTCAAGCTTCTACACCACAGCTTTCGAGGAAGACGCTGCCAAGTACCAACCAATGTGCTGGATCTAGGGTATTGAATTCACCATCATCACGATCTCTGCTTTTGCTCCTTGGGACTGGTATCTCAATCAGATGGTGTTTTCATGACCCCTATTTCCTTCGCCATCGGGAACTGGACTCTTTTCCTTACTTTCGACATCTACTTCGATTCATGTGGATATGATTCTTCATTTCTGCACATCCACCTCTTTTTTTCTTCACAACTTCTTCTTGTACAGCAGGGCTGTATTCTGCTGGCTTGGTACATGCGTAGACATGACAAACTAGATCAGATCAGATCCTACTTGGGGGTTCGACTGGTCTTCAGTCTTGCCCGTCCACTCATTACGGCTCTCTTTTATTTTTCACTGAATGAAATCAAAACATGATTGGCTGGCTTGGGAACTTTTCATCTTCTACTGGGCGTTCATTCTGTCATTTGACAGCACGATCTTGAACTCGTTATGAATTCTGGAGTTATGGACTCGAGTACATGAGCTCTCTCAAAATGTGAATCCTCTTAAATCCTTATCTACTTCTAGTGATGTACATGGTGATATTCAGCCTTGTCCAACCTTGTGCCATGATGTCTGCCTGTGCTTGGTCGCTTTCGCCGTTTGTGATCGATTGGTCGTTGGCCACCCGGACGCCACAACGTCTTGTCTCGCATTCAGGAAACGGCAGAACCATTTGCCTGAGACTTGACGGAACAGCACATTCGAGGCTTGCAGTACAAGAACCTGATCGTAACGTATCGAGCGACCAGACCCGTCAATCCCGCGGCGATTGAATATCTTTCAGAGCTCGTGGCAATGGACGGTCGGAAACATAGGCTTGTCTGCTTGCCTCATGTCGTATATCAGTTGTCCAATTGGTACATGTACGCATCCAATGAGCTACTTGAGTACCCGCGATTACAAGCAAGAATTCAAATCACCATGAAGAACTCGGTTTCTGGCGTATAGTCCAGCAAAGCTGTTGTAACCACAGCTGACAAATGAGAGCCATGAGGGCGTTGCATGGCCATCACAGAACTAGAGATGTTTATGGTTTGAAGACCACAACCTTTCATATCGTAGAGTAACTGACAGCTACCATGAGGGTTCGTGTCAGCACCATTCGTTCAATCACTTTATCCACCAAGTTATTATTCGTCGATGTCGGTCAAGTTAAAAATGCTCAGGGCAGATGGCACGCGACTCGAGTGAATAGAGGAGCTAGCCCGTTTCGGCAAGCTCTGCCGAGTACAAACAAACACAGCTCTGTGGTCTCCATGCAGATCTTCAAACTGTCAAGCACGATAATCTGTAACGAAGGAAGGCGTCTAAGTGACCTCGCGCTCACGTCTCCGCTCACACATTCAAATTCCCCTCACTTAAACACCGCCTTCCACCATCAAGTTCACGAATTACGGTCTTCATAGGTTCGATCACGATTGTGCTCCGATCTACGGCGAACGGTTGCCTATCTTGGGCAAGAAGTCGGGGCCATTTATCGAAGCGGAGTCTCCACCGCAGTTAGTCAAGGAAACTTTTTGGACAAGTCATAGTCAACAATCAACAACCACAATCACATCACGCATCGCCAACCAGACCAACCGTTCACCGCTCCGTTGTCGACAGCTTCCCTTCCTCGTCCGCATTTCGCATCATCCACAAGTCCCCCTAATCGATTGCGCGCTCTCTGCCGCACAAAGCTCGTCCGTCTACCACTCCATCCCTGTTCATCCGACGATCCTACGACCACAGCCAGCGATGACGACCAACAACGACATCGACTTCACGCGCCGCAACAAGAAGCCGCGACCCTTGACCGAGGCCGAGAGGGAACGACTGGAGGAGTTCATCGAGTCCATACACTATTCATCCAGGCAAGTTTCACCCACCGCCGCAATACCGTCGACGACGCGAACGCGCACTAATATGTCACGCGAAAAGGTATAACGACGACAGTTACGAATACAGACATGTCCAACTACCCAAGCAAATGCTCAAGGCGATCCCGAAAGAATACTTTGATGGTGCACGAGGTACCCTGAAGCTGTTGTGGGAGGAGGAATGGAGAGGTCTTGGTATTACTCAGGTGAGTACATGCAATGTTGACCGATGAGGCCGCATGCTGATGATGATGATTCTGTAGAGTCTTGGTTGGGAACACTACGAAGTACACGAGCCTGAACCACACATCCTCCTGTTCAAGCGTCCGATGAACTACCAGCCCCCTACCCACTAGAGGACGACTCGGCTCATTATGATTAAAGACTGGCGCGTGGGGAATAGAGTACAGAAGCGGATTGGAGCTGAACGCATGACTTGTACTGTCGCTTCTGGAAAATGGCGTTATATGGACTCTCGTCGACACGTCGACAACGACAAAGCTGGGAGACTTGACAACCGTATGGCAAGGAGTTAAAGTAAGCCTTGGAAAGTGAATGTCAAAACAACGACAGACGGCGTTTTCATGAAATCTTTTCTCGCGTTCGAGAAGTCTCGAGATAAGCGGTTCGGGAGAATACTGCAGGCGTACATGGACCATGTCGTCAGCCGAATTCTTTTGAGCAACAGCAGCAGAACACACGTTTGACACAAAAGTCACAAGGAGAAGAGGTCTTCACGAACCAGGGATGAAGTCAGACTAGCGAACGAAGCAAAAGTGCTTTGGTGTACATATACGCGCTAGAACTAGTCTTGTATCTACAAATGAATTCAACGTCATTTCTCACCTCAAAAAAGCCGTCCATTCTCCCAAATCTGACTTGACCGAAAGGGACAATCTCAACCAAAACCCGATATCATCAACGTCAACCAAGCATGCTCGTCTCGCCCCGTCTCCCGCGTCCAAAGGGCACACTACTAACCTCCTTACCCAAGCGCAACTTGACCTCGGAGAAAGCAATCCTGATCCCCTTTGCGCGCTCGAGCAGTCCCGCAAGCCGCGACCCCGCAGCCAACGCACTCTCATCAAGCGCCTCATCCGCGCCCAGCGACCACGCCAGACTGATATGGAACGCGCCCATGGCGTCTCCCTCCTCGCCATCCTCGCCATCGTCGCCAGCATACAGAGCCCTGCATCCGAACCGCAGCGCGACGGCGTTACTCGCCTCCAGCAGCTTGGCCAGGGGTCCTTGATTTATTTCTGAAGGTTGGGATGGATCGGCTACGCGCAGCACCAGAAACGCCCTCGTGCGCTCCGCGTTCGCGAACCAAGCCAGACTCCGCGGCGCAATGACTAGGAGTGGCCGGTGGTTCCTCGCGATTGTCGACAGGGCGCTCAGCATGGCGGTCCGAAAGGCGTCTTTGGTCTCTGTCCGCAGCAACAGTGGCGCGGAGAGGGAGATGTGCAGCGGCAGGGCCACGGAGAGGGAGTCTGTGAGGAGAGAGGTGGTGTTTTTGTGCTGCGAACGGACTTGGGTGACGAGAGAGGATAACAGTGTGGACTCCGAAGGTGACGGGTTCCATTCTAGGTACACGTGTGCGGACCAGTTGCCTGAGATGTGTGGCACTATGCGTTGACGGCCGCCGTGGAGGGAGGGGTCGTCGGCGAGACTCAGGCGGGCGGGGGTCGAGTAGAGATCCCGGAAGGATTGGGGAAGGGGTGGG